>Ga0257112_10000353_pt1 | contig 19775 bp, 18 predicted proteins | sample LP_taG_5_FD_191565 | JGI IMG/M metagenome (GOLD analysis project Ga0257112, IMG submission 191565) | Marine microbial communities from Northeast Subartic Pacific Ocean, Canada - LP_J_2015_P26_1000m | ecosystem: Environmental > Aquatic > Marine > Oceanic | place: Canada: Northeast Subartic...
AGCTGATTATGTTCCCCAATAGCTCAGTTGGTAGAGCAGATGACTGTTAATCATCGGGTCGCTGGTTCGAGTCCGGCTTGGGGAGCCAGCTTTTGCAAGTCCTCACTGATGGTTATGGAGAACTGAAAGGATGAAGCAGGTTGGTCTGACTACCCCACTAATTCTTCACAGTCAGGCACCCTCCAAGTAAAATCACCATATTCTTCACAGAGTCAGAGAACCTCCTAGTAACTCCCACTTAATTCTTCACAGTCAGACACCACTCCAAGTAAAATCCCCATTTATTGAAAAATTTCCCTGATTCTGGTATATATTGGTCTCTCTTAACTACTATTTGGAAACAAAGTAAAACACTCTCTCATACTAATATCTTTCCTTCTTTTTTCTAATAGCGTGTTTGGACAGTCCATTCAGGATCAACAAGAAGTAATTGGAAGGTGTAATCATAAATCAACAATTCAAGGAATCACTAATTTTAAAATCAGTTTAACTCATGAAAAAACTGTCTCACCTGACGGTTGCTTGATCGTCAAAGGCAGCAAAAAAATACCTACAAATTAGGCAAAAGGATGGTTCAAATTACAGTCCACCCTGGTTTTTGTTCGAGGGACGAGGGATGGGATGACTGTACGACAGACCGATCTAGGGTCGAATTCTACGATGGTAAGGGGGTCAAATCTGGAAAATCAGTTGTTTACGAATACTCCATTTTCATTCCCAACGAGACTGATCTTACTCAGAATGGGAACCCAACTGTTTTTTTGGGTCAGTTAAATACTACGACAGACATCCATTACTCGAGTTTGATAATGGTGAAGTGGTCAGAAATTTTGGGTCTCCATTTTCAAATTTTCGATAATTTTAATTGGAACGTTTCCACACGAACCGGCATCGAAAATTTGACCCGGATAGAGGACCAGAAAAACAAGTGGATAACTATTAGATATGAAGTGGATGTTTACTCTGATACACGGGGGAAGTTAAAAATCTATGTCGATGGAAACAAAGTATTTGAGCGTCCAGATCATCCTACAGTTTTGTCGGGAGGTAAGGTAAAGTTAAAGATGGGGATATATAACTACAAGGTTAGTTCAATGAATGAACCCCGGACTAGTCAGGTAGTTTTTTTTGACAACATAAAAAGGGACGTTAAGCAAAAGTGGAATTAACATCAGTCATCGCAGAATTTTGAAGATAGAAATTGGAAATTAGAATAAAACAATAACCCCCTCTAAAACCAACCCCATCATCTCCTGTGAGTAACTCCCACGTAGCACCTTTTATGAGGCTCACACGAGGAAAATTTTGTGCCAATTTTGTGCCATTAGCTTACAAAAACAGGCCATATTAGGGGACATGTGGCAATAGTTAAGGGCTGTCATCTTACTGATATTATTATCCTTGTTTGTTGCAGTATGTCCCAGTTTACCCACTTTGAAAGACTTCGAATCTGAATGTTGGGAGCTCGAGTCTCTCCGCCCGCACCAGCAATATCAATGATTTACAACTATTTACATTTTAAAAATTATTAAAATGCGCCACTTTTGTGCCATTTAAATTAAAATTAGGAACTAATTCTGATTAAGATCCCTAATTATCATTTCATAGCTTACCCTTCTATTTACTACAAAATTATAAGTATTTTATTATTAAATGGCACATTATTGGCAAAATTATTTTGTGCCATTAATAATATCAAACTTATATAATTTAAAACACAAGATTATGAATCTTGTGTTGCGGTGATTCCCTAAATATGGCATGATGTTTTTAAAGTTAATAAAGTCTTGGCTGATGCTCATCATAAAAGAGGGAATATGGCACAAATACGAGAGCGAATAAAAAAGAATGGTAAAAAATCTTATTTTGTCCGGATTCGTATGAAGGGGAAGCCGGAGGCAACAGCATCATTTGAAAGAATTACAGATGCAAGACTTTGGGCAAGAACAACGGAAACTGAAATTCGTGAAGGGCGTTTCGCAGCGTCCACAGAAGCCCAGAGACACACACTGAGTGATTTAATAAATCGATATATCAGAGACGTTTTACCACGCAAACCGAAAATACAGCCAGAATATGCGCTTCAATTAAAATGGTGGGCTGATCAAATTGGGGACGTGTTTCTTTCCGATTTATCTTCTTCTATGATTTCGGAGCACAGAGATATGCTTTGCGAAAGAATAACTATCCGTAAATCAAAAAATTCAAACGCACGTGTTAATCGCTACATGGCTGCACTAAGTACAGCCATTTCTACTGCAGTGAAAGAATGGGAATGGATAGAAGACAATCCACTACGTAAAATTTCCAAACTAAAAGAGCCACGTGATAGAGTACGCTATCTTTCTGATGAGGAGCGACAACGATTTATTAAAGCTTGTCAAGAGTCTTACAATAAAGACTTATACACGGCAGTAATCCTGGCATTAAGTACAGGGGGAAGACAAAAAGAAATTTGGGGATTGAGTTGGAAGTGTGCTGACCTAAAACACGGCTTTATTACTTTTGAAGGAACCTCGAACATTGTGGCACGTAGTGTACCTTTACAAGGACTTGCTCTGGAACTCATGCAAAAACGGTTCAGCTTGACTCGGTTTGATTTTTTGCTGGAAGAGAGAAGACAACGTCTTGTGAAAGGTACATTTAACAGTCAGAATTCCGGAATTGACAACCAACTTGTTTTCCCCTCTACAATTGATCCAAAACGTCACTTTGATTTTCGAAGACCATTTGAAATGGCCTTAAAAGAATCAGCAATTGAAGATTTCAGGTGGAATGATTTAAGACACTGTGCAGCTTCTTACCTTGTCATGGCGGGGAAAATATGAGAACCGTTACGCAGATAATAGGGCACAAGAGCATGCTAATGACACAACGCCTACGCACAACTAAGTCCTCAACATTTGAAGGATGAGTTTGCAAAAATGAATGATAATATTATTTGATAAGCATATCTGCAGGAATATCTGTAATGGCAAATTTATAAATCACTAATGCTGTTTGTGCAGGCTGTGTGTAACGTTTAACGTTCAAACAACATACATAAATTCTCTCCAGGATCCACTATCCAGTATACCTGAGCTTAATTCCAACTTTAAACAATTTCTCAGGCCCGCATCTATCATTCACACGAAAATAACAAAAATGCTGTAGTATTTTTGTTTTACTTCTCACCTTTTGAATTAAGATTTTTTCGGACACAAGAATCATTATTAAAACAACTTGACTACGTGAAGCAATTAACCTAGTTTGAATTAAGATTTTTTCGGACACAAGAATCATTATTAAAACAACTTGACTACGTGAAGCAATTAACCTAATTTCACAACTTTGTCAGTAATGATTTGTAAAGAGTAGTCAGAACCAAAAAATAATGCTTAGATTCATAGAGCGTCATACATTCTGGGCGATAATAATTGTTTTAGCTGTGGCAATTCTCCTGTTGTTAATTTTTTCAGTATGGCCAGAATGGCTAATTTCAGTAATAGGTCGAAAGAAAACTTTTGTTATTACTCTTCTAAACGGGGTAACGCTAGCAGGTCTTTACTTTCTGGTAGCAAGCGGATTTACCCTTGTCTTTGGGCTGATGCGCAATGTTAACCTTGCTCATGGATCGATGTATTTACTGGGTGCATATATTGGTTATGAAGTTAGTGAAAGAAGCGGAAGTTGGTTTTTGGGTTTGGCGACAGCTTTTTTTGCAATTGCTTTGAGTGGTGTTTTGTTGCAAATCCTTGTTTTTAGACGTATGGAGAAAGAGGAATTAAGGCAAACTTTGGTTACAATCGGCATTTCAATAATAGCTGCTGACTTGATGCTGGCAATCTGGACAGGCACAACTTATCAGTTCACGCCCCCTGACTGGCTTTGGGGTTCATCAGTACTGCCTATAATTTCAGTCATAAAGGCTTCAGGTAAAGTTATCTATCTCAAGTATCCGATTTACCGTTTGACGGTTCTGGCAGTTGCAGTTTTAGTAGGCATTGCCTTATGGCTGTTTTTAAACCGAACAAAGATTGGAATGATGATACGTGCCGGAGTCAATGATCGTGATATGTTGTCAGCCTCAGGTGTGAACATTCAGTTAGTTTTTGCAATAGTTTTCGCTATTGGAGCAGGACTTGCCGGCTTTGCAGGGGTAATAGGAGGCACTGCACTCTCAATTGCTCCAGGCGAAGATGTTCGTTATTTACTGGCCTCCCTGATTGTTGTAATTGTTGGCGGGCTAGGGTCGGTAACAGGTGTGGCCATTGGATCCCTTTTAATTGGCCTTGCAGAGCAGTTTGGATTGGCATACTTCCCGACTTATGGAGTAGTACTAACGTTCCTTATAATGGTCGTTGTACTTGCGATACGTCCTCAAGGGATTATGGGAGAACGTTAAATGTTTGACACACGCAGATTATTTTCCGGAAATGTTTCAATTTCGGAAATTCATCCGGCAAAGATTATTTTAGCTGTATTTTTAATAGCTTATCCTAGTTTTACTTCAGATTTTTTTACATTCCAGATAGGAGCTTACTCTCTAATTCTCGGCACGATTGCATTATCATTAATGATGCTGGCAGGTTATGGGGGGATGGTCAGTTTAGCACAAATGAGCGCGGCAGGTTTTTCCGGCTATATCATGGCAATTTTTGGTGAAAACAGTGTCGCAGTCATGGGCTTTGGCTGGCCGTGGTGGTTAACGATAATAACTGCCATCCTTTGCGGAGCTTTATTCAGCACAATCGTAGGTGCAATCTCGGTTCGTACTGAAGGTATTTATACCATCATGATCACCCTTGCAATTGCTGCAGCTTTTTTCTATTTTGTCCGGCAAAATTATCATATTTTTAACGGATTTACAGGATTTGCGGGTATTGAACCGCCAAAGTTGTTTGGTATCAACTGGCGGGACCCAGTACCGTTCTACTATTTGACGTTGTTTTTGGCAGCCTTTTTTTTGTGGGCAGTATCCCACTGTTCCCGTTCCACTTTTGGTCTTGGTCTTCAGGCAATCCGTGACAATCCACGCCGCATGCGAGCATTGGGCTACCATGTTAGCTGGCACAGGATAACGGCATATTTTTTTTCCGGATTAATTGCAGGTACTGCAGGTGTACTTCTAGTCTGGTTTAATGGTCGGATCTCGCCTGGTTCTATAGGGGTGGAAGTTGTTATTGATATCCTTGTAATAGCAGTTGTGGGAGGTATTCGCAGCCCAACCGGACCTTTTTTGGGAGCTATCGTTTTTGTATTGCTGGAAAATTTCGCCATCGACTTGATTGACAGAGAAAGGTTCAACACTGTAATTGGTCTGGTGTTTCTACTGGTGGTGCTTTTTTCCCCGGATGGTCTCTTAGGACTTTGGAACCGGATCTATCCAAAGATTCGGTTCAGAAGAAGTGTGCGTACTAATGGTGGTCGTACACAGTGGGACGATTCAGTTTCTTCTGGATAGTCCAAAACCGTAAACTAACGATAAGGAGAAAACTATGTTAGTTATGTTAAAAAAAACCCTGGCCACTGCATTATTACTGTCTCTGGCTAATCTGGCAATTGCACAAGGGACCATAAAAATGGGTGCACTTGCAACTCTTGAAGGCGCGTTTACTGTACTTGGTGAAGACGGCATGCGTGGAGTAAAAATGGCACTTAATGAATTTAATTATTCTGTAGGTGGAAAAAAGATCCAACTGATTACCGGATCTTCTGATGCTTCACCTGATAGTGCGATTCGAGCAGCACGTAAGTTGGTAGAGCAGGACGGAGTTCAGGTTCTGGTAGGGCCCCTTTCGGGTTCTGAAGGGCTTGCAATCAAGGACTACGCAAAGACAAAACCGAATGTGACCTTTGTGAATGGTACCTCTGCAGCACAGGACACAACCCTGCGTAAACCGGCAGGAAATTTTTTCCGTTTCAGTACTGACGGGGCTCAATGGATGGCCGGACTGGGAGAATATGCTTATAAAGTAAAAGGCTACCGCTCAGTTGCGGTCTTAGCAGAGGATTACTCTTTCCCATACACACAGGTTTTCGGTTTCTTAGAACCTTTTTGCCGTCTTGGTGGGAAATCATCAGCCGACGCCAGGTTCTGGGTTCCTATTGGGAATAAGGATTATTCCTCAGTGATTGCTGCTTTGCCAGATGACGTGGATGCGATTTATGTCGCCCTGGGTGGAGCAGACTCAGTCAACTTCCTGACTCAATATGAGCAGTCCGGAGGAGATTTGCCTCTTGTTGGTGGTTCAATTACTGTTGACCAAAGTGTACTGGGTTCAAAAGGAAGAACAAGAAAATTTATTATTGGTACTCCAGCAGCCGGACCGATTTCTGATACCTGGAATGACCCGCGCTGGGATAAATTCGTCGCTGATTACAAAAAACAGTTTCCGGACGGCTTTCCTTCTCCATCTTTGTTTGCCCACGGGTACTATGTAAATACAAAGGCAGCTTTGCTGGGTTTGCAGAATGTTGGAGGAGATCTGTCTGATGGCGGCAAGAAATTAAGGCAGTCATTATCAAGTTTAGTCTTTGATACACCAACTGGTATGGTTAGCCTGGATGAACGACGCAATGCAATTGCCGATATCTTTCTGACCGAGGTAATTGAAGGACCAGGAGGGAATCTGGTTAACAAGACCATCAAGGTTGTTCCTCAAGTTAGTCAGACTTTTGGCTTACAATATGAAGACTTCCTTAAGTATGGGCAGGTCGGACGAGAGAATCCGCGCTGCGAATAAACTGAGAAAATTCGTTGGCCCATTCAGACGCACTTTCCCGCCTCCAGAGCACTGGCAGTTTCGCGCTTGAGCTTGAGGCAATTAACCGACATTTCGGATCATTGGTGGCCATTGCGGACATCAATATGACTGTTCGGGCGGGAGAGAAGCGCGCAGTTTTGGGTTCAAATGGGGCGGGTAAAACCACTTTGTTTAATGCAATTACCGGTGATTTCCCGCCCACCACCGGTCGGATTCGACTGTTTGGTGAAGATGTTACTGAATTACCAACATACGAGAGAATTAGACGAGGTCTCCGTCGGACATATCAAATTTCATTGCTTTTCCAGGGACTGAGTGTAATTGACAATATCTATCTGGCATGCAGTGGAGTGAATATTCGCCGGATGTCGTTACGTCGGCCTTCTCCGGGAAACAACTCTATGCAGGCAGCAGAAACACTGCTGGAAGCGGTGCATTTGACAGAAACAAGGAATGCTCTTGTATCAACACTTAGTTACGGTCAGCAAAGACAACTGGAAATTGCACTGGCATTAGCCGGTGCCCCTCGGCTGATCCTGTTAGACGAACCGGCTGCTGGTTTGTCTCCATCAGAAAGGAACATTCTGGTAGAAATACTTAAATCACTCCCTGATCATATCAGCTATATCATTATCGAACATGATATGGATGTTGCACTCAGGGTGTCAGAATCAGTAACAATGATGCACAACGGTCGTATATTCAAAGAAGGTACTCCGGAAGAAATAGAAAACGATCCGGAAGTGCAACAGCTTTATCTAGGTAATGGCAACAGCAGCTAATCGAAAAGGAAACCGTTCAAACTCATCTGCGATTCTCAATATACGTGACTTGCAAGTGTATTATGGGCAATCACATGCTTTACAGGGTGTGAATCTGGTACTTGAAAAAAATGTGCTAGCGGTAGTTGGTCGAAACGGTATGGGCAAGACCACACTCTGCAACACAATTATGGGACTTAAGAGTTCACAAAGTGGATCGATAAGGTTTCATGGTGAAGAGATTTCCAATTTGCCCCCCTATAAAGTAGCATCAAGAGGAGTGGCATTTATACCTCAGGGGAGAAGGCTCTGGCATTCTCTTACAGTCGATGAACATTTGAAGTTGTCCACAAACAACATTGGATTGTGGAGCATTGACAGAATTTATGATACTTTTCCACGTATTTACGAACGTCGACGCAACAAGGCAGGACAGCTTTCCGGTGGCGAACAGCAAATGCTTGCTATCTCCAGGGCATTGCTCCAGAATCCGGAATTACTTGTTTTGGACGAACCAACCGAGGGACTTGCTCCCATTATTGTGAATCAAGTTGAAAATATCCTGAGTGAACTTGCCCAGGAAAATGATGTTTCCATCCTTTTAATCGAGCAGAACATTTCAGCCGCAACTTCCATCTCTGAAGACATTGCAATTATGGTTAATGGTCGCATTGACCGAGTATTACCCTCTAGGGAATTGGCCAGTGATCTGACACTTCAACAACAACTGCTTGGTGTAGGACGTCATGCTCACGAGAGTCTGGTAGCTTCTCCTGAAACTGTTCAGCAGCCAGAGATTGAATCATCTGAAACAAAAGCTGAACAGTCAGAAGATGCAATAGTAGATACCGAGCCTGAACAGCTTTTGACACCACCAGCAAATCTTATCTATGTACCTCCTACGCGCTGGTCAAGTTCTGAATGGAAACACAATGATGGACCACTTGAAAAAGTTCCACAATTTACTTCCGAGAAGATTTTGGAACGCCCTTTTGACAAAAAAATCGAGCCGCTTTTCAAAGAACCAACGAACACTTTAAAACAATTTCAAAGAGAGGAAGTTTTTGTAGTAGGAACTTTTGATACCAAAGGTAAAGAACTGAATTACATACGAGACTTAATTCTGGAGCAAGGATCAAAGGTGCGTACAGTAGATTTATCAACATCAGAGAAACTCTCATCTGCTGATGTTCCTCCTCATCAAGTAGCTTCATATCATCCAAAAGGTCCCAGTATGGTTTTTACAGGCCAGAGGGGAGTCTCTGTAAGAGAGATGGGTCTGGCATTCGAGAGATGGATCTTATATCAGCGTGATGTAGGCGGTATTATCTCGGCCGGAGGTTCGGGTGGTACAGCTATGGTTACCCCGGCTATGCAGTGTCTCCCTGTTGGAATTCCAAAGGTGATGATTTCTACTGTTGCATCAGGTGATGTAGGACAATATGTTGGATCATCGGATATCATGATGATGTATTCAGTGACTGACATTCAGGGACTGAATCAAATATCCATGCAAGTGCTTGCAAACGGTGCTTACGCAATTGCTGGAATGATGAATAGTTCATACAAAAAAACCACAAAAAGTCAGACTCCTGCTGCCAAGCCCTGTCTTGGTATGACAATGTTCGGTGTGACAACTCCAGCCGTGCAGCAGATAAGTACGCTGCTTGAAGAGAAATATGAATGTCTGGTTTTTCATGCTACAGGAACAGGTGGACGTTCTATGGAGAAACTAGCAGACAGCGGCATGTTGGCAGCGGTTATTGATTTGACCACCACAGAAGTCTGTGACATGTTTGTAGGAGGTGTATTCCCAGCCGATGAAGACCGTTTTGGCGCATTCATTCGCAGTGAAATTCCGTTTGTTGGTTCAGTCGGAGCAATGGATATGGTGAATTTTGGTGCCAAAGAAACGGTACCTGAAAAGTTTCGTCAGCGTACCTTCGTTGAACACAATCCTCAGGTCACACTGATGCGTACTACTGCCGAAGAGAATTCACAAATGGGTGAGTGGATTGCTGGTCGGATGAACGAAATGAATGGTCCGGTGCGATTTCTGCTTCCCGAAAAAGGAGTTTCTGTGCTGGATGCACCAGGAGAACCGTTTCACGATCTAGAAGCAAATCAGGCTTTGTTTGAGGCCTTGAAAAGAAATATCAAGGAAACAGGACAAAGACGCTTGATTTCCTTACCATATCACATCAACGATCAGGGATTTGCTGAGGCATTGGTAGATTCATTAGATGAAATTAATAAAATTAAAAAGGTAACTCAGCATGCAGCGTTTTGAAAGAAAATCATTGCTTGAAAAATTCATTGAGATGAAAAACAAAGGTATACCAATCGTAGGAGGTGGTGCGGGAACCGGATTGTCAGCAAAATGTGAAGAAGAAGGAGGAATTGACCTTATTGTGATCTATAATTCCGGACGCTATCGAATGGCTGGTCGTGGGTCATTATCTGGTTTAATGGCTTATGGTAACGCAAATGAAATTGTCCTGGAAATGGCTAATGAAGTATTGCCTGTCTTAAAAAAAACACCTGTCCTGGCAGGAGTAAACGGTACCGATCCATTCTGTCTGTTTGATAGTTACCTGAACCACTTAAAAGATCTGGGTTTTTCCGGCGTGCAGAATTTTCCCACAGTTGGACTTATTGATGGGAACTTTCGCGCGAACCTGGAGGAAACTGGAATGTCATATGGTCTTGAAGTTGATCTGATAAAATTAGCACATGAAAAAAACCTCTTAACCACACCTTATGTATTTAACAAAGATGACGCAAAGGCCATGGCTGAGGCTGGGGCGGATTTTGTTGTCTGTCATATGGGACTTACCACAGGCGGTTCAATTGGAGCAGAGACAGGTTTAAAACTGCAAGAATGTCCTGCAAAGGTGGAATCCTGGGCACAAGCTGCACTAACTATTAATCCGGGAATTATTGTCCTTGTACATGGTGGTCCGGTTTCAATGCCGGAAGATGCGCAGTATGTCCTGGATCATACAGAAAACTGTCACGGTTTTTATGGTGCTTCATCCATGGAACGACTGCCAACGGAAAAAGCTTTAACTGAGCAAACTAAAGTTTTCAAAAACCTGAAAACAAATAGAAAAGGAGTGTAAATCATGAGTGGCGTTATAATTGGACAAATAATTCTTTGGTTGATTGTTACAATCATTGCAATTGTAGTGATCGTGTATTTGCTTAGCTGGCTTTACCACCGATCTACAAAGGAAATTGCTTTTGTTCGGACAGGTTTTGGTGGAGAAAAAGTTGTTATTAACGGTGGTGCCCTTGTACTGCCTATTATTCACGAAATAACATCTGTTAATCTGAATGTATTACGCATCCCGGTTTCAAGGACTAAAGCTGATGCAATCATTACCCGTGATCGAATGCGGGTTGATATAGAGGCTGAATTTTTCGTTCGTGTTATTCAAAAGAAAGAAGCAGTTGGAGCTGCTGCATCAACTCTTGGAAGTAGAACTATGGAACAGGAACAAGTTGCAGAACTTTTGTCAGGTAAATTCATTGGTGCCCTTCGTTCAGTTGCTTCTGGGATGTCTTTGGATGAAATGCACGAGAACCTTCCGGATCTTGTACTTCGCGTTGAGGAGTGTGCCGTCGGGACTTTAGCCGAAAACGGTCTTGAACTTGAAACAGTCGCCATTACTGATCTGGACCAGACAGATCTGGAATATTTCAATCCTTCAAATCGATTTGACGCGGAAGGGATGACACAATTGATTGAAGCCATAGAAGCACGACGTAAACTTCGTAATGACATTGAACAATCCTCCATGGTTGCGATTCGAGGTAGAAATCTGGAAGCCGAGAAAGAAACTCTAAACCTGGAACAGGAAAGTCAGAGTTTAAGGCTCAACCAGGAGCAAGCAATTGAAGTTATGCGTTCTTTACAACGTGCAAATGTTCAGAAAACACGTGCAGCAAGTGATACGGAAGCAGAGCAATCTCGAATCGCCAGTGAACAGGAAACAAGAGAGAGAGAGATCAAAAGGCAGCGTACACTGGAAGCCTCAGAGATCAAAGCCCGTGAAGAAATTGAGAAATCAAGAATTCTGCAGGAGAAGAATTTGGAGCAGGCACGTATCGATCGCGATCTGATAATACGGGAGGAGCAGATCAAACAAAAACATACTCTTGATCACACTGAAATTGTAGCAAACGAAGATACTGAACGTTCGAAAATAATTTCTGAACAACAGCTCAGGATGTCTCGTATCATGACCGAAGAAGAATCTGAAACCAAGGATATCTTAAGGCAACAGCAAATTGAAACTACCAGAATAAATGCAGATAAATCTGTAGAAACTTCACGCATAGAGCAGGAAAAAATACTTGAAAAAGCGCGCATTGAACGCAACAAAGTTATTCGTAACCAGCAGATAGCAGAAAGAAAGTTAATAGAGGAAAGCGAGATTTCTGCCCAGGAAGAAATTGAAACTGCACGGATAGTTTCGAATCGCGTTTTGGATAAAGCAAGGATTCAGCAGGAAAGGGATAAGGAAAAACTTGAAATTGAACGAAATCAGCTACTTGAACTTTCAGAGATAGAACGTCAAATATCTATTCTTCAGAAAAAAGCGGAAGAATCAGAAACACGCAGCTCAACTGAATTGGCCAGAGCCAAAGCAGTTGAGGCAGAAGAAAAAGTGAAAACTGTTCGTGAAAAAATTGTTGCTGAACGTGTTGCAGAAGTAGATAAAGTGATTGCAGAGAAAGATGCAAAAATAGCAAAAATTTCAGCTGAAGCTGAAAAGGTGACTGCAACAATTTCTGCTGATGTGAAACGTCTTAATAATGAAGCTGAGAACGTTTTGAGTGAAGAAGCTCGTTCAAGCATGCTACGTTCGAAACTCATTGACCGAATGGAGGGTATTGTCAGAGAGAGTGTTAAACCGATGGAGAAAATAGAAGGGATTAAGATTATACATGTAGAGGGTCTGGGAGGTTCTGGTGATACTAACAGTTCACCTACAGATGAAGTAATTCAAAGTGCATTGCGTTACAGAGTCCAGGCCCCTCTTATAGATGAGATGCTGAAGGAGATTGGTGTGACAAATCCAAATGTCTCAGGGATGGATGATATATTCAGATCAGCCAAAGACATCCAGAGCATCTCTAAAGTATCCAATGCTGATAAAGAGGATAAACAGGATGACTAGAGTCTACATATCCTCCGTCATCAACACAAGCGCGGACAGTGTCTGGAAAGTTATAAGAAATTTTAACTGTATGCCTGACTGGCATCCAGCAATTGTTGAAAGCCGCATAGAGGGCGATAATCCACCGGATCAGATTGGATGTGTACGCAGCTTCAGGCTTGAAAGTGGAGGTTATGTTCGTGAACGTCTTTTAGGCTTATCAGACTATGATTATAGCTTCACATACACAATTATTGATAGTCCTTTGGAAGTTGAGAACTATGTTGCAACTTTGAAATTAACTCCAATTACTGATGGGGGGAGAACTTTTGCAGAGTGGTCAGCAGATTTTGATTGTTCTCCAGAAAAAGAAAACGATCTTTTGGAACAAATAGGAAAAAATGTTTTTCAAACCGGTTTTGACTCACTGAAGAACCGTTTTAGCAATTGATTATGGTAGCTGTAAGAAGAAGTACGGTGATTGAAGCACCAATTTCTCAAGTTTGGGATATTTTGCGTGATTATAACGGTCATGACAGCTGGCATCCTGCCGTGGAAAAAAGCTCCCTTGAAAGTGGTATGCATACTGATCAAATCGGAGCAGTGCGAAATTTTAAACTAACGGGAGGGGAGCATCTCAGGGAACAACTTCTATCTATGTCTGATAAAGACCATAGATTCAGGTACACCATTGTGGAGAGTGATATACCATTAACTAATTACTTAGCAGAAATCGAATTGAAACCTGTTACTGACTGTGATTGGACTTTCTGGACTTGGAGTTCTAAATTCGATACTCCTTCAGGCAGAGAAGAAGAGTTAAGTGAGTTAGTGGCTAAAGGTGTTTATGAAGCAGGATTTGAATCTTTACGAACCAAAGTCAAAACCAACAATAATCTATACTCAAGATTTGATCTAAAGGAATCAAGGACCCCAATTGAGGGTACGGCGATGATCATTGATCATTACGGGACTTCGGAAGAATTTCATCAGGCCAAGTTAGCTGCACCACCTCCCGAACCAGGTCAGGTCCGATTGAAACAAACTGCCATTGGAGTAAATTTTATTGATGTTTATTGCAGAACAGGATATTTCAAATTACTTACTCCACCCGGGGTGATTGGAATGGAAGCGGCTGGAGAAGTCATTGATACCGGACCTCAAGTTAATCATCTTAAACCTGGCCAGCGTGTCGGGTATGCTTGTCCGCCTCTTGGTGCCTATACCTCTGTTAGGACTATGGACGCTGATCTGGTGTTTCCTTTACCGGACTACCTGGATGACGCAACTGCTGCAGCTGGATTGCTGAAGGGAATCACTGCTGAATTTCTTCTGCACAGGGTTCATCAAGTCAGGAAAGGAGAAACAGTTTTAATCTACGCACCGGCAGGTGGTGTGGGTAGAATTCTGTGCCAATGGGCGAATCATCTTGGCGCAACAGTTATAGGCGCCACTTCCAGCGAAGAAAAGGCCAATATTGCCCGGGCTGCAGGAGCCCAGCATGTAATTCTTCCGGGTGAAACCAGCCTTGAAGATCAAATCAGAAAAATAACAAAAGGACATGGAGCAGACGTTATATATGATGCAGTCGGGCAGGACAGTTTTGCTCATTCGGTTGCAGCACTTGCTCCTCGTGGACATTTAATCAGCCATGGACAGGCATCAGGGGATGTTGGAAGTTGGGACATAAGTTCACTGGCTTCATGTTCGGCGACTGTTTCAAGACCAAATTACATACATTATACAGACACACCGGAGAAACTTTCATTAATTACGGAAAGGCTGTTTAAAGCTATAGAAAGCAGAATTATCAATATTGAAATTGGTCAGAGATATCCACTATCTGAGGCAGCATTGGCACATCGTGATTTGGAAAATAGGCAAACAACCGGCTCCACCATTTTGATTCCATAGAGAGGATTGATGAAGATTGCTGTTTTCGAAAGGAGTGGAGAAAAATATGTCGGCCAGGTATTAGAAAATGAAAATATTATTCAACGCTTCGATTTAACTCTCAAAGATTTTGAATTTTCAGGTGTTACTGCTTTGATTGGCCGTGATCTGCCTTTAGTAACTGAGGAAATTCCTTTGGATGAAGTAATGTTGCTGGCTCCTGTACCAAGACCCCTGCGCAATATTTTCTGTGTTGGGAAAAACTATCGGGATCATGCACGTGAATTTACCTCTTCAGGTTTTGATAGTTCAGCCAACAAAGGAACGATCCCTAAAGCACCTATTGTATTTTCTAAGGTCCCGGAAACAGTGATTGGGCCAGGAGATCCGATCAAAGTGGATAATACTGTCAGTACTGAAATAGATTATGAAGTTGAGCTCGCAGTCATCATTGGTAAATCCGGTCGCAACATCAGCAGGGAGGACGCTGTCTCTCATGTCTGGGGGTATACCATTATCAATGATGTCACTGCACGTAATCTTCAAGGACTTCACAGTCAATGGCTGATAGGGAAATCCCAGGATACCTTTTGCCCTATGGGGCCTTGGGCCGTAACTACTGATGAAATAGATCTAAATGACACATATATCCGCTGTTGGGTCAATGGTGAACTGAGGCAGGATTCAAATACCAATCTGCTTATCTTTGACGTGCCTGAGATTATTTCTGCAATTTCAAACGGTATCATGCTTAATTGCGGTGATGTTATAGCAACCGGTACTCCTGCAGGAGTAGGTATAGGTTTCAAGCCTCCAAAATTTCTGAAACCAGGTGATAAGACACGTCTGGAAATACAGGGAATAGGTGTACTTGAAAACCAGGTAGAAGGCTATTAAAAAATGACAGATTTACGACTTGGCAGTATGGTTATGGAAGATTCCGGCAATGGACCAGAGTTGGTAATGATCCATGGCTTGGGTGGGACGTCCAACAGTTTCCAGACTGTGATGGGAGCACTTGGACAATATCGTGTCCTGCGTCCGGATCTGCCTGGTGCAGGTCGTTCCGCGAGTCGTCCGGGATATTCTGGAATGGAAGGTATGATTACTGCTCTTAAGAATGCACTGAATGCGGCGGGAGTTGAAAATGCGCACTTTGTAGGACACTCCATGGGGACTTTAATCTGCCAGCATTTAGCAGCGAATATTCCAGCCATGGTTAGGAGCCTGACATTATTTGGTCCAATGCTTGAGCCGCCCGACGCAGCCAGAGTAGCTTTGATAGATCGGGCAGATAAAGCACGAAGCGAAGGGATGGCAGATATTGCAGATACAATTTCTAGAAATAGCATAAGTGAGGTTTCTCATTCAAATAGTTCTGTAATTTCTGCTATAGTAAGGGAGAGTATTTTACGGCAAAATCCGGAAGATTACGCGTCGCATTGCGAAGCTCTCAGTGAAGCCCAAGCTGCTAATCATTCAGAAATTAAATGTCCAACCCTTTTAGTAGTGGGTGAAGCAGACCCAATCACACCTGTAGAAATGACGAGAAAACTCTCAGAGCGAATCAAGAACACCCGTGAAGAAATTCTTGAAGGTGTTGGCCATTGGCCATTGGTAGAGGATTCAAAAAATTCAGAAAAATTACTTTGTACACATCTAAATCAGGTAAAGTAAAAAATACAGGAGAAAAAAATGGCTGAACATAGTTACGACCTTTGGAATGGAAACAAAAATGTCGAAAATGGTGAATCGACTATAATTTTTAGCAACGCGCGCATTCTTGATGCAACCGGCGAACAACCTTACACTGGTGACGTTGAAGTCTCAGGTAACCGTATTAAGTCTGTTTCCAAACAGGGCAGTGGAAGTTTTAACGTGAGTAACGGCGGAGCACAGAGGATTAACTGCAGTGGGATGACTTTAATGCCGGGCCTTATTGACGCTCATCTTCACCTGAGTTGGAATAACGCCCCTGGAATTGATCCAATAAATCTTATGCCGCCTGAAGAACACATCTTAGTTTGTGTTGAAATGGCAAAATTACTGATTGATTCGGGTTTTACATCCGGCCGGGGAGCGGCAGCAGCTAAACCAAGATTAGATGTGGTTATTCGGGACGCTATCAATGAAGGCAGGTTCCCCGGACCACGTTACACAGCCGCCGGACCGGAAATCACATCGGTTGGAGGTCTGGGTGATGCTTCCCTGCCACATATTCTGGATCCGGGACTAAATCTGGGACTTCCCGTTTGTGGAACAGAAGAAGTTCGGCGTACTGTAAGAGAATTGATCAAATGGGGTGTTGACACAATAAAAATTAATCTTTCCGGAGAGGAAATCGCTGGAATGGGCGCCGAGGAGAATCAATTTACTGACGAGGAAGTTTCTGTATGTGTCAATGAAGCACGCCAGAGGGGAAAAACTATAGCCGCACACGCGAGATCAAAAGAATCGATAAAACGATGTGTAAAATTCGGGATAGAATATATTTATCATGCATCTTATTCTGATGAAGAATCTCTCGATATGCTGGAAGAAGCAAAAGATAATCATTTTGTCGCCCCTGGTCTGGCATGGCTTATTAATGTGGCACGAAATGCCGGTGAGTATGGAATCAAGCCGGGAACTCCTTTAACTAATGCATATGAAAGGGAGCTTGAACATGCAATTGAAACTATGAAGAAGATGCATAAAAGAGGAATACGCGTGCTGATAGGTGGTGATTATGGTTTTGCATGGACACCCCATGGTACTAACGCAAAAGATCTTGAATATTTTGTTGATCTTCTAGAATTTTCCCCTATGGAGGCTATTCAGGCGGGGACAAAATATGGCGGCCAAATTATGGGCATGGGAAAAGAGCTGGGTATGATTAAAGAGGGCTTTCTTGCCGACTTATTATTGGTTGATGGAGATCCACTATCTGACGTGAAAATTTTGCAGAACCGTAAACGTCTTGTGGCAATCATGAAGGATGGTAAATTTCACAAGTCCCCAGAAAACATTTCTGCGGGACATAATCAGTCTGCATATAATTGAAGATTTGTTAATTACTTTTTGTTGACCTGTCTTTGAAGTGGACTACAAGTCAGGGACAGTTTCTCTCGTGAGTTAAAAGGTTATTTCCCATACAATTAAACAAATGAGTGAGCAAGAATGGAACGAAGTACATGGTACTGAAACTAAAGAACTCAACTCAGTTAAATAAATTAGTTGTGAGTCAAAAGCATAAGTTTTTGTGCCAATTTTGTGCCATTAGCTTACAAAAACAGGCCATATTGCTGGGTATCCCCAAATATATTAGTCCTTTTATCATATTGATTATATTAACCTTATTTGTTGCAGTCTTCCCCTGTTTACCCATGTAGCATGACTGTTAATCATCGGGTCGCTGGTTCGAGTCCGGCTTGGGGAGCCAGCTTTTGCAGGCAATGGAGGATAAACATCCTATACAAAAGGTAAATGGTCCTGATCAACGCTCAAATATTGATGAAGAGAGATATTTTTTGCATTTGAGATACAATGGTGATTGCATACTTTTTTGGGGTTGATTATAAAAAATTTTTGATTGTTATTAAACCAAAATTCTTTAAATCGCTGTTCTTTGATTGAGCCTAATAAACCTGAACTTAAATTATATGCCTTGTCTTGGCAGGAGTATACATTCTGATCAGCACCAATAACAGTTAGAACTTGTATGAAGGGACACCATTGATAACTTTTGTTAAATTTTTCTTCTAGTTGGTGGTAGGAATCATAAACTTCGAAAGTACTATCTTCTAATTCTTCTTTGGCTCTCAGTGCTTGTTCTTTTACTAAATCGAAGATAGGAGCGTGATATTCTTTGTTTATTTTTCCTTCATTACTAACAATACATGGTGACAATTTAATACTATCCACTCCAATTTCTTTGATTCGTTTTATCATAGTATACAGATGGGGAGCATTGTCTTTGCTAATGATATAACTGACTCCCAAACGACAAGCTCCTCCAAGTTTTTTAAACGCTTTCATGTTGTTCAATATTTTTTGAAACTCTCTTTCATTAACTTTGCGAAATTTCACATAACTGGGCCCGTCCCACCCATCCATAGAAACTCTGATCCAAGTTCCTAGTTGAGCAAATACCTCTGCTGCTTCCCCTGTTAAGCGCCCTCCATTTGTTAGTGAGGCAATTCGAATACCTGTTTCAGCTAGTTTCTGTGCCGATTTAGCCAGATGGGGGTAGCAAAATGGTTCTCCACCACCACTGAAAGTAACAGCTGCCACCTTCATCTCAATACAATCTTCGACAATTTCCATCATCTTGTCATGAGGAATCTGATCCTTTTTGACCATATCAGCACCCAATTGCAGTTCCTTATTACTTTGATAGGGGCAGTAATTACAATGATGGTTACATATATTAGTTGGTTTGATTCGAACATGGATAGGTGCATGAATTTCTGACGTTTCAGGGGACAATGTGACTAATTTTTCATGAAAATGAAATACCTTCAATGGTGAGTAAACATTCATAAAAAAATCCTACTTTTTTCCAAAAAAGATAAATTCGAAATCACCGGTATTTCCAAAGTAGCAATATAGCCAAATGAAGACCCAAGACGAAAAAATATTTAAGATGAATAGAATTAGTTTGGTGATTATACCTGGACGAGTATTCATAAATAAATCCTCCTAACTTAATTGATTATTAAAATATTGAAGACAATGAGTCTGCAATTTTATAATCATTACCAAAATGAGGGTATTAGGAATCTTACGTAAGTAAATCTACTTAATGATGATATTTACTAAATCGTGATGACAGAGATTCACTTGAAATTGTAATTGACCCCCACTAATTCTTCACAGTCAGACACCACTCAAAAAACCCATTCATTCTATTCATTTAGAATAGAACCCTCAGTTGTCTACCACAATTTTCAAAAAATATTTATCATCAAAACTATTTTTTAACAGAAACATAAGTAATTTTACGAATAGTAAACTTGCGAATATTAATGAATTAAAAAGGTTATTAGAATAAAGCATAATATTTTCTCGATATCAAAGTTGTTACAGTGGTTTTAAGGTATTATTCAAACATTTTTCAGAAAAATTTTAATAACCAATTTTTTGAGAATTATATGAAAGTAGTCTTATTATTTGGTCTGATAATAACTTTTTCTTCTAACATTTCTTTTTGTAAAGTTCCATCAAAGATC
>Ga0257112_10000354_pt1 | contig 19759 bp, 15 predicted proteins | sample LP_taG_5_FD_191565 | JGI IMG/M metagenome (GOLD analysis project Ga0257112, IMG submission 191565) | Marine microbial communities from Northeast Subartic Pacific Ocean, Canada - LP_J_2015_P26_1000m | ecosystem: Environmental > Aquatic > Marine > Oceanic | place: Canada: Northeast Subartic...
TGGGGTGCACTATATCCTGAATTAGTTACCGCCATTGCCCCTATTTGTGGCAGCGCAAAGACCGCGTCTCATAACTGGTTATTCCTCGAATCTTTAAAAAAAGCGCTTATTCTCGACGAAAATTTCAATGCCGGTGATTATATCGCGCAGCCTGAATCAGGATTGAGAGCCTTCACTATTATCTATGCCAGCTGGGCTTTTTCTCAAACATTTTATAGGAAAAACTTGCATCTCTCATGGCTAGGACAAAGCTTTAATTCGATGGAAGAGTTTTTGGAATTTTTCCATAATTTTTTTACACCAAAGAACGATGCTAACAACCTTTTAACCATGTTAGATACCTGGCAACGTGCCGACATCAGCAATCATATAAAATTCGACGGCGATCTAAATTCTGCCCTCTCTGCTATCACGTGCAAAGCAATTGTAATGCCTGGCCGAACCGACATGTATTTTCCTCCAGAAGATAATGAGACCGATGTCATCATGATGCCAAATGCAGAACTAAGGGTGATCGAATCAATTTATGGTCACGGCGCTGGCGGACCCGGGTTTAGTACTCAAGACGACGATGATTTTATAGATCACGCTTTAATGGAGTTATTAGGGCACACTTAACCAAAGGCGCCTCCGGGTAAAATCTTGTGGCCAATTCAGGCCTCATCGCCCCACCCCCAAGGTACCCCCTACTTGTTCTATTTGTTTTTACAACTTTTTAAGAAATAGGTGGCACAGCCCCGCGGAATCCTCATTATCTCTCACCCCCAGTGTGCCAACCGTAGTGGCACAGGTGACACATCAGCCCCATTCAACTGGACTCCCGAGACAATCTACGAACTCTTTGCGCGTAACTTCATGCGAGGGAAACCGGATGCCTCGTTTAGGGTTTTCGCCTACGTTATCGCGTTGTCTGACGTTGGTGTTCGCTGATGGGCTCATTAACCGAATCTCTGGTGTGACGGTCATCATCAGATAATTAAGCGCTGATTGCTCTTAATGATGTAGCAGGGCAGCGGGCTCAGGAACAGCTTGTGGATCGAGTGCGGATTCATTGAACTGCAGATTCGCAAGATTGGCATACAGCTCACAGCTCTGCATCAGGTCGCGATGGGTCCCTTGGGCAATTAGGTTTCCAGCGTCCAGAACCACTATTCGATCGACATTTTTTACCGTAGCCAGCCGATGGGCAATAATTAGCGATGTGCGCTCTTTCATTAATCGCTCCAATGCCAATTGTACTTGCCTTTCACTTTCAGCATCCAGTGCGCTGGTGGCTTCGTCGAGTAATAATATTTCCGGATCCTTCAGTATTGCCCGGGAGATTGCAATGCGCTGTTTCTGCCCTCCTGACAAACGAACTCCAGCTTCACCCAAAAAGCTGTCATATTTCTCAGGCAGCGCTTCTATGAAATCGCTGGCATAGGCCGATTTCGCAGCCTGCTTCACAGCATCATCATCTGCTTGGGGGCGGCCGTAGCGTATATTGTCCCAAACATTCCCGGTGAACATGGCGGGCTGCTGAGACACCACAGCGATATGGCTGCGCAATTCCACGGGATCAAGTTTTCGAATATCTATTCCTTCCAGGGCGATACAACCAGATCCTGGATCATAGAAACGCAGGATCATGTCAAACAACGTTGATTTTCCAGCTCCCGATGGGCCTACCAGGGCTACATTTTCACCCGGTTCAATCTCTAAAGTGACATTGTCCAGCGCCAGTGTGCCTCGCCGGGATGGGTAAGCGAAGCTGAGTTGTTCAATTCTCAATGCGCCGGAAGGTTTGCCCGGTAGATGTGCTGGCGTAGAGGGTGCTCTGATCTCATTTTCGGCATGCAGCAGGTCCATAAGGCGTTCCAGTGCACCAGCTGCACGCTGTAACTCGGCTATGACGCCACTAATGGCTGCAACCGCCATAGCCACCATTACTGCATAGACTATAAATGCAGTAAGCTCGCCGGCCGACATCACACCATTAATAACATCCTGACCCCCTACCCATATCATCGTAGCCACTGCAGCAAATACCAGGGTCATAACAACAGTTATTAAAATCGCATTAGTTTTTATTCGAGAAATGGCTACCGTAAAAGCGGATTCCACATGATCGGAAAATTCACTTCGGTCATAATCCTGGTGGTTATAAGCCTGTACAGTTTTAATCTGTTGAATGCTTTCTCCAACGTAAGCGCCGACATTAGCAATTTTATCCTGACTGCTACGTGATAAGCGCCGTACCCTGCGTCCAAAGATCATGATTGGGCCTACTACCAGGGGTATGCAAATCAGGACTACGCTGGTGAGTCTTGGATTGGTGATAAAAAGGAAGATTGTTCCACCAATAAGTATTAACAGGTTACGCAAGGCAACTGATACGGAAGAGCCGATAACAGACTGTATCAATGTTGTATCTGCGGTTATTCGTGACTGAATCTCACCACTGAGATTGGCTTCAAAATAGCCTGGATGTAAGCCAATGATGTGGGAATAAACAGCCTGTCGAAGGTCTGCAGTAACCCGCTCTCCAAGCCAGGATACCCAATAGTGCCTCGCGAACGTACCAAGAGCCTGAAGAACCGCAATGATCATAAAGCCTACAACGGCTTGACTCAGCGATGAGACAGAGCTGGCAACAAATCCCTGGTCAACAATAATGCGTACAAACTGAACCAGGGCAAGACTAAGGCCCGCCGTGAAAACCAGCGCGATACTGGCCCATACAATTTGCTTTTTGTAAGGTACTAAAAATTGTAATGCGCCCAGAAGCACAGAACTACTAAATCTATTTGGCATAAAGGCAACTAAACGCTACGATGATTTAAGTCAATTGCGCAATCAAGAGCGCAGCCTGCTTGTTGTTACTGTCTGGAGCCAGAAACTGGGACGGGGCCGAAATCGCTTGAGAATTCACCATCCAGAGAATCTCCATTAACAGTGCCAGAAAAACTCAGGCTGAGACTTTGACCGCCAGCATCGATGTCAACATCGAAGGCAATTGTGTTGCCTTCTAGCGCAATACCCTCAATAGCCTGATCACCCTGGTCGCTTCCCATGATGCCGGTGCCATCGGCGTTAATGGTCCAGACTCCGGCCTGTGAACCCACTGGCGTGTCAATGGTCACGTCCCATGCACCTACACCGGGGCTTGTCCCAGCGGCGCAGGCGACAAGCAAGGCAAAACTGGTACTTATAGAGAGTGTTCTGATGAATTTTGTCATTATTAGTTCCTCGATCAATTTGGGCCAAACTGGAAATCAAGCCATTTACTCACCATTGCAGTGTACACCTTTTCTCCCCTGGAGCGAGACCAGGAAATGGCTTGCGTAGATTGTGTGATGCAATCGTTGTAATTATCACGCAACTCTCAAATAGCTTAAAGACACCCCAACTATTTATTCACACCAAACCTGTTTGGCAATGTCCCGCATTTCGTTAACATTAAAGGTTTTGTGGATGTAATAGATCATTTTAAAATACCCCTCCATATAATCGTCCCATTTCAACTTCCACTCCCTCAGTAACATTTTAAGCGCAGCGTCCGGCCAAGCCGCTCTTATGCAGCACGGGACTTGGACGGCTTCCAAGGTTTACCAGATGACTTTTGCTTTGTTACATTGGTATTTGGTTTACGCCGCTGCCTCATATTTTCCTTGTTCGCAGGTTGTCGCTCTTCTTGACGAGAGTGCTTGGAATCTTATCCACCAGCTGATCCCTCTGAGACTTGGGTGCGCGCAGGCAAATCGAATTCGGCAATATCAGCGACCGGAATAGAATTTTTAATTAGCAGCTCGATATCTCGAAGTTGCTTTTTATCTTCGTTAGTGACTAATGAAATTGCGACTCCGCTTAAGCCTGCCCTACCGGTTCTGCCAATGCGATGCACATAGTCTTCCGGTACATGAGGGAGGTCAAAATTAATGACAGTTGCAAGTTGGTCAATATCAATCCCGCGGGCAGCTATATCTGTTGCGACTAAAACTTGCACTTTATTCTGCTTGAATGCATCTAGGGCTTTTGTTCTTTGCGCCTGAGATTTATTCCCATGGATTGCTGCAGCGGAAATATTATCCCGACTGAGTCTTTTAACCAATTTATTAGCACCATGTTTAGTGCGACTAAATACCAGGGTTTGATCAGCGTTAGATCGAAGCAACGAACTTAACAAATCCACCTTCCTTGACTTATCGATCCTGTACATTTTCTGTGAGATCAGCTTCACCGTGGAATTTCTCGGTGCCACGTCAATTTCAATCGGGTTATGGCAGATGGTTTTCGCCAGCTTGCGTATTTCATTTGAAAAAGTTGCCGAGAACATAAGGTTTTGTCTACGCTTTGGCAAGAGCGCAAGAATTCGTCTGATATCTCTAATAAAGCCCATATCCAACATGCGATCAGCTTCATCAAGAATAAGTACTTCTACTTCATCGAATTTGACGGAGTGTTGTTGATACAAATCCAGCAAGCGACCTGGTGTGGCAACTAGTATATCTAGGCCACCCCGAAGTTTTTGTTTTTGTGGATTGATATTCACACCACCAAAAACCACACCATGGCGTAATCTTTCATTTAAACCATAGGTTCCAATACTGTCTTTAATTTGTGCAGCTAACTCACGAGTCGGTGTCAGAACTAGAGCTCTTATTTGACGATCATGGGTCTGCTTTCGCCCGCCAAGCAATTGCAGAAGAGGCAAAGTGAATCCTGCTGTTTTGCCAGTTCCGGTTTGAGCGGCGGCCATTACATCCTTGCCGTTCAGTATTTCAGGTATGACCCGCTCCTGAATTGGAGTAGGAATTGTATATCCTGTTGTTTGCACTGCCTGCAACAGGGAATCGGTTAATCCAAGTGAATTAAATGTCATTAAAATCTCTTTCATTTATAAATAGTATTTACAGCAAGCCACAGCCATGTGATTCAGGCTAAGCAGGCTTAATTAAAGTGTGCCCGAATTGTATTCGGTTGCACTGGTGTGCACTCAATAGGTAGCTAAAGACTAACGTCTATAAAGAACGTTTAGCTCAAGAGTGAGGTGTCGATTCCAAAAAAGTGTCGCGAACTGTAATAGTGCGAACTTATAAACTGGAATCTCAAGTGACTGCATTTCTGCAGAAAGATGACCTGTGCTAAAGATGATGCACTGCAGGAAAGGTTTATTACACCATATCCAACGAGGCGGCACTCTATCACAGTTAAGAAAGATTTCAAAAACTCTTTCTGATCAAACCTCGGTCATAGCTGGACTAGGTTGCATTGCGTTCGCTTAAATATATCGTATAAAGCCCGAATTACGCGGCTTTGGAGACTTTACTGGACTTGTATGGATGGGGATTTGGTCGGGACGGCGTCGACTAAATACCCCCTTCTAACTTATTGTTATTAAACAAGTTTAGTTTTTAATTGCCAAGACGTACCGCCAATTCTTTTCATCACTCTAGTGTTTGACCCCCATCCCTAGCTTTCTATATTCGCTACCAAACTGACCCCAACTATTGTTTTTACTATGACCTCAATTATTAATATAGTTGCTCGTGTTTAATGAATCCAACAAATTAGGCGTAGTCTGATTGCCGTTTCCCTGCTACATTTCTCGCATGCTAATCGACATACACACACATATCTATACCCGCCGGTGGTTGGAGATTCTGCAAGAACAGGGTGGCGACTATCACCTGCGACTGCGACCAGATGGACAAAAAGAGATTTTCCGTGGCGACACACCGGTCTCCATTCCGCAAGCAGGCCATTTTGACTATGACTTGCGCATTAAGGTCATGGACGAAGCTGGCATAGACGTCTCCATCGTTTCCCTCACTGCACCAAGTGTGTTTTGGGGTACCGAAGAAGTCAGTTGCAGGGCGGCGCAGGAAGCTAATGACTCCACGGCGGAAGCGCAAGCAAAATACCCCGATCGTATTCGTTGGTTTACTTCCCTACCTTGGCAATATCCCGATAAAGCGATAGAAGAGTTGGAACGGACTTGCTCAAACGGGGCTGTTGGCGTGATGGTGCTGGCTAACATTGACGGGCGCAGTCTCAATGATGAGTTTTTTGCCCCGATCTGGCAGGCCATCGACGACAAAGCTTTGCCGGTGTTATTGCATCCTACCGACCCTCCTGGTGCAAAAGTGTTAGACATGGGTGAGTTCGATTTGAGCTGGTCAGTGGGTTTTATGTTTGATACCACCCTGGCCATAACTCGCATGATGTTTCATGGATTCTTTGATAAGTATCCCAACCTAAAGATGATTGCCTCTCATGGTGGTGCTGCACTTCCTTATTTAGTTGGTCGCTTCGAAAAAGGTGATGAAGTGGAAATTCCTGAGCGTCGTTTAATGCAGAAAAAACCAACGGATTATCTACAGCACATATATTACGACTGCATCACCTACGACCCTCGCGCCTTGGAATATCTGATTTCCATAGTGGGCCAGGATCAGGTGATGTTCGGCACCGATTGGCCACATCAGGTATTCGATACCGTTGGAGCTAAGCGCAATACCGAGGCGCTACCCAAGGATCAGCGTGAAGCGATTCGCTATCAGAATGCGCAACGTGTGTTCGCACTTTGACAGCATCTAATGTTGCTATGACATTCAGTCACCTGCCTAACATGGAGCAAATGTAACGTGGCAAACAATTCCGGGCATGTAGAATTTGCCTCACGCTGGGGCTTCCTGCTGGCCGCCATGGGCAGTGCGGTGGGTCTGGGCAATATCTGGCGGTTCACCTTCATGGCAGGCGAGAACGGCGGCGGTGCCTTTATCTTCTTCTATTTTCTTTTTATTGTATGTTTCGGCATTCCCGCACTGATGGCGATGATTGTCATCGGTCGCCGTGGCGGCAAGAGCCCGGCCGGCAGTACCCGTGCCCTGGCGATGGCTGAGGGTAGAAGTGAGAATTGGAAATTCCTGGGCTGGCTCGCTATCACTATTGCGTTTCTCGCGCTTACCTTTTTCAGCGTGGTGGCAGGCTGGGTGCTGGCTTATATTCCCAAATCTCTGAGCGGAGCCTTCATCGGGATTACCGCGGATGAATCAGTAGCCCTGTTTGCTGAGACCCAGGCCAGTGTATTTGGTATGACGGCCTGGCACGGCGTGTTCATGATTATGACCATGCTCATTGTTGGCCGCGGTGTGCAGAAAGGTGTGGAAAAGACTGTCAAGGTGATGATGCCGTCGCTGTTTCTGATCCTATTGGTGCTGGTTGTGTATGCCGCCATCACCGCCGATTTCAGCGCTGCGTTTCAGTTCATGTTCCTTCCTGATTTCTCGCGCGTTGATAATAATGTTGTTCTGCTGGCCTTGGGCCAGGCGTTTTTCTCTCTCAGTGTTGGCGGTGGCGGCATTATTACCTATGGGGCTTACCTGAAGAAGGAAGCCTCCATTCCGAAATGTGCGGTAATCATTGCCTCTGCTAACGTGTCGGTGGACATGCTGGCCGGCCTCGCCATATTTCCTATCGTTTTCGCTTACAGCCTGGAACCCGCCGCTGGACCGGGACTGCTGTTTGAAACGCTGCCAGTAGCCTTTGGCCAGATGCCGGGCGGCGGTTTGTTCGGCACCCTGTTTCTAGTACTGGTCTTGTTTGCCGCCCTGAGCACCTCAATCTCCATGCTGGAATCGGCGGTGTCGAGACTGGTGGAACGCAAAGATGCCAGCAGGTCAAAGATGACCCTGTTCGCTGGTGGCCTAGCGTGGCTTATTGGATTGGGTTCGGTGTTTTCACACAATGTATGGTCCGAATTCAAACCGCTGGGATTCATCGACCTGTTAGCCGATGCCACTATCTTTCGCATCATTGATTTCTTCGTGGTAAATAATCTAATCTTGTTAAGTGCATTTCTGATCGCCATCTTTACCGGCTGGGTGATATCCGAAAGCGCGACTCGGGAAGAGCTGGGTTTAGGCAATGGCAGATCCTACCGAACCTGGCTGTTTATAATGAGATACCTGGCTCCTATTGCTATCTTTGTTATTAGTCTGATGACCATTATTGGCTATTAACAACCCTAATAAATGAAGCCCCAATTACTCTATTATGGTTCCATCTCGGACTATTACTTATCATTCTGGACGAACGCTTGGGTATTTTTACAGGTAATATGCAGCTTCTTATCTCCACAGCGTTACCTTTCGGGAAATCCCTTTAAAAAAATACATACAAAAAGAGATTCTTCTTCTAATATGCTTCGAGTATTTACCTGGATGGCATACCTGAATAATGTAGAAGAAAACGGCGAAACGTCATTTGCTCATTATGGGGCAAGCGTAAAGCTTGAAAAAGAGAAACTCTAATCTGGGCAGCTCAATGGATGCATGCTCACTCAGCTGATGTAATTACGAAAGACTCTAAATATATTTTAATTAGCTGGATGAAATTCCCATCCAAAATTTCGGCAGGAATATAAATCTGAAGTGCTCTAAAATTCTGAAAAGGATGAGGTATGAGCGATAGAGAAATAGATAATACGGGCGGTTCTCAACCAATTGGTAGTAATTATTACGCAACTCGTCGAGCGCGAAACTACGCCTTAGTTATATTAACAGGTACGTATTGCTTTAATTTCATTGATCGCCAGTTGCTGTCAATCCTACAAGAATCGATAAAATTAGACCTAGGTCTATCCGACAGCCAGCTAGGGCTCCTGACTGGCTTCGCTTTTGCTATGTTCTACGTTACAGCCGGAATACCGATCGCACGTTGGGCGGATCGGGGTAATAGAAGAAATATTGTAGCTCTTGCCATCGGTACCTGGAGCGCGATGACGGCTATTAGCGGCCTGGCCCAAAACTACCTCCAATTGTTTTTGGCTCGCATAGGAGTTGGTATCGGAGAGGCCGGTGGAAGCCCTCCTTCCCATTCAATTATTTCTGATATCTTTCCTCCAGCCCGAAGAGCGAGCGCTATTGCGTTCTACAGCACTGGAGTCAATATCGGTATTTTATTCGGTTTTCTGCTAGGGGGATGGTTAAACGAATTTTTCGGTTGGAGAATAGCATTTGCGGTTGTTGGCATTCCCGGTATTTTAATGGCAGGTATTATTCGTTTTACCCTTAAGGAACCAATTCGTGGTCTTAATGAAAACAAAACTGTTTCCGAAACATTAGTTCCTTTCAGTGATGTAATAGCTCTCCTTTGGAGCAGGCGATCATTCAGACATATGGCATTCGCCACAGGATTGAATGCTTTTGCAGCTTATGCGACTGTTAATTGGCAAGCTTCTTTCTTCATCCGCAGTCACGGTATGACTACTGGCGAATTAGGGACATGGTTAGCCGTGTCTTCAGGGTTGCTCGGTGCAATCGGGGTATTCGGAGGAGGGATTCTTGCCGATAGACTAGCTCCTCGAGACAAACGCTGGTACATGTGGCTTCCTGCTTTAGCTGGGTTTATTAGTTTGCCGTTCTTTGTTTTCTCGTATTTGGCACCCAACCAATACCTTGCATTGACCCTTGGGTTTGTTCCAGGATTACTATTCAACGTATATCTCGGAATTACAATTGCGACATCGCATGCCCTTGTAGGGCCACGAATGCGAGCTACTGCTTCGGCTATCCTGTTTTTTATCCTCAATTTTATAGGACTGGGCTTAGGCCCGGCCTCGGTAGGTATACTAAGCGATTATCTAGCGCCTACTTTAGGCATAGAGTCTCTCCGCTATGCAATGGTTTTCTTACTTCCACCTGTAATGGCATGGTCTGCTTGCCATTTTCTGCTAGCCTCTCGGGCCCTTAGAGATGATTTGGCTGCAGCTCCGGATTAGGGGCTTTGTAGACTTTATTGGACTTGTATAGATAGGAAATTAGTCGGGACGGCGTCGACTGAATACCCCTCCTAATCTATTGTTATTAAAAAGTTTTAATTTTTAACTGCCAAGAAGTACCGCTAATTCTTTTCATCACCCTAATGTTTGACCCCCTCCCCCTAATTTTCTATATCCGCTACTTACCAGACCCTACCCTCGGGGCACCACCCACTTGTTCTATTTGGTTCCATATTGGACTATTACATACTATTGTGGACAAACGATTAGGTATTTTTGAGAGTTATGAATACAGGTACAGTGCACCAGATTCTAGATTTGGTTAGTAACTTAACCCTCTAAAAATACTACATATTAGTTTACAGAATATGTGGCTATGGGAGTCCCTAAGAGGCAGGGGGCCGTTTCAGTATTGATGGGGGTTGTCCAGTGGATGAATTCAATCCATCATAGCCATAGCTTACTATATTACAACTTAGCCCTAGAAATTCCTCCTTGGGTCCAAAAGAGCAAAATGGGAGAGTATTGTGTCGAACTCGAAACTGTTGAGGTCCTTCTTTTACTTTGCAGCATCGCTCTCGCTATTCGCGACTTTTGTGCAAGCCCAATTAATACCTGCGTCGTCGTTTCTTGAGCGCAGCGCAGTTGACGAGATAAAGATATCCCCCGACGGCTCCCATATAGCAATAACAGTTTCTGGTGATGAAGAGAGTTCTCTAATTATAATAAATCTTACTAGTGGAAAATATGTAGCCTCGTTCGATGCACCTAGGTATCAAAAAATTGGTAATTTCTATTGGGTTAATGAAGAACGTATCGTATTTTCTACTCTTGTGTTTCGAGGAGGGCTTGATATCCCGTTCCCAATCGGGCTGATATTCGCTCTAAATATTGATAATACGAGGAAGTACCAGTTAGTGTCCCTAACTCGAGATTCTGGTGTGTTTTTTATAAGCAATCTGATAGCCGATGATCCAGATCATATCAGAGTAATTCGGCAACAAGTGAGAAGACGATCAATGGCTCTAGGCAGACCCGAATCTTATTTGCTTGATGTATATAGAAGGCCTGGTCGAAGTTCTGATAATTTGAGCAATAGAGTTAGTAGCCCATTGCGAGGGGGAAACCTTTATTCCGATAGTTCCGGTAATCCTCGAGTGGCTGCTGGGAAAAATGATAGCAATACATTTGACGTTTCCTTCTTGTATGAAACGGACTGGATAAAAATAGAGAGTTTTCTTCGAGTCGATAATAGGCCGCTAAAATATTTCGATTTTGTTGGATTCAATTCAAGAAATAGCCAGTTTTACTACATCGGAGTTGGAGAGCAAGGTGTCAGAGGTCTGTATCTATATGATCATCAACTTAGAAGTAATGAACTACTATTTCAGCATCCCTCTTTCGATATCGACCGTGAAGCAATAATTTTCGCTAGTGATAAAATAACTATATTGGGAGTTAAGTTCGTAGGAGATGTTTTTGAGCAATATTACTTTGGAGACCATCCTGAATCACAATTACATCAAAGTCTAGACGCAGCATTTCCTGGCGAAATGGTGAGGATTACAAGCACTACTCTGGATGGGGCTAAGGCAGTGGTGGGGGTGTTTGGACCGAAACGATGGGGAGATTTTTTCCTACTAGACACTGCTTCATTGCGTCTAGAGCCCATAATGAATCGTAGTGATCTATTGCTTCCTGAGTTAATGGCAGAAGTTTCACCATTCGCGATTAGGGCAACGGATGGCTTGGTCGTACATGGTTATATTACCAAACCTAAGGAAGCTTCTGGTCCTGTGCCAATGATCGTAATCCCACATGGCGGTCCAATTGGGATAAGAGACTCGCTTTTGTTTAATAGAGAAGCTCAATTTTTTGCGAACCATGGCTTCGCGGTACTTCAGATTAATTTTCGTGGCTCGGGGGGTTATGGAGTCCCATTTGAAGAATTAGGCTATCGTGAATGGGGGCTCGGAATTATTGACGATATCACGCAGGCTACAAATTGGGCCATTCAAACCGATATTGCTAGTCGAGATAAAATATGTATTTACGGAAGTAGCTTCGGAGCATATGCAGCATTTACTTCAGTGGTCAGGGAACCAGATTTGTATCGCTGCGCAATTGGTTATGCTGGAGTCTATGACTTAACGAAGATGGACAGGTCCGACATTCCTTGGCAACTAGGGGGAGACTCTTATCTAGAAGAGGCGGTGGGAGTGAATGAGGAGGATTTGAGAGCACAGTCCCCAGTTTATAACGCTGATAAGATAAACGTACCAATACTAATAGCCCATGGAGGACAGGACAGAAGAGCACCTCCATTTCATGCTCGGGATATGAGAGAGGCGCTCGAGGATGAAGGCAAAGAGGTTGAATGGCTCTACGAAAGTGCGGAGGGGCACGGCTTTTACAGTACCGAGAACAATGTCAATTTACACAATGAAATTCTTGCGTTCTTAAACAAACATTTGAATTGAAATTGGTTTTCAACTCGCGATACGCAGTTTTTCCATACAATTTCCATACTGGGATTCCTACTGACCCCACCCCCGGGGCGCCCCCACTTGTTCTATTTGGTTCCATCTCGGACTATTACATACTATTCTGGACGAACGATTAGGTATCCCGAGAACAAAGCATTGCAACCTACGGATTTATTACTCGAGCTAGCTAATTTGGATATAAAGATTTTAGCCAAATTGGATACCAATATACCTCATGACTTCAATGGATTAGAGACCCTAACAAATCCGGAGATAATTGAAACCGCAAATTCCCCTGAAAGGCTTTCTGTGCAGAATGTAATTGATTATTTTTGGAACGTTGTTAATGATCCTGATTCTTCGTAAGTGAAGGAGGAAAAATAAAAACATTGAGGAATTTCATTGATCGATATAAGTTTCTCACCGCGATTGCCATTATCTCAATTCTGATAACGTCAATGATGTTATTGCCTCCTATAAATACTACAGAGGCTCAATCAAGCGTGCCTAGTGATTTTGCGGATTATGTCGTATTAGGAAAATCAATCAATCATCGACAACTTGCCAGCGGTCAATTAACGTTACTCAATACGGTATTTTTTGCAGAAATTTTCCCACTTGATTTACATCCGGTCTCACCTTTAGTAGAGAATGGTGTTCTTTTTGGGCCAGGTGATGCTTCTAAAGGTTTGCATTTTTCAAATGATAATATTCCGTTTCTTGCTGGTGCTCGTGAAATGACGATCGCAGGATTGACAGCTCGTTTTCCCGATACAACTTATACGTTCAGCTTTGATACACCTAGTGGCAGCGTTACTAATCTTCCTGCTACTTTTATAAAAAAACCTGGGGCGAACAATAATCCTGGTCCGATTGAAATTACCCTCATTCAAGGCAGCATGAAAGCTAATTCAAATTCAATTGACCCTGATCAGGATGTGAAAGTCCTGTGGAGTGATTTTAGTAAAGGTGCAGCGGATCCCAATGGCATTATTGATGACATGATTTATGTTATTTTAGGGAATTGTATGGGAGATGAAATTAATCACAGCGGCCACGCTATAAGCGATTTCATGGCACTCACGTATGATAAAAAAGAATATATAATTCCGAAAGAAAAACTGTTTTCAGGCCAGTCGTATCAACTAGAGGTTGAACATTCGAATATGGAAACGGACATATATCAAGGTATTGAAATTATTGTTACGTATGCGGCAACTTCCTTCTTAGATTTTCAGACCACAGGAGATAATAACGGCAACATTGATTGTCCAGCACTTCCTTATGCGATGGATGGCGGTCAGACGGATCGAGTTATACGGCTGTAGCGGTTAACTTCTGCATAGTGAATGATCCTTAGATTGGCGGTATCTCGTTTGAGATTGAGCTAAGTACCGTCAATACTTAAGTGGCTACGCCTGCAAGCAAGCCACTGGCGGCGATGCCATCGAAAATAAATTGCACCGCGAGTGCCGACAGCAACACTCCAAAAATACGAGTAACCACATGCATGCCGGTGACACCAAGGAATTGTTGAATCTCGGAGGCCAATATCAGCATGGCCAGTGTCACCAGTAGTATGGCGATCAACGATGCGATGACCGCCGCTTGCAACACCGGTTCTCCTTCTGCATTCGCCATTAAAAGGATGACTGCACCGAGGGCACCGGGGCCGGCTATTAGCGGTGTGGCCAAGGGGAACACGGAAATATCCTGTTTCGACTGTGCTTCCTTCTCTTCTTCGTCGGTGGTGGAAGTACTACCGGAGGAGCGGGCAAACACCAGGTCGATGCCTATCAGCAGCAAGAGGATACCGCCGCCGGTGCGCAGGGCGGCCAGGGAGATGCCGAGACCGGCCAATAAGAAGTCCCCAACCAGGGCGAACAACAATAGGATCGACCCTGCGATCAAGGTGCCTCGCACTGCCATCTGTCGACGTCGCTTGCGCGACACGGCACTTGTTAACGCCGCATACATCGCAGCCACATCCAAGGGGCCGATGGTGGCGAAGAAAGTAGCGAAGGCAACGCCGGCTGTTTCAATGACTAATTCATTCATTTTCGGACTCTATCTACTAATCTGCCAGCTCGAATCGGCGCGCTGAATCTGACGCTCAATCTCACGGATCGTCTACACGTTCTGGTCAACGCAGGCGCTCAACCGCAGCTTTAAGATATTTCTCTTCCTTTGAAAATCCGGTTATCCGAAAAATTATATAAATATTTAAAATGAAACTTAGTAATACAAACCAATGTACAACGTCAAGTTGCGACATCTTACTTTACCTCCTAAAAATAAATTATATTTTTTAGCGCACGTTTTTATGATACCTGAGAAATACAGTTCCGGGGCACCACTCACTTGTTCTATTTGGTTCCATCTCGGACTATTACATACTATTCTGCACGAACGGTTAGGTATTTTGAGAGTTACAGGGATATTTATGAAATACGGGACAATCATTGCAGCGGTTTATCTGCTCGCTACGCCTGTGTTTGGTCATCACAGTGATGCTGCACTGAATATGGAATCGGTGGTAACTTTCGAAGGCGCAGTCACCGAGTACAGCTTGCGGAATCCACATGCATATTTCACAGTCGATGCCATTAATGAAAGTGGCGAGCAAGTTGAGTGGACAGTGCAAATGGCCTCTGCGCATACGATGAGACGACTGGGCTGGACCCGTGACTCATTATCTATCGGTGATCAGGTGATTGTCGGGGTCAATCCTGCGCGCGACGGAAGATTCTATGGATTAATGGACTCAATTGAGAAAGATGATGGCTCTTATCTGGAGGCATCACCCGCTCGTGTGTCACGACCAGAGTCGGATGCGCGCGCCCGCGCCTCAACTGTAGAAGGTCGATGGATAGTGGATCGGTCCAGGCTTGCTGACGACTACCCGGGCGGTCTGGACCAGCTCATGATCCGTGAGCTTGCATTAACCGAGAAGGGAAAAATTGCCGAAGCTTCCTATAGCCAGGCCTCGGATGAGAACCCGGAACTGTTGTGTATCACCAAGCCTACGCCTGCCATGATTATTTATACGGACCTCTATCCGATGGAGTTCGTATTTAACGAAGGTGAAGAAACAATCACAGTCCGCAGTCAGTACTTCGATCAGGTGCGAACTGTGTACATGGATGGCCGTGAGCATCCAGCGGCGGTTGAGCTGTTTCACGAAGGCCATTCCATAGGCAGGAGGGAAGACGGGGATTTAATTATTGATACTACAAACTTTGCCTATCACCGCTCTCCCTATCAAAATGGCGTTCCCTCAGGTTCCCAAAAATATGTGGTGGAGCGTTATCGTCTCATTGATGACGGTGCCCGGATGGAAGTCGAGTTTGTCCTTGAAGACCCGGAGTACATTGTTGGGACAATGACCTATAGTCGGCAGTTACTTTATTCACCGCAAAATGACATGTCGCCATTTAATTGTGATCTGGAATCGACCAGGCGCTTCGTGCCTGATTAATTGTCCTTAAAGTTTTCGATTGGTCAATCAGGGTAAGCCGACCCCCGGGGCACCTCCCCTTTCACCAAATGGAACTCCTACTATCTATGTAATACTAATCTGCTCGAATAATATGGTACATTCGAGCTATGGCAGAGAACGACAATACAAACAAATGGAAATGGTTTTTTTTAATGCCCATGAAAACAATAAGAATATTTTCTATTCTTCTCCTTGCTCTCTCACTTTCTAGCGCTTTGTCTCAAGCAGTCGAGCCGGCAACGGTTTCCGTCAACCGTATTGGGGATAGGCCCATTATTACCTCAAAGCTGGACCAACGAATGGGCGGCAATATCCAGGGTCCTTCGCTAATCAAAGTGCCTGAATGGATTGAAAACCCTGTGGGCCAGTACTACCTGTATTTTGCTGACCATAGAGGTGAGTACATTCGCATGGCCTATGCAGACTCCGTTGCCGGACCCTGGACTGTGTATTCGCCCGGCAGCCTAAAACTAGAAGACTCTTACTTTCCCACTACTTGCCCGCCCTGTTCCCTGGCGCCGGGCCAGACTGCTGCCCTATATGCCCACATCGCTTCACCAGATGTGCATGTGCGTGAAGATCTACAGCAGATTGTTATGTACATCCATGGCCGTGGTGAAGGTCGACAGTTCACCCGCCATGCAGTGTCCAGTGACGGTATTCATTTTGAAGGCAAAAAAGAAGACCTCGGGCGCCCTTACCTCCGCGTCATCGAACATGACAACTATTACTATGCGATGGCCATGCCCGGTTATCTTTATCGCTCCCGTGATGGTTTGAGTAATTTCGAACCGGGACCAAATTTCTTCACCTCGGATATGCGACACTCCGCCTTGCTGATTCGGAATAATCTGCTTTACGTGTTCTTTACTAGACGGGGTGATGCACCGGAACGCATGCTTCTCTCCACTATCGAGCTAGCTGGTGACTGGATGAACTGGACCGCCAGCGAACCTGTTGAAATTCTGCGTCCCGAGACTGACTGGGAAGGAGCGAATCTGTCTATAGAACCGTCCCGTGGTGGCCACATTGATATCCCGGTAAACCAACTCAGGGACCCAGCTATCTTTCAGGAACAGGGCAAAATTTATCTGCTTTATTCCTATGCAGGTGAAAGCGGTATTGCAATTGCTGAACTGCATTTTACGAACTAGAGGCTTGTTTAACGACCTGCAAAAAATGGCGAGGTTTACATACGGATTCCTGACACGTGGCTTCCATCCCTTGAACGTGGCCCCAACCAATCCGCGTGCTACTCGCGACCCACCGATGACTAGAGCAAGGGGAAGGCTCCCCCGGAGCTATTATTGTTAGCGAAGCTGCCGAAGTGCATCCCCTAGTATCCGCCCTGTCCGGTCATAGCCTTCGGGCATGGGCAATACATTATTGGCCTGGACATAACTTTCATAATCTGCAAGCATTTCTTCCAGTAAGGCTGGTTGCTCCTGCGCCAAGTCCCTGGTCTCCCCTGGATCAGTCCTGATATTGAACAGATGCCATTCTGTTTCACTCTGCCCTGTTCGATTTATTACAATTTTGTAATCGCCTTTGAACAAGGCACTATTTCCACCTAACTCATAACCTATGGAGTCGAAATCATCATGCACCTGCGAGGAAGTGCCGGCCAGAAATTCAGAAAAATCAACCCCGACTATTGGTTCCACTTCCCGGCCCAGCCAACTGCCGTCATGAATATCAACTCCAACCAGGTTAAGAATGGTGGGTGCGAGATCGGTCACAAACACGAACTCATCGGTCATTCCTCCTTGCCCGCCGATGCCTGGACCCGACATAACCAGCGGCACGCGCAGGCCGCCTTCGTTGGCGTGAAACTTATAATAAGTCAGAGGCGAGGCGGCAATTGTGGCGTTGCTGGGGCCGATGGCATTCCACGAGTTACGTTCACCCAGGGTTTCATAGTTGGAGTTGTATCCCACGATATCGAACCAGGGGGAAAGTGCCGATCCACCATTAGGTAGAATTATATTGGAGCCTTCGGCGCCATTATCGGAAGTGAACACAAAAATAGTATTGTCATACTCGCCAATGCTTTCCAGGTAGTCCATCAAGCGGCCGATGTGCATGTCCATGGCATCGACCATGCCGGCATACACTTCCATACGTCGCGCATGATGACGTCTCTGTTCCTCAGTCAGGTTATCCCAGATTAGCGTACCCGGAGTGACCACCGCCTCGGTTCCTTCCGGGATGACACCCGCTTCTTCGGCAGCAAGGCGCCTTTTCTCCCGCATGACCGTCCAGCCTTCGTTATACACACCAGCATACTTGTCTGAAAACTCGCGTGGTGCCTGCACCGGCATGTGAACGGCCTGGAAAGGGACATAGGCGAAGAAGGGCTGATCGTCTTCGGCATTCGATGCGATAAATTCTATGGTCTTGTCGATGAAATATTCTGATGAATAAAAATCATCAGGCAAGGTGTGCTCTGCTCCATCGGCATACCAATTGGCTTGATCGTAGATTGGCAGATAAGTGCGCTGCTCCCAGTTATCTGCTCCGGTATCCGCCATGGCTATAGTGCGGTCGAATCCCCGCGCTGAGGGAAGCAATTCCGGGGTATGACCCAGATGCCATTTGCCAGTCATGTAAGTATGGTAGCCACCGGCCTGCAAGACATTAGCAAGCGTCACGACCTTATCGTTCAACACACCCTGATAGTGATCATAAGCCATTTGTTCAGCCGGCAGGGCTTCAGGAATATTTGGAACACCGTTCCTGTGGCTGTCCACACCGGTAAGCAGCATTGCCCGCGCCGGCGCACAGCTGCCGGCAGTATGATAATTAGTGAAAGAAAGGCCTTCCGCCGCGAGCCTTGCAATATTCGGGGTACTAATCTCGCTGCCAAAAGGAGAGATATCCGTGTAGCCAAGATCGTCGGCGAGAATGAGCACGATATTGGGTCGATCAGATTGCTGGGCGCTGACGAGAGCTTGCATGCTCAGTATGTTAAATAGGGTAACGTATAGAACTAATGCGAATCGAAATTTCATATTTAATCTTGGAAAATTCATCATTGAATAAGTACCGCCAAATTGACGGTATCTCACTGGATTAGGTTGGATTGCGCTGGTTGAATTATATCGTATAAAGGCTCGAATTACGGGGCTTTGGAGACTTTATTTGACTTGCATGGATAGGAATTTGGTCGGGACGGCGTCGACTGAATACCCGTTATAACCTATTGTTATTAAACAATTTTATCTTTTAACTGCCAAGAAGTACCGCCAAATGCTTTTGTCACCCTAGCTTTTGACCCCCTCCCCTAGTTTTCTATATCCGCTACTTACCAGACCCTACCCCCGGGCACCACCCACTTCCACCAGATGGGACTCCTGCTATCTATGTATTACTAATCTGGACGAACAAACTGGTATCATCGAGGAAAACAATAATTACTAAGGGGATAGGCGCGAATGAAGTAGAGCCTTGTACTTGCGCTTACGACACATTTCTAGTCTTATGCTGTTAAATTAGAAAAAAATAATCTTAAAAGGAGCAATACGATGGCAGAAGAACTTGGCAAATTTTCCTTGGAGCATGTATCCAATGTTTACTTGGAAGATCCTGATGGCAATATTTCCAATCACACAAACTGGCGCGGAACTGCCGACGGTTATGGCGTAATCTATGGCACTCTGATCTTTGGGCCTACACCACTGATGGAAATGAACGATAGTCTTGAAGGCGGACCCGTCAAATGGATTGGGCAAGCTTTCCTGGAAGATGGCACTGGTCTTGCTGGATCTGGATCCGGACAATGGAGCAAAAAGCCCGGAGAGCATATTTGGGAAACTGACTACATAATTCAGATCAGTGATGGAACAAAAGTTAGAAGTGTCGGAGAACTCCATTTAGATACCCTGATTTTTTCCGGTACAAATTACTCTGTGGACGAGTAGTTCTTTAAAGACAGAAAAGGGTCTTATGGCCCTTTTTTTGTAGGTTTTTCCTTCTGCATCTTTCGCTACCTAGCAGACCCTCCCCCGGGGC
>Ga0257112_10000356_pt1 | contig 19715 bp, 21 predicted proteins | sample LP_taG_5_FD_191565 | JGI IMG/M metagenome (GOLD analysis project Ga0257112, IMG submission 191565) | Marine microbial communities from Northeast Subartic Pacific Ocean, Canada - LP_J_2015_P26_1000m | ecosystem: Environmental > Aquatic > Marine > Oceanic | place: Canada: Northeast Subartic...
ACATTACTCAACGCACTGATGTGGGCCATTCTGATCTTGTTCGTTTACGTGAATCCTGTATTGATTTAGAAATCTTAGTTGTCTGGGCTTCAAAGACTCCACCGGAGGGAAGCGCATTTGTGATTGCCAATGCAATGTACGATGCAATAGAAGCCCTAGCAAAAAAAAATGACTTTCTTACAATACCTAAAACTTTAAATGATATCGCTATAAGCAAAAAAAATAATCAATTGTCCATTCCTATCGCCATGGAAGGAGGGGAGGCCTTAGAAAATTCTTTGGAGAAGCTCCATCATTTTATTGAAAGAGGGGTGTTTTATCTTGGACCAACATGGAATTATTCATTGGATTGGGTTAGCTCAGGTTATGATGAGGTACACAATAAAAAAAATATTAAGCATTTTGGATTAAGTAAATTTGGACAGGAAGTCATTCATACTTGCAATGACAACGGGGTGATGATTGATGTGTCCCATGTCGGAGAGAAAAGTTTTTGGGATATAGCAGCAATATCCAAGAAACCTTTTATCGCCTCTCATTCTAGCGTTTACAACCTTTGTACGCATTTTAGAAACCTAAAAGATGATCAAATTTTAGAGATTAAAAAATCACAAGGTTTAATAGGCTTAAACCCCTATCCTTTTTTTATTGATTCTTCTTTTAAGAAAAAAGAAAGAGAATTTTTAAAGCAATTCAAAAACGAATTGGATCAAATTACTCATAAACAACCGAACCCGACTGCCTCCTGGATTGCCAAACAACACTATTTACAAAAAAAACTAGAAGATATTGTTCCTTTGTTAGATATATTTATCGATCATATTGAATATATTATTAAGCTAATTGGTGTTGATTACGTGGGAATAGGCAGTGATTATGATGGATTAGATTGCTTGCCTCAGGGATGGAAGGATTGTCTTGATCACATTAAAATTGCCGAAGCATTGGAGAACAGGAGGTACTCAACATCAGATATAGAAAAAGTGATGGGTCAGAATATTTTGCGCGTTCTTGATCTAGTGGCTAACTAATTATTTTGTAAAGAAGGCTCAAAGCGATAAGAATTAATACCGACCCAGTGATTTTTTGGATCATTTTTTTACGTTCAAGTAAAAAATTTTTAAGTCCATAACCTGTTACCAAAAGACTAACGAGGATATACCACAGGGCATCGATGATTGAAGCTGTCAAAACAAGGGTTGTATTAAATATAATATTGGCGTTGATGTTTATGAATTGAGAATAAATAGCCGTAAACCAAATTAAAATTTTTGGATTAATGATAGCAATGACAAAGCCCTGAAGAAATGAATTAAATTGATGTTGCTGTTCCTCTACAATGTTATTCGTGCTTTTTTGTAAAATAAACATGAGACCTAAAAAAAATAAAAAAAACAAACCTGATATTTGAATAATTAAAAACAGCATTTGATTGGCTTGAAGAATAAAACCCAGTCCCAAGACAGCTGCAGTAGCGTAAACGCCAATCCCCAGTCCATGTCCCAAGGATGTTAAAATTCCTGCCATTCTGTTGTAATTAACGTTATTACGAATAACAACAGCCAAACTTGGACCAGGTGACATTGCGCCAATTAAACAAACAAGGGCAAACTGAAACCAGATAAAAAATGTCATGAATTTAGTTGACGCTAGTGATGAATCGGTATTTTTTTATTGTTTCTTCTAAACCAAAGGTGAAAGCATCGCAAACTAGTGCGTGTCCAATGGAAACTTCTTTAATGCTCGGAATTTCTTTCAAAATAAACTCTAAGTTATTTAAGTTCAAGTCATGACCTGCATTGAGCTGTATATCAGGAGCATTTTTTCCCAAAAAATTTACTACGTCTTTATAGGGCTTAATAGAGCCTTCTTTATCTGTACTAAAATTTTTTGCATAGTCAAAGGTATATAATTCCACTCTATCAGGCTGTATTTCTGATAAATATTCCAAAGTATAGGTTGAAGGGCTAACAAACAAAGAAACTCTAATTTTATTGGATTGAAATTGCTTAACAACGTCTTTTAAAAAAATATTATGCTCTTTACAATTCCAACCAAAAGAAGACGTTAAAGCATCTGGTGGGTCAGGAACAAGCGTCACTTGATCAGGCTCAATATTTATTACTTCACTGATAAATCTTTCAGATGGATAACCTTCGATATTGAACTCAATTTTCGAGTGAGAATTAACCAATTTTGATATTAACGGCAGATCTGAAAACTTTGCATGTCTTTCATCGGGTCTAGGGTGCAGTGTTATTCCTTGCGCTCCAAAATTTACACATTTTTCAGCAATCTCAACTAGATCAGGGTGGTTGGTGCCCCTTGCGTTTCGCAATAAGGCAAACTTATTTATGTTTACACTCAATTTAGTCATTAAAAATTGATTTTATATTAATATTGATGCCATATCATCAGTATTTTAATATAACAGCAAAATTACCGAAGAAAATTATACTAAAACAACCGATAAATAATAGATAGGAAATTTATTATGGGTGCAGGAATTCATAAATTAGACTTTGCATCTTCAGAAGATGTAAGAACACCGGATAAAACTAAGGTTGAAACAATTACTGTTGGAAATACCAAAGTTGCAAGATTAACAGCTCAACCAGGATGGGTTTGGAAAGAGTGCATTGCCCCTGTTGTCGGAACTGACAGCTGCCAGGCTCATCATCTGGGAGTGGTGCAATCTGGCTCATTATTAGTTCAGCATGAAGATGGAAGTGAAGAAACAATTACAGTTGGAGATGTGTATGAATGCAAACCAGGTCATCAAGCACAGGTAGTTGGCGATGAACCATGTGTGATGATAGAGTTTGACGCAAGTACAGCTGGAGATTACGCAAAAGATTAGTTTAGCAAGACAAACTAAATTTCTTTACCGTACGTTGTAAGCATCCATTCCTGAACTTTTGGATGCTTATGTACTCTGTTATAAATATTATCCAATTTGGGATATGGTTCACAGATGTTTGATGGAATGCCGTCTAGCATTCCTGACTTCATCCACCCAAGAAGTCTCCATATCGCAATATCAGCAATTGACAGCTTATTATCCACAAACCAGATAGCGTCTTTATTTTCATTCAAAATTTGTTCCAAGTAGTTAAGCCACTTTGGTAATAATTTATGGGTGAGTCTTTCTCGCATATTTTTTTTTATTTTCTCATCCTTTTCTCCAACTGTCGGGCTGATTAAATTTGTGATATCTGTAGCCGTGTCAATAATTTGGTCCACTTGCGCAGCTAAAAGATTATTTTCTGGATAAAGGTTTGACAGTTTGCCACAAAATCTGGCAATTCCGCCAGTCTGACCTATAATTTTTCCATCAATTTCTAACACGGGGAGTTGATGAAAAGGAACAGTCATTCCGTTCCTAAGTTTGCCAGTTAAAATAACTTCTCTGAACTCCTCCCTTGAAATGTGCACATCTTCGAAAGGAATATTCCCCATAAACAAAGAGACACGCAAAACCTCAGCTCTCCAAAAAGGTGTGTGGCTATAATAAATTTTTAATTTCATATTTTATCATGGTACCGATACAAAGAATGGAACTTGAACCTAACCGTTAGTAATAGTACTACAAGTGAAAATTGTAAATCTTTTTTCCTAGTGATATGTTATTGATCAAGAATAAAGGAGAAAAAGTATGTCTATTTTAGAAAAATATAATAAAGCGCTTGAACAAAAAGACGAAGCATCACTTAAAGAGGTTTTGCATGATGATTTTAAGTTTACAATGCATGCGTCTGGTAACGTTTTAACAAAAGAAGATGTTATTAAATGGGCGATGAGTGATGATATCAATAGAGAAAAAGTAAGAGTAATTTACGAAAATGATGAAATTGGAGTGGAACATTCCTTTGTAACATTTAAAGATGGCAACACACAAGCTGTAATGGGAGTTTTCAAATATCAGGATGGAAAAATAATTTCTTTTGAAACTGGCGCTACCAATATGCCAAAATAAATAAAGGAGAATAAAGATGTCTCTTATACAAAAACTTTATGATGCTGAGGAAAATAAAGATTTAGAAAAATATAATGAAGTTCTTAGTGAAGATTATGTTTGGGTACAACATTCAACTGGTAAGCATATTCCTAGAGATGAATTGAGTAAATGGTTCATGAGTGATGAAGCTCCTAAGACAGACAATCAACGTATCATTTATGAAAATGATGAAATAGGAGTTGCTCATAGCTTTGTTACTTTTAAAGATGGTTCAAGACAGGCAGTTATGGCTGTGTATATTATAAAAGATGGTAAAATTATTCGCTCCGAGACTGGGGCTACCAACATGCCCAAATAAATAAAGGAAAATATGGTGCCGCAGGGTGGAATTGAACCACCGACCCCGTCATTACCAATGACGTGCTCTACCACTGAGCCACTGCGGCATTAATTTTCTAATATCACAGAGTATGTTTACACTCAACATTCCTGGTGTTAGGTGATAGTTAACTCTGTGAAATATAGTTTTGAAAATACCAATGTCTTTGGCTTTGTATTGGGTTTTTCTGGATACACAATATTTGTATTATTAGATTCAATTATTAAGTTGTATTTAATTCAAAAATATCCAGTCTTAGAAATAAATTTTTTTATTTGCTTGTTTGCATTTATCCCAATCATTGCAACACTTGCAGTAACAAGCAATTGGAATACGTTAATTAATAATAAAATCCATATTCAGTTATTAAGAGGTGTACTAGGAGTAATTTGCGGTGCGTTAATAATTAATTCTTTTAAACGGCATGCTTTAATTGAAATCTATCCAATTTTATTCAGTACGCCATTGATATTAACTATTTTATCTTATTTTGTTTTAAAGGAAAAAGTTGGCATTCGTAGATGGTCAGCTGTGTTAATAGGGTTTGTAGGTGTCCTTATCGTCTCTCGACCAGGAACAATACATTTTACTTTACCTTTATTCGGTTTGTTTTTTGCAGCTATTATTCTTGCCGTAAATGTTTTAATCATTCGTCGCTTGGCTAATACTCAATCGAGCATCGCTTTTGCCTTCTATGGCACAGTGGGAGGATTGGTTATCAGTGGATTTTTTTCTTTTCAAAATTTTGTAAGTGTACCTCTTGCAGATATGTTAATATTTGTTGTATGTGGAATTATAGGAGGCATAGGGGGACTATGTATTAGTGGTGCATCAAAAATTTTAGAATCCAGTATTTTTGCTCCTATTCAATATGTTCAATTGGTAGCGGGCTTCATTATGGGTTATTTGTTTTTTAAAGACCTGCCAGATGCGTTTGAAATCATTGGCTCGCTTGTTATCGTCTTTAGTGGATTATTTATTATTTATCGTGAAAATAAACTTAATATCAGACCTTTTGTCAGCAGTAAAAGCAGAATAAGAGATATGTTTTTTCGTGGTCATTAGATAAATAATTTTCCCTCAACATTCCTCGTGCTTGGTGGTAGGTTATTTTTATAAATGTAGTTAAATATTAATGCGTAAGAACAGAATAAATTTGTGCTTAATTGGAGTTAATATTATTTTTCTCCTATATTATGCTTTGCAACTATTAATCTTTACAGATGAATTTGCCTTAAAAAATATTGGATTCTTTAATCATGCAGTTGCAGGTTTGTCAGAGATTATCGGTATAATTTTTTTTTCTTTAGCTGTTGGATTAACTTTTATATTAATTAAAGGATTAAAGAATCAGTTGCCATTACTCATAACCATATTGCTAATGCAAATTACTATAGCGCTAAATTTTTGGAGATATGTTTTGACTAACAGTCCTGGCGAAACAAGTATAAATGTCATTACTTTCAATGCATTAATATTTTCGTTATCAGGTTTTAGCATGTTTCTATTATTGCTTCGCCAAAAAAATGATTGATAAATCAGAATTTTTCTGCAAACTTCTTCATGGTTATTGACAGGTTAATAATTTTTTTAAATTTATGACAGATAAAGACTTTATTCCAAAGATAGATCTCTCTAGTTTGATAATTAACGGAGTTACTTCACCTCATTCTTTTGATACAATAAAAGAGATAAAAAAAGCATGCGAAGACGTTGGTTTTTTTACTGTGATTAACCATGGTATTCCTAATACCTCTATAGAAAAAATTCATTCCAATTGTATAAAATTTTTTTCCTTACCATTAAAAAAGAAACTTACTTTTGCCCCAAACAAATGGAACAAAAAAAGCAATACTTTTTATAGAGGATACTTCCCAAGCACCGTAAATGGCAAAGAAGGTCTTGATATTGGGGATCCTTTATTAACGACTTCCATGAAAGAATTAACTCAGAAAGAAAAATTTGAAGTTAATCATGACATGTCCTTAATAGATAGTGAATGGCAACTAAATATTAATGATTACTATGACCGAGTTTTTAGCCTAGGCATTATTCTTTTTAAGGCTTTAATTGGTTGTATTAGTAATAACATAGAGCTAGCTGATATTGCGTTTCAAAGACCTAAGACTTTTTCAACATTGAGATTTAATTATTATCCCAAACAGGATAAGCCTGTTGAAATCTCATCACAGGATGGTGTTGCGCTAGGTTGTGAAACTCATGTTGATAGCGGGATTATGACCATTCTATATCAAGATAAGAAAGGGGGGTTGCAGGTTCAGAACCGGAAAAATTTACAATGGTATGATGTCCCCCACGATCCTGACTCACTTGTTATTAACAGTGGATTGGCTCTCCAATTTCTTACTAATGACTATTTAAAAGCGACCAATCACAGAGTTTTGATAAATAAAGAGGAACGAATTTCCATTCCTTTCTTTTTTGAACCTTCTTATGACTTTGACTTAAATCCTACGTATCTAGGTATCACTGATAAACCAATTCATAAAATTAATAATTATGAGATTTTCTTAACGCAATCACTTAGAAAATTTACTGAATATGATAGAAATATTTAATATTGAATAATGGATTGGAGCACTGATCTGATAAGTTTCATGCATTTTTGATCAACTTTTAACTGAGTTGGTGGTAGGATAGTCGTGATGAATTAATAAAAAAATGAGAGGTGACAATGAAATATATACTACTCGGATCAATTGATTCTAAATGGTTAAACAAACAGTCTGAAAGATATACTAAATCAAGTGAAAAATTGAAGCAATTGAATATAAAGTTGGAAAATGTGTATTATACACAAGGTCAGTACGACTTTGTGGATGTAATTACCGCACCTGGACCGGAGTCAGTTTTAAGTTTCTCGATTTGGTATGCAAACAAGGGTTTTGGACGAATCCAAACACTGCCGGCGTTTGGTGACAAAGTAATGCAAAAGGCACAAACCAAATAATAAATTTGCAAAAAATTTTTATTAAATATTTCTAGTGTATTGGTTTAGTTGATTTTTATCTTTTTAAATCTATAAAATGATGAGTAGCAGTTTAATTTTTTCTTTACGCGAAACTTGTATTAGTTTTGGAAAAAAAGAAATATTTAAAGATCTGGACGTTGATGTTCACAAAGGCGATTTTATAGCCTTAATTGGAAAAAATGGCGTAGGTAAATCAACTTTAATGAGAATTATTTCTGATAAACAGGATTTAGATCAGGGAGAACTATGGAAACAACCCGGATTACAAACAAGTTATTTTAGTCAGCATTTTGATCTAAAGGAATCAAATACTGTAGAAAGGGAATTGGCAAATATTTTAAAGAGTAAAGACGAGCAATATAAAATTGATATTTTTTGTAAAAACCTCGTTTTAGACAAATTTGCGACTATTAGAAGTCTCTCTGGAGGACAAAAAAGGCGTGTTGGTCTTATAAAGGCGTTGATAGGCGAGTCAGATATTGTTTTGCTGGATGAACCAACCAATCATTTGGACTTGGAATGTATCATTTGGCTTGAGAATTACCTTAAATCCTATGCAGGCTCAATCATTTGCGTTAGTCATGATAGAACTTTTCTCTCTAATTTCACCAATAAAGTATTTTGGCTGGATCGTGGAAATTTACGGGTCAGTCCATCAGGTTTTAAAAACTTTGATCACTGGTCAGCTGAACTGTTTGAGCAAGAAGCGAGACAATTAAAAAATAGAAAACAATTTGTTAATATTGAAGTCGAGTGGGCTAGTAGGGGTGTGAAGGCAAGGGTAAAGCGTAATTTGAAAAGATTAGAGCGTGCAAAACAATTGAAAGAACAACTTGAAAAAGATGAATCTTCCTACCGAAAAGCAATTTCCACGGTTAAAGCTCAAGTATTGAAATCAGGTTCAGATAACTCAAAATTTATTGCAGAATTTCATAAGGTATCCATTTCATATGATGATGTTGCTAAGAAAGTATTAGAAAATATTTCAATTAAAATTCACAAGAACGACAGGATTGGCTTACTGGGCGATAACGGGACTGGAAAATCAACTTTTCTCAAAGCGCTCTTGGGCCAAATTTCATGCTCTCATGGCACCATTAAGTTAAAAAGAAATATGTGCTTTTCTTACTTTGATCAGATGCGCAATGACTTAGATTCGAATCTTTCATTAAAGAAAGTTTTAGTTCCTAGTGGTGGTGATTATCTTAAGGTGCAAGGAAAGGAACGCCATGTTTGCAGTTATTTAAAGGACTTTCATTTTGACCCCTCAGGAGCAACCGACAGTATTCAAACGCTTTCGGGTGGGCAGCAAAACAGATTGTTGTTAGCTAAGGTTCTGGCCAATCCTCAAACGGGCCTTATTTTGGATGAACCAACCAATGATTTGGATTTGGAGACAATGGATTTGTTAACTGAGATGCTGACTAATTACAAAGGCACCTTGTTAATTGTTTCACACGACAGAGATTTTTTAGATCAGACAGTGAATAAAATTCTTCATTTTGATGGCAATGGCAATATATCCATTTTCATGGGAGGGTATAGTGATTTTCTCAACCATCAAGAAGATAAGAATATTCCAAAAGCTAACCTTTTGAAAAAAGTAAAAGAAAAAAAATTAATTGAAAAAACTAAATCAAAATTATCATTTAAATATCAATATGAATTAGAACAACTTCCAAATGAAATTGATAATTTTCAAAAAAAAATATTAGAAATTAATAATGAATTAAAGGATACAAATTTATATTTAGATAACTATGATAAATTTACAAGTATAACTAAAGAACTAACAACTTTGAAAGACCAATTATTTCAAAAAGAAGAAAGATGGTTACAATTATTGGAGTTACAAGACAAATCTGAATAAGCTAGTTAAATTAATTTAAATTTTTGCGTTTAAAAAATACCTATTTACCAATACTTTTGAACAATTTATTATAATAAATAACGCAATTGTCTTGAAAGTGATTAGTCATGGGTATTTATTACTGGATAATATTGTTTTAAAAATTATTTTCTAGGAGGTAAAAATGATTAATAAAATTTATAAAATCTTGTCTTTGATTTTATCTATAGCTTTTATTTCTGGACCCATATATGCAAAAAGTACAGTTACTTGGTGGGCAGAAGCAAATGCAGATAGAGACCCAGTATTTCAAGCAAAATTAGTAGATGTATTTAATGCATCTCAAAATGAAATAGAACTTGTTATGGAATTTAAGGAAGCACTAAATGATATATTACGTACTGCAATGATTGCTGGAGAAGGTCCAGATATTGTTGAAACACCAGGACCATCTTACGTTAAAGAATATCAAGAAGCTGGTTTGCTTTCATCCATGGAAAGTTATTCTAAGCAATATGGTTGGGAGGAATTACTTCTTCCTTGGTCTTATAGTGCAGGTGTTTTTGATGGAGAATTTTATTCAGCTCCTAAAACTTATGAAACAATGATCATGCTTTACAATAAAACTCTTTTTGCTGAAAATGGATGGAGTGTACCAACTAACTTAACTGAATATGAATCTCTTGCAGAAAAAATTAAAGCAAAAGGAATGCATGTTTTTTCTTATGGTTCTACTGGTTGGCAACCTACACATGAACATTTAGCAGGAATGTATCTTAACAGTATAGCTGGACCTGATAATGTTTATAAAGGATTAATTGGTGAAAAAAAATGGTCAGACCCTGAATTTGTTAATGCTGTTGAATTACTTAGAAAGCATATGGTTGATGATGGTTATTGGTCTGGAAGTCTAGAGAATTATTATGCTTTGGGTTGGGATGATTTTCATGCTCAATTTGGTAATCGTGGCGCAGCTATGATGACAATTGGAACATGGACTTTTGGCACAACTGTATCGACTTTTGCCGATATTACAGATGATTGGGATTGGGCACCTTTTCCAAATTTAACTGCAGAAGGTGGAGATCCATCATATCTTTTAGCTCTAGGCACTACTCTTTCTATTAATGGTAGTTCTAATAATGCTGACGCGGCTGCAAAAGTAATTGATTATGTTTTTAAAAACAAAGCTATAGTTTTGGATATGGCAAATGATTTTAATTTTGGAGAATTTGTTATTCCTTTAAAATTTACTGCTGATGATTTTGGAGATAATGTTAATCCGAAAGTGAAAAGATACTTACTTGATTTTGCTAAACAAACAGCTCAAGGCAATTATGGTTATACAACTTGGACTTTTTGGCCAACAGATCCAGGCGTTCATATTTGGAAAGATATGGAAGTTTTATGGGCAGGAGATATAACATCTAAAGAATACATGGAAGATCATGAAAAGCTTTGGAAAAAAGCAAGGAAGGATAATTCCTTACTTCCTGTGGGTGCAAGATAATTTATTAGAATTTAGTGGGGCTAATGCCCCACTATTCAATTAAACTTTTTTTCTGAATAATAGGAATGAATTTTTTATTAAGTAAGAATTTTGTAGCTTGGTATTTTATAGTACCAGTTTTAGTAATTCATTTTTTGGTTGTTGCTACACCGTCCATTCTAAGTCTCGCCTTATGTTTGACTGATTGGAATGGATTTGGCAAAATTAATTACATTGGATTTGAGAATTTTTATGAATTATTTGATGATCGTGTTTTTAAGAAAGCAGTTAAACATAATATTATTTGGACAGTAATATTCTTAACAATTCCAATAGCAATAGCTTTAACTTGTGCCTACCTATTAACTGGGATTAAAAAATTTCAGCTTGTTTATAGATTGATTTTCTTCTTCCCTTATATGTTAGCAAGTATTATTAGCTGTCAAATTTGGAAATACATGTTTCACCCACTTCATGGAATTGGAGCTTGGTTATCGAGCAAAGGTTTCGATTGGATTACAGCCTCACCTTTTACTCTTAAAGAGACTGCACTTTATGCTGTTGCTATGGTTGATGGATGGCATTTTTGGGGATTCTTGGTTGTTGTTTATATAACTGGCATGTATCAAGTAGACAATTCCCTCTATGAAGCTGCAGATATAGAGGGAGCAACTAAATTTCAAAAATTTAGATTTATTACTTTGCCGATGATTAGGCCAATTTTTATTTTTACACTTATGATTATAATTATATGGTCAATTCCAACTTTTGATTACATCTTTATTTTAACACAGGGAGGTCCAGCTTACAGCTCTGAAGTATTGGCTACTCATTTATATTCACAAGCTTTTGATAGATTTAATGTAGGCTATTCTTCAGCTATTGGGACTCTAATGTTTGTATATGTGATTATTATAGTTTCAATATTTGGAATACTTCAAAAATTAGGTTGGGACATTTAATGCTTGTTGCTAGATATAGAAAACCAGAACTCTTATCAAACTATTCAATCTTAACTATATTTGCATTGTTTGCTTTTTTGCCAATTTTACTCTTAGTTATGAATTCCATAAAGCCGCAAGAAGAGTTTGGAATTAATGCTCTTGGATTTCCAAGTGATATTAGGTTAGCAAATTTTTATGATGCTTGGATATTAGGAAGTTATGCAAGGATTTTTTTAAATTCTCTAATACTTGTTATTGGTACACTTATTATATGTCTTTTTTGTTCAGGGTTAGCTGCGTTTAGTTTGGCTAGATTAAAACCCAAAGGATCCAATATTTTTTTGATATACCTACTTGTTGGCATCAGTATTCCTGCACAAATGTTTATTTTACCTCTTTTTTTAATTTGGAAAGAATTAAATTTAATGAACACTCACATTGGTTTAATAATCATTTATTCAGGATTGAATGCACCTTTTGCAACGTTTTTAATACGCTCTTATATGGTCCAATTGCCAGAGGAATTATTTGATGCTGCAAAAATTGATGGAGCTAGCACCCTTCAGTTATTTATTAAGATCGCTATACCTATTTCTTGGCCAGTATTTTTAACAACAGGATTGGTTGTTGGTTTAGCTGTTTGGAATGAATTTCTTTTTGCATTAACTTTTATGCAAGATGAATCTAAGAAACCTATTTCAACTATACTATTTGCTTTTCAGTCACGATTTGAAAACAATTGGGGATTAGTTAGCGCATCTGCGGTCATGATGGTAGCTCCAGTAGCTATTTTATTTATGTTTTTTCAAAAAAAATTTATTGCAGGTTTAACAAGTGGAGCTACAAAAGGATAGAATTATGATATTAGATAAAGTTTATGAAGAAAAAGTCTATGCTGGGGTTTTAGGAAAAATTATTGGAGTTTATTTAGGAAGGCCTTTTGAAGGATGGACTTATGAACGCATTTTGGAAGAATTGGGTCCTATAAATTATTATGTAAATGACAAACTTCAGGTTCCACTAATTGTTACTGACGATGATATTACAGGTACTTTTACTTTTTTAAGAGCTCTATCAGATTATGAAAATAATCCTAATATAACCGCCAAGCAAATAGGTCAAACTTGGCTAAATAATATCATCGAAAGACAAACTATTTTGTGGTGGGGTGGAGTTGGGAATTCAACAGAGCATACAGCTTATCAAAATTTAAAAAATGGTATTCCTGCTCCTGAAAGTGGTTCTACAAAATTAAATGGGAAAGTTATTGCTGAACAAATTGGATCACAGATATTTATTGATGGATGGGCAATGGTTAGTCCAGGGGATCCTGAAAAAGCAGTAAGCTTAGCTAGGCGTGCGGCTAGTGTAAGTCACGATGGCGAAGCTATTTACGGTGCTCAAGTAATTGCTGCACTTGAAGCCCAAGCTTTTGTTGAAAAAGATATAAATAAATTAATTGATGTAGCTAAATACTTAATTCCAAAAGACTCGGTAATTTATAAATTGATTTCTGATATTCAGGATTGGAGAGCTGGTAACAGTGATTGGGAGAAGGCAAGAGAAAAAATTGCTGGCAAGTATGGTTATGACAAGTTTCTTGGTAATTGTCATATGGTACCCAATCATGCATTAATAATTATGTCGTTATTATATGGAGAAGACGATTTTCAAAAAACTTTGATGATTGTGAATACATCGGGATGGGACACAGATTGTAATTCAGGAAATGTAGGATGTATCTTAGGAATTAAAAACGGTCTTGAGGGGATAGATCGAGGAGGACCAGACTGGAGAACGCCAATTAAGGATCTTATGTACTGTCCCACTGCAAATGGCGGACAAACAATGACTGATGCTTTAACAGAGTCATACAAAATTATTAATATAGCTAAAGAAATGAATGGTGAAAAAAAAATTATGCCCAAAAATGGCGCACGTTTTCATTTTGAGATGCCAGGATCTGTTCAAGGTTGGCAAGCAGATCTTAAGAACAACTTAAACTCTTTGACAACTGTTTCCAATGAAGAGGGAAATAGCAGAATGGGCAATAGATCTTTAAAGATTACTTACAACAATGTTTCTAGTGAGGTAAATAGTGTAGCTTATGTTGACACTTTTTTTCCTGAAGAAACTAAAAATTTAGAGGGCCACGCTAAAAAAGTTTTTTTTCATTACAATTTTATTGCTTGTCCAATAATTTATTCTGGACAAACAATTAAATCCTTGATTAAGGCTGATTCAAACAATGATAAAGCCGTTTTTTGTAAGTTATTTATTAAAGTTTATGAAGCAAATGATGAATTGATTATTATTGAATCCGAAAGGCAATTAATAAAACCTAATAATGAAGTTGAATTTAATTGGTTGTTGCCATCCACTAATGGAAATCCAATTGCACAAATAGGAATAAAAATTGTGTCAGATGAAACCGTATCAGGAAAAATATATTTAGATTATTTGAGTATTAGTGGTGAGCCGAAAGCTTCATTTGTGAGACCTTCGCACGTTAAATTATTAGAAAGAGGCAAACCTATAAAAGTTAATCCTGCAGTTATGTGGAGAAATAACTGGGTTAAAGCTGTTGATCAATGGGAACCTATGTGGAAAGAAGCTTTTAGAGTGAGCAATAATGATGGAAGGGGAATGTTAATTACAGGAACTGCCGATTGGAGAAATTATACTGTTTCATCTATAATTACTTATGAATTAGTTAAATCAGGAGGTCTGGCAGTCAGGGTTCAGGGACTAGAGAGATATTATGCTCTTGAATTTACTCATGAAAATAAATTGAGGATAGTTAAGATGTTGGATGGTTTAAATATTCTTCAAGAAATTGATTATGAGTTTCAATTTCAAACTGAATATAATCTTACATTGAATGCTGAAAACAAAACTTTAACCGCATCTATTAATGGGGAAAAAGTAATGCAAGTTGAAGATATAAAATCTCCTTTATTAAATGGCGGTATAGGATTTGTAGTTGAAAGTGGGACTCAATCTACAAATGAAATTATAATATCTTAATGTTAATGCAATTAAGGATTTTTGATAATTATCCTTAATGAATAAAAAAATTCTTAAAATATCTCAATTACAAATCCAGGGTTTGGAAGAGCCAGTTAAAAATTCGGAATTAATAAAAGAAAATTTATTAAAAACCATTCCTTTCAATCCAGATATTATTTCAACGCCTGAGTGTTCTAATATTATTACTAGTGATAGAGCACATCTTTTTAAATATGCAACTTATCAATCAAAGTGCCCGGTGCTGGATGTATGCTTGAAGTTTGCAAAAAAATATAAGAAAATTGTTCATATAGGGTCTCTATTGTTAAAAAAGAAAAACTCCAAAAAACTTTTAAACCGTTCTTTCTTAATTAATAAGGAGGGTAAAATTATTGATTATTACGATAAAATTCATTTATTTGATGTCAATATTAATTCAAAAGAAATACACAGAGAATCCCAATCATTTAATAAAGGAAAAAAGATAGTAGTTTGTAAAATCAAACAAGTAACTTTAGGTCTATCAATTTGTTATGATATACGTTTCCCTACATTGTTTCGCGATTTAACTAAAAAGGGAGCGCAAATAATTTTTATTCCCTCAGCATTTACTGTACCAACAGGAAAGGATCATTGGGAAACATTGCTTCGAACACGTGCCATTGAAAATACCGTGTTTGTTGTGGCAACAGCTCAATGCGGTAGACATCACAATAATCGCAAAACCTACGGTCATTCAATGATCATTAATCCATGGGGAAAAATAATCAGAAAAACAACATCTTTACCTAAGATTTTGAACTCAAGCATTAATCTAGAAGAGATTAAAGTTATTCGTTTGCGGATGCCTTCAATTTATCATGATTGAAGTTTTTAAACTAAGTTTAAAGATGGCAATAATTATTTACTAGTCGATTAATATTTTGCCGCTAATTGAGTTTATGGAATTAAAATTCTTAATGGACAAAGACATTTCTAATTCTATTTCATCACCAATCTTAATAGTGCCACTCTTATTTGCCATATTGATTTGGTTTTCAATTATTCTTTGTGATGTAATGCCAACTTTTTTTAAGAATTTTCTTATTTCCATATTTATGTTATCTTCATTCATGCTATTCCTTTCTGGGTTCCATTTTATCATTTTTTAACCTATTCGCAAAAAAAATATATGAATAAAAAAACCACAATTTCAACTAAATCTTTTCATAAAAAAAGGTTGAAAGAATTAAGATTAAAAAAATTAGAACAAAAAATGAAACTAAATATTCTTAAAAGAAAAAAAATTAGTAATAAAGATGGATAAAATCAAGATCAAGGGCGACGCTAACTTATTCGGTTCAATTAATATACCGGGATCAAAAAATGCCGCTCTTCCAGTGATGGTGTCCTCACTTTTAAGTAAGGAAAATTTAAATTTACATAATTTGCCAAAACTGCAGGATATGAACTCTATGATAAGTTTATTAAGAAATTTTGGTGTATCGGTAAATCAAAACAATAATACACTAACTTTAAATTCTCAAAATTTAAAAAACAGTACTGCTAGTTATGATTTGGTTCGAAAAATGAGAGCTTCAATTTTGGTCTTAGGACCTCTACTTTCTCGTTTTAGGAAAGCAAATATTTCTCTTCCAGGGGGGTGTGCAATTGGTACTCGACCAATAGATATTCACTTAGATGGATTAAGTAAATTGGGTGTTGATTTTGAAATAGATAACGGATTCGTAAAGGGCAGAGTTAAAGGAAAATTAACTGGCACAACCATAACCCTAACGTTTCCGAGTGTTGGAGCTACTGAGAACATTATGATGGCTGCTGCGCAAGCAGATGGAATTTCAATAATTAATAATGCTGCGCAAGAACCAGAAATAATTGATTTAGCTGTTTGCTTAAATAAAATGGGAGCTAAGATATCTGGAGCCGGTAGTAATTCTATTAAAATTGTTGGCGTAAATGACTTTTATCAAGCTGACCATTCAATTATGACTGATAGAATTGTGGCTGGAACATATATTATAGCGGCTGTTATGCTAAATAAGGAATTTACAGTTAAAAATATTAACTCCAACCATTTAAATTCTCTTATCGAAACTTTAAAATCAATGGGTGCGAATTTAAAAATAGATGAAAGTTCCATAACAATTTTACCTTCAAATAAAATTTATGGAACAAATATAGAAACTGCACCTTACCCGGGCTTTCCAACAGATCTGCAGGCGCAAGTAATGGCTTTAATGTCTCTGGCAGAAGGAACTTCTCAAATCACTGAAAAAATATTTGAAAATCGTTTTATGCATGTGTCTGAACTTAACCGTTTAGGGGCAAAAATAAAAATAAAAAATGATACTGCCTACATTGAAGGCGGTAGAAAATTTAAGGGAGCACAAGTAATGGCTAGCGACTTGAGAGCGAGCGTTAGTTTGGTTTTAGCGGCTTTGTGTGCTGAGGGAGAAACGCAAGTAAATCGCGTTTATCATCTTGATAGAGGATATGAAAAAATTGAAGAAACTCTTGGAAAATGTGGACCATCAATAATTAGAGAAAAATAAATTAACTTTTTATAGAAGTTTTTGTTGAGGTGTATAGAACAGCCTACAAATTATTTATTATGACTAGGAAAATTATCATAGCCGTTCCTCGAGGAAGAATTATTAAAGCATGTAAGAAGATTCTTAATAAAACAACATTTGCACCTGATCCTCTGTTGTTTGACGAAAAAACAAGAAAATTAACTTTTAAATCTAAGAATCCAAACATAAATTATATTAAAGTAAGAGCATTTGATGTGTGTACTTTTGTTGCTTTTGGAGCAGCTCACATAGGGATAGCTGGGGATGACGTTGTGCAAGAATATGATTATTCTGAAGTATATGCTCCTTTAAATTTAAATATTGGTCACTGTAGATTATCCATAGCAGCACCTATTAACTTGCTGAAAAATGAAGATCCATCAAGTTGGAGTAATATTCGTGTTGCCACAAAGTATCCCAATTTGACCAAACGGTTTTTTGCTAACAAGGGAGTACAGGTTGATCCAATTAAATTAAACGGTTCCATGGAACTCGCACCATCTTTATCAATGTGCAGAAGAATAGTAGATCTGGTTTCTACTGGGAAAACGCTGAAGGAGAATGGATTAAAAGAAGTTGAAACAATAATTGAAGTACAGTCAAAATTAATTATTAACAGAACTGCTTACAAAACAAAAATAAAAATAATTGAATCCTTGATTAATGAAATTAGCAAGATTGTATCGTGAAAATTCTAAAATCTGAAAATCAGAATTTTTTTAAAGATCTTAAATTTTTTTTACAAAAAAGACTACAACAAAACATTAAAGATATTGATGAACCGGTAAAGAAAATCATTAATCAAATTATTCAAAATGGCGATGAGGCTCTTTTTAAGTATACTAAAAAATTTGATGGAAGTTTAATTGATTCATCTAATGTATTAATTTCAAAAAAAATCCGTGAATCTTATAAAAATAAAGCTGATATAAATGTATTACAATCTTTTAAGGTAGCTATTCAAAATATTACAAAATATCATGAAAAACAAAAACCACAAAATTACGAGATCATTGAAGATGGAGCAAAGACTTCATCAATATGGAAACCAATTCAATCAGTTGGGCTTTATGTACCAGGTGGAAATGCGGTTTATCCTTCATCTCTTATAATGAATGCCATACCAGCAAAAGTTGCAGGAGTGAAAAGAATTGTTGTTGTTACTCCAAGTCAGTCAGAATCATTAAATCCTTATATTTTAGCATTGTTAGATGAACTAAACATAAAAGAGGTTTATCAGATTGGAGGTGCACATGCGATTGCAGCACTAGCTTATGGCACGGAAAGTGTAAAACCAGTCAATAAAATCTTTGGACCAGGAAATGCTTATGTAGCTAGTGCAAAAAGACAAGTATTTGGTAAGGTCGGTATAGATTTAATAGCGGGGCCTTCAGAAATTGTTGTTGTAGCTGATAAAGATAATAAGCCTAATTGGGTAGCTGCAGATTTGATTGCTCAGTCAGAACATGATGAAAAAGCTCAATCAATATTAATTACTGATGATGAAAACTTTTCCAATCAAGTAATCTTGTCAATCAACAAATTAAAAGAACAACTTCCAAGAAAAGAAATAATTGATAAAAGTTTAAGTAATAATGGTTTAATAATTATTGTGAATAATTTTGACAATGTTGCTGATATTATTGATTTTATTGCGCCAGAACACTTACATTTACAAAATAAATCTCGAAATAAAATATTAGAGAAAGTTAACGATGTTGGCGGAGTATTTATGGGTGAATATGCTTCTGTAGTGTTTGGAGATTATATAATTGGCACAAACCATGTTTTGCCAACTTTAGGTTCAGCAAAATTTTCTTCAGGTCTTGGTGTGTTAGATTTTATGAAACGAAGTTCAGTAGTTGAAATGAATTTAGAAAGTTTTAACAAAAATCAAGATAATGCTTCAAAGATGGCAAGCATCGAAAATTTTGAAGGTCACAAGCTATCTGTTAAAATTAGACAAATGGATAAAAAATAAATATATAACTTGAAATAATAAATGGAGAATTAATGCCAAAAGAAGGTACGATTGAGTTCCAAGGCGTTGTATTAGAGCTTTTGCCTAATGCAATGTTCAAGGTAAAATTAGAAAATGATCATGAGATACTCGCTCATTCATCAGGCAAAATGAGAAAAAATAGAATTCGTGTTTTGGCAGGAGATAAAGTTACAGTTGAAATGACACCATATGATTTAACCAAAGGCCGAATAACCTTTAGATGGAAATAAATAAACTTTATTCTAAAAATATAGTTAAGCTTCACAAAACAAAAGTTAAGTGTCCTTCTTGCAGGAAAAAATCAAAAGATCCATTCACACCCTTTTGCTCAAAAAAATGCAGTGATTTGGATTTAATGAAATGGCTTTCGGATGAAAATTACATTAACCTTGATTAGCGATAAATCGCATTAAATAGTACATAAAATAGAATATTCAATTGAATTACATTCAAAAACAATTTATCAGATTTTTCTTTTGCCCAGGTAGCTCAGTTGGTAGAGCAGAGGACTGAAAATCCT
>Ga0257112_10000358_pt1 | contig 19571 bp, 16 predicted proteins | sample LP_taG_5_FD_191565 | JGI IMG/M metagenome (GOLD analysis project Ga0257112, IMG submission 191565) | Marine microbial communities from Northeast Subartic Pacific Ocean, Canada - LP_J_2015_P26_1000m | ecosystem: Environmental > Aquatic > Marine > Oceanic | place: Canada: Northeast Subartic...
CTCTTACATATTTTGAATATGGAACCCTAGCTGCATTCTTGTCTCTAAAAAGATTTCCATGTGATGCTTGGATTATTGAGGTTGGACTAGGAGGAAGACTTGATGCAACAAATATCCTTAATCCTAATGTTTCAATCATAACTAATATTGCCCTTGATCATCAAGAATGGCTAGGGAATACAGTTAATGAAATAGCAAGTGAGAAAGCTGGGATCATCTCATCAAATGCACCTTGTGTTTGTGGGGCTTTAAATGCTGGAGAAATTATTAGTGAGATAGCTAATAAGAAAAATACAGATTTTTATCTAATAGGAGACGATTTTTCACTAAGTAATGGAGTTAATGGTTCTGTATGGTCAAGTGAGAGTAAAACAATAGAGAAAATAAAAATTCCAAATCACTGGGCTACAGGAGAGAAGAATAATTTAGCAACAGCACTCATGTCTATTGAAGCCTGTAATGCAGATCTATTGCCTAATAGTGAATCTTTAAATCAGTTATTAGATAGTTTTTCAATGCCTGGTAGATTCCAGGTTTTTGATTATAGAATTCCATGGATATTAGATGTAGCTCACAATCCAAATGCAGCAATTAATTTTAGAGAACGACTTGAAACTATAAAATTAACTGGTAAAAACATAATTATTTTTAGTCTAATGAAAGATAAAAACCTTGAAAAATTTGTTAGCCTTTTTGAGGATATAATAGCTAAATGGGTAGTGTGTACAATGAATACGCCTCGGTCTTTATCAGGAGATGAAATATCAAAAAGACTTTCTGAGAAAGGATTGTTTGATGTAACTGTCTTACATCATCCTGATGAGGCATTTGAATATATAGAAACAATCAATCACAATTATAATGCTGTTATAGTAACCGGATCATTTGAAATAGTAGGTCCATGTATTCAGTGGCTTGAAAACAAGAAATAAATTATGAAAGAAAGAATTATTGGATTTATAGTACTAACATCTTTAATAACTTTATTTCTGGTGGCTACATTTAATTCAGAAGGGGTCTTACTCCTTGAAGAATATAATTATGAGCCACAAGATAATGTAAATACTGAAGAGAAGTTCTTTTATGATGACACAGTTCTAAATTCTAAGGCTGTATGGATAATTCAGGTTAAGTCATTTCAAAAAATAGAAGAGGCTATCTTATTTACTGAATCATTAAAAAGAATGAGATTAAACCCATATATTGTTAAGAAGACAATATCAGATACAAAAATATATAGAGTTAGAGTATATTCGAATGATGAAAGTGATAATTTACAAAATGCTATAAAAAAACTCGAGAAAAAGGGATATAAATTATCAATAATAAAAAAATAAGATGATTTTAGAACAGTTAACAATTTTCGATTTTTCACTTTTAGTTATAATCATAATGTCATCTCTTTATGGTGCTTTTCGTGGATTTTTTTCTGAAGTCTTATCATTACTTATCTGGGTGTTTGCTTTTTTTGCAACTTTTAATCTCGATAGTATTTTCTACCCATTAGTTTTTGCATTCATCAAAACTGAGATTTTACGCTTATGGATATTGAGAACAGTTATTCTCCTCTTAGCGCTTGTAATAGGAAGCCTCATGAAAAGAGCTTTGATGAGAATCGTTAAGACCAACTTTCCTGGAAATATGTTTTTCGGTTTATCATTTGGTTTATTGAGAGCTTTTGTCTTGGTTGCCTTTTTAATGGCTCTAATTCAAGATACTTTCTTATATGAAGAATCTTGGATTCAGGGTTCAGTTTTTCTTGAGTCAGCAGAAAATAATTTAAATTTTTTTAAAAATATTATTTTAAAGAACTTATAATTGTCTCTTCATATTAATTCAACATCTAAGGGATATATTGAATGTGTGGAATTGTTGGTATAGTCAGCACTAAACCTGTTAATCAGGAAATCTATGATGCACTAACTGTGTTACAACACCGAGGGCAGGATTCAGCTGGCATTATGACCGATGATAATGGGGTACTTTGTCTAAGAAAAAATAATGGTTTGGTTAATGATGTGTTTACTGAAAAACACATGACCAGGTTGAGAGGCAACATTGGTATAGGTCATGTCAGATACCCAACGGCGGGTACTCTTAGTTTAAATGAGGCACAGCCATTTTATGTTAATTCTCCGTTTGGTATATGTTTAGCTCATAATGGTAATTTAGTTAATACTACTGAGCTTAGATTCCATCTAAAAGAGATTGATCGAAGACACCTTAATACTGAATCAGACACTGAAGCATTACTCAATTTATTTGCTCATGAAATTCAAATCCAACAGAAAGAATCATTAACCCCTGAATCAGTTTTTAAAGCCTCAACCGCTGTTTTCAATAAATGTTCTGGAGGTTATGCTGTTGTGGCGATGATTCTAAATGAAGGATTGGTTGCCATGAGAGATCCTAATGGCATCAGACCACTGGTAATAGGAACTCGCGAGGCAGGCAATAAAATTGAATACATGGTTGCCTCAGAAAGTGTAGCTCTTAATGCATCAGGCTTTAGTTTAATGAGAGATATTTTGCCAGGGGAATCAATCTATATTAGTCAAAATGGTGACTTTTATTCAAATCAATGCGTTGAGCCTAAAACCTATACCCCTTGTATCTTTGAGTTTGTATATTTTGCCAGACCAGACTCAATTATTGACGGCATGTCTGTTTATAAGTCACGATTGAGAATGGGAGAATTTTTAGCACAAAGGATAATAGAAAAAGGTCTTCACCATGACGTTGATGTGGTTATTCCTATTCCTGATACCAGCAGAAGTAGCGCCTTGCAAGTCGCACATCATTTGGGAGTTAAATACAGAGAAGGCTTTATAAAGAACCGTTATATTGGCAGAACTTTTATAATGCCTGGTCAAGAAAAAAGAAAAAAATCAGTCAGGCAAAAATTAAATCCTATTGGTTTAGAGATTAAAGATAAAAATGTATTGTTAATTGATGATTCAATTGTGAGGGGCACAACCTCCAAGCAAATTATCGAGATGGCTAGAAATGCTGGAGCAAAAAAAGTTTTCTTTGCTTCAGCAGCGCCTCCGGTAAAGTTTCCAAATGTTTATGGCATTGATATGCCAGCCAGCAGTGAATTGATTGCCAGTAATAAATCGGAGGAAGAATTAGCTAAATTTATCGGTGCTGATTGGCTACTCTACCAGACACTTGATGATTTAATTGAATCCGTTCGATTTGAAGATTCAGAAGTCCAAGATTTTGATACATCTTGTTTCTCAGGAGAGTATGTGACCAACGATGTTACTCAAACTTATCTGCAAAAGATCGAGCTGCAAAGAAACGACGCTGCTCAAGTGAAACAAGAAAAAGAACGACAACAAATAGAGATTCAGGACCCCACCTCTACTTTAATTAATTAAATCAATAAATTGGGGAGAGTCATTGCTCCAATCTATGATTATTGCACTGTCTTTAGCCCAATCGCCTAGAACATAACGATAATAAGCTTTACCGCCCAAAACAATTTCATGCTTCATTGGTCTATGTGTGTGGCCATGGATCATAAGATCAATTTGATACTCATTAAAGATTGCTGCCACTGCTTTCTCATTCACATCCATAATTTCAATTACTTTTTCCTGTTTTGATTGTTTACTGGCATCTTTAGCTTCGCCTGCTATTTTCAATCGTTTCGAGATAGGAAAGCTAAGAAATTCTTGTTGCCATTCAGGGTTTCTGACCATAGCTCTAAAGTTTTGGTAATCACGATCATCCAAGCACATTTGATCTCCATGAGTAATAAGAACTCGCTTCTCATTAATAGTTAAAAGGGCAGGATCATCAAGTAATTCGATGCCTGTTTCTGACAAAAAAGTCTCTCCAATTAGAAAATCACGGTTACCGAATAAGAAAAAGACCTTTACTCCTGAGTTTGACATTGATGTTAAGAGTAGTTTTATTTCATCGTGAAAAGGATTGTCATAATCGTCACCTATCCATGATTCAAACAAGTCACCAAGAATATAAACTTCGGTGTCATTAATATTTTCTTTGATGATCTGTTTAATAAAAGTTTGGAACAGCTTAGTAGTCTTTGGTTTAGACTCATCGAGATGGAGATCAGAAATAAAGTACCTGTTCACAGTCAATAGTTCAAATAGAAGCTTAGCGCCTTATTAATCAATCCTTTTAACGCCCAAAATAATCACAGGTGCAACCGGTACATCTTGCATACCGCCCATGGTTTGCGTGGCGTTACTGGCGATCGCATCTATAACCTGGAAACCATCAATCACATCACCAAAGACTGCATAACCCCAGCGAGTTGGCATTGGATCAAGTGAAAAATTATCAGCGACATTAATATAAAACTGAGAGCTAGCAGTATGTGGATCAGTCGTTCTAGCCATGCCTAAAGACATACGCTGATTAGTAAGACCATTTCCTGATTCATTAATAATCTCAGGGAGAGTTTCCTTCTCTTCAAGATCAACTGTAAAACCACCGGCTTGAATAACAAATCCTGCTATAACTCGATGGAAAATCGTGTTCACATAAAAACCACTCTCGACATACTGCAGAAAGTTCTTAACTGTAGTTGGGGATCTATTACTGTCTAATTCAACAGTAAACTTACCTGAGGTTGTGGTGAATTCAATTTGAGGGTAAGTCTCAGAGGCTTTCACCAATTGTGCTGATGATAGCGTAAGAATAACCAGAGCAATAATTTTTATTTGCAGTTTCATTGATCAGAGTTTAAAACTAATTCAGAGGCAAGTAGAGTATTTTTTATTAACATCGCCACAGTCATTGGTCCCACGCCGCCTGGAACCGGCGATATCCAAGAGGCATTTTTTTTGGCACTCTCAAAATCAACATCACCTGTTAGTTTCCCATTTTCATCACGATTAATACCAATATCAAATACCACGGTATCTTTCTTAATCCAATCCCCAGGAATGAAATTTGGTTTTCCAACGGCAACGGCTAAAATATCAGCTTGTCTGACATGATCCTCAAGATTTGTAGTAAATTTATGGCAAACAGTGGTTGTGGCACCTTTTAATAGTAGTTCTAGGCAAAGGGGTCTACCCACTAGATTTGAAGCCCCGACTATGACCGCGTTCATACCCAATGGATCTATATCTATGGCTTCTAGCATGGTAATAATACCAATGGCTGTGCAAGGTCTGAGTAAAGGTATTCGTTGCATTAATCGACCTATCGTATAGGGATGGAATCCATCAACATCTTTGGTTGGGTCAATAGTTTCTATAACAATAGTTTCATTAATGTGTGAGGGTAGGGGGAGTTGAATCAGTATTCCACTCACCTCTGGGTTGGTATTTAGGTTATTTACTAAATCCAATAATTCTTTTTGTGTTGTGGACTCAATTAAATCGTAGTTAAAGGATAGCATCCCCACTTCTTCGCAAGCTTTCCTTTTATTTTTAACATAAACGCTAGAGGCTGGATCTTCACCAACTTGAATGACAGCTAATCCCGGCGGATTAATTCCATTAGCTTGATTGGATATCACTCGGTTCTTGATATCCACGATAATTGAGTTAGCTATTTGCTTTCCATCTATAATGTTTGCTGTCATCAAATTTATCTCTTTTAAGCGTGACATGATACCAAACAATGCTTTGGTATCACTCAGAAATCTTTTTCTAAAAAGTTAATGGTTTTTTATTAATGAGAAGTATAATACCTCACGCATTGATTCTATTCGGGGCATAGCGCAGCCTGGTAGCGCATCTGCTTTGGGAGCAGAGGGTCGGGGGTTCGAATCCCTCTGCCCCGACCAGGGAATCTTTCTTTATAAATTAAAATAATTTTTGTAGAATCTATAGGTATGAGTAAAGTGCATGACTTTAAATCTGGAATTTATTTAACAAATCAAGATTTTCATGAAATCAAAGAAATATTCCACACCCCGCTAACGGGATCTTACAATTGGGATTACACAGCAGCTGACGACAAAATTAATAGGCTTTATCAGTTAGCTAAAAAGAGGCAATGGGATGTTGAGATTGATCTTGATTGGTCTCAAAAATGGGATAAGGATAAGGCGAGACTTGAAGATTACGGCTTATCTCATCAGTCTTACTTGGGTTATGAGCCTTACCTTGCTCTCTCTGATGAGGAGAAGCTTAATCTTCAGCATAAATTAGCAGCTTGGTCATTAAGCCAATTTCTTCATGGTGAACAAGGCGCATTATTAGTTGCTAGTCAGTTGTGTTCATGCGCCCCTACATACAATGCAAAATTGTATGCAGCTACTCAGACCTATGATGAAGCACGACACGTTGAGGCATTTAATAAATATATTCAAACACGCCACAAGGAAATGTATTCGATCACACCTGATTTAAAGAAACTGTTGGATAAAATCTTGACCGATGAGCGATGGGATTTAAAGTTTATTGGTATGCAATTAATTATTGAGGGGCTTGCTCTTGGAGCATTTAAGTCCTTTCCACAAACCCATCCAGATAAATTACTTCACCAATTAATTGAAAAGATTATTCAAGATGAATCAAGGCATGTGACTTTTGGAATTCATTACCTTGAGCAACATATTAAAAGCTTAACTGAGGACGAAGTAGAACAGAGAGCTGAATTTGCTTATCAAGCTTGTTTCATTATGCGTCATCGTTTTCATGCTAATGAAGTGTTTGATGATTTTGGATGGGATGTTGAGGCAACAATAAAATATGATGATGGCATCAAAGTGAGACGAGACTTTCAAACCTTCATATTTCAAAGAGTAATTCCAAGTCTAAAAAGGGTCGGTTTATTAACCGAAACAGTTAGACCAAAATTTGAGCAGCTCGGTGTACTTCAATGGGAAGATTTTGATGATGAAGATGCCAACTGGAAGGAGGCACAATCAGCTTAAATTATTTCACATCTCTAATAACTGGAATCCTTAGGGATAATTAGAACAAGAAGAGGATCACTAAATGGACCGAGCTTTAAGGAAACATAGATCACTAAAAGCAAGACAAAAAAGAAATATAGCAAAGAGAATAAGAGAGACAATTTTGAAAAGACTCTATGCTGATAAACGGCATTTGAGAGAGAAGTACCAGAAAATCAGAAGAAGGCATTCCAACTAAAAAGTTATCCTGAGTTAGTAAAACTCTAAATTACCCACTTAACTAAATTGAAGGTCACTTCAATATAGACTAGTACGTTAATTCAATTAATTATTCTGATATTTCATTAGTGAATTAAAAATCTAGATACACCTGTCTTTTTTATTGTTAACCATTTTTAATACTAGATGACTATTTTTTATAAAGTATTTTAAATAAAATTAGTCCATGAATATCCGATATAGATGTAGCATATCAGAGTCATAAGCAGTAAATGTTTTACCTATCGATTCATCATTACCTAATGCTTCAATAGCTAGATTAGCAACATCTACTCTGGCAATATAGCTAAAAGCCAAATGATCTTCAGTCAGTTTTGCCTTGCCTGAGGATTGGCCGTTACTAAACCCACCGGGACGAATAATAGTAAAAGCAAGACCACTAGCACGCAGAAGATTTTCAGCTTTTTCTTTTTGTGCGATAACTTCTTTATGACCTCGACGAGCGAGCGGTGGTAAAGCATCATATGATTGCCCAGTTCCAATGACTGTAATTAAAATAAAGCGGTTAGCTCCCGATGCTTTTGCTGAATCTATAATATTACGATTACCGATAAAGTCAGGACGTTTATTGGGATCCATCTTTACTTCGCCACGGGTCATTGATTGAATGAAGTTCTGTCGTGCAGGTAAATCTTTAGCTGAAGTACCAAGTGTTGATATTACTGTGCCATAGCTGTTTTGAGAAAAGATTGCTTGGACTTGTTCTTTAATAAGAGCATCAGCAGTAACTTGTTTAACTCCAAGTTGATTTAATTTTTCAACGTTTGAAGTAGATCGAACCATAGCTGTCACATCTTCACCGCGATCTTGTAGTTTTCTAACGATTTCAAGTCCTACACCTCGAGTTCCTCCAACAATTAGAATTTTATTTGAGGGAGACACATAATTTGAAGATGATAAAAATGTTGTAGGCGTGTGATAAATACCACTCATTGAGATTAAATAAGTGCTTGATATAACTATCAAAGCAATTAAGAGGTAACCCAGAGAGCGTAATATTATCGAAATTATATTCATATATTTGTTTGCTGAACTCATTTAGTAAAAAGCTTTTTTAACAGTACAGATTTATTTGTTTGTAAAAAAAAACCAGAGCAGTAAGAGTATAATTTCTTGAAGATGATTGCAAAAGTGTGCAAAACTCCTAGGCTAAAGTAAAATTAGTGGAGGATAACATGACCATTAGCAACGCTATTTATAAACGTGGAAAAACAGCAGGTGTTTTCCCTTCGCTCTCATCACGCCGAGATGAAGCCTATATGAGCTTTATAGAAGATGCTCGTAATCTATTGTTGCATGCTCAACAGAAACCCATTGGAGAATATAGCAAATTATTGTTGAAAAATGCTGGAAAGAGTATGAAGCCTGATCCTAGAAGTACAGAAGAAGCTAAAGAATTACTCATGAAAGACAACGTTTTAAAAACCTATTACCGAATAAAACGCACCCTTCAAGAATCCTTTTGGGAATGTACTCTAAATTCTTTTAATATGCGAAAAAATGACTTACTACAAGCCTTGGATGATGCTGAAAAAGTTGGTCCTGGCTCGGTTACATATGACCCAGATTTTTCAATACCCGAGTATGCCACTGCAGAGATTCATATTCAGCCTGGTGGTAATGTCAATGAGCCACTCTCTGGTCTTCTTTATGATTATGGTGCAAAGGTTTTTATGGGTGGTGCTGCAGATAATGACATGTTTGCTGATATGCAAGCCAGTACAGTTGGTACTCCTCAAAATGGTAAAGTAAATCGTATTCTTGATCTTGGGTGCAGTGCAGGTGTAACTAGTTCAGCCTTGAAGCGAATTTACCCAGACGCTGAAGTTTGGGGAATAGATGTCAGTTCTCATATGATTCGATACGCACATGCTAGAGCTCTAGAGAAAAATTATGATATAAATTTTAAGCAAATGCTTGCCGAAGAGCTTGATTTTGATAACAATCATTTTGATATTGTGGTGGCTAATTTGTTATTTCATGAGGTTCCAGTTTCAGTCTCAAAGAAAATTCTTTCAGAAACCTTAAGGGTATTAAGACCAGGAGGAAGCTTTACGTTAATTGATTTTCCTGGAGATAAAAGAGGTGATGTTTACTCTATGTTTTTTGGAGCAATGGATGCGGTTGACAATTGTGAACCTTTTTTACCTGGATTTGTACGATCCAACGTTGAAGAACTTATGGAAAAAGGAGGATTTAAGATGGATAAATATGATCCTGATAAATTTATACTTGCTGGAAGAATCGGCTTTAAACCCATTAATTAAACGAGAAAAAAATGACTGATAAAAAACCAAATGATCTGGAAAACTTAAAAGACCTACCAGGGTTTAAACGTAGTAATCCAATCTATTTTGAAAATGAGGTTATTGACCACCTTATTTCCATAACACTTGAACTGGGTGCAGAGCTTTGGGTTGTTAAAGATCGTCTTGCACATCTTGAAGAAGCTTTAACAAAAAATAACAAAATTTCTTTAACTGACCTTCAAACAGGAAAGCCATCAGAACTCCTACAAGAAAAATTAGATGAAGAACGTAAGCAAATTATAAAACGTGTCTATGGTCGACTGTATTCTAAATACGGTGGTGACTTAGCAGAGGATAAAGGTGCTATTTAAACCTATGTATTTTTAAACTTTATGAATTCTTTATCTTTAAATAACATTCAACTTTCAGTTGCCAGTGCCAAGACTTTTCTTGATCGGGGTCGGCAAAAAATGTTCATCAATGGGGAGTGGGTCGATGCTTATGATGGCTCTACCTTTGAAACTATAGATCCTGGAACAGGCACTGTTATAAACGAATTAGCTAAGGGAAGTATTACTGAGATCAATGATGCAGTGGATGCTGCTCGAGCAGCACTTGAGAGTGACCAGTGGCATAACATGCTACCGGTAGAGCGAGCACAGATTCTCAATAAAATTGCTGATATTATGGAGGACAATATTGATGAATTGTCTGAATTAGAAACCTTAGATCAAGGCAAGCCGCTGTATGTTTCCCGTTGGGCTGAAATTCCAGGTGCGATTGATCAGTTTCGCTATTTTGCCGGTGTCGCAAGAACTATTGAAGGACAAACGATTACCTCTTCCATCAGTTATCAACCTCAAGGTAAAAAAACATTTAGCTATACACTGCGGCACCCCTTAGGCGTCGTGGCTTGCATTACGCCTTGGAACTCACCTTTGGTATTAACTGCAATGAAATTGGCCCCAGCACTCGCTGCAGGTTGTACCATTGTATTAAAGCCAGCAACCCTAACTAGCCTAACAGCTGTGCGCTTAGTCGAAATATGTCAGCAGGCAGGGCTCCCCGAGGGTGTTCTAAATTTAGTCACTGGTTCTGGTAGCACTGTAGGTGAAGCACTAGCCATGCACCCCGATGTAGATAAGGTTTCGTTTACAGGATCAACCGAGATTGGTCGCAGAGTAATTAAAGCAGCAGGAGAATCCAACCTTAAAAAAGTCCAGGTGGAACTTGGAGGTAAGTCTGCTCAGATAGTGATGCCCGATGCAGACCTTAATCTGACCATTCCTGGCGTGGCTAATGCGATCTTTTTTAATGGCGGCCAAGTTTGTGTCGCAGGATCACGGCTGATCGTTCACAAGAGTATTGCTGATCAACTGATTGAAGGAGTCGCTAAATACGGGCGCGAGATGGTCATGGGCCATGGCCTTGACCCGAAGACTCAGATGGGACCTTTGGTAGCTAAGAGTCACGCAGAATCTGTGAAAAAATATGTTGATGATGCTGTATCCGTTGGTGCTGTGTTAATTTCAGGTGGTCATCTTTTAGGGTCTTCAGGTTGTTATATGGAACCGACCATAGTTGGCAGCGTGGAGCAGGATATGACTATATTTCAGGATGAGGTGTTTGGACCAGTACTCACAGTGTCAGTATTTGAAGATGACGAACAGGCACTGGTCTTGGCCAATGATAGTAACTATGGACTGGCAGCATCGATATGGACAGAAGGACTGGCCAATACCCATCGAATAGCCGATTCTATAAACGCGGGTACCGTGTGGGTGAATAGCCATTTAATGTTCGATTCAGCTCTACCCATTGGTGGTTGGAAGCAGTCCGGTTGGGGTAAAGAATCGGGTCATCAAGCGGTGTCAAATTACCTTAAAGATAAAACTGTTACCGCAATTATTTAGTCTATTTCAGAACTTTAAACTACTTATTAGATTCTCCATATGCACCAGTTGAATTTATTTAAAGTGTGTTCCATTCCTTTCTAGATGCCCACTATTGAGACATAAAATGGGTTCTAGTTGTCTGTTACCTTTTCTCTGCCTATCTTTAAGAGTAATTGTCGAAAATGAATGAAATTATATTTAAGAGGACAGAAATATGAAATTAATCCAGAAACTAACCACGTTATCGCTAACGATAGCAATGGTGTCATTTGCTTTACCGTCTAATCTTTATGCTCAAGATGGAATTTTAGCAATCGAAGAAATTACAGTCACTTCACGTAAAAGGGAGGAGACCTTAATGTCAGTACCTGTCACTGTTACAGCTTTTGGTTCAAAAGAAATTGCAGAAATGGCACTTGATGAATTACCAGATTTGGTTAACTTCACACCAGGCTTTCATTACTCAGAACATTCTGTAGGTAAAGGAGGGCGATTTAATCGACGTTTAATTTTTAGAGGAATGAATCCACGAACCGATCGACAAACAAGACAAGGGGCTACAGTTTTTATTGACGGTGCTCCAATTCTGGGTTCAGAGATTGGCAGTACTGATAATTATGAACGAATAGAAATTATTAAAGGACCTCAAAGTGCTTACTTTGGTCGTTCAACGTTCTCTGGTGCTATCAATGCTGTAACTAAAACTCCAGGCGATGAATGGAAAAGTAGGATTAGTGTTGAGGCTGCTAACTTTGGGACCACGGATATTTCAGGTCAAATAGAAGGACCAATAAGTGATACTCTGTCAATGCGATTAAGTGCTCGAAATTATGATACTGATGGTGAATATGATAATGCTAGCGATCCGGGTACGACTCTAGGAGCAGAATCCACAAAGGACGTTTCCTTGTCTTTATTTGCTCAACCTAGCGATAATTTATCAGTAAAACTTCGCTTACACTCTTGGGTTGATGATGATGGCCCTTCAGTTGGTGTTTTCGTTGCTCGCACTGAACACCCAGAACTGTTTACCTGTAATCCTAACGGCCATACCGTAGCCGGTGGCATGTGGCTTTGTGGCGATGTCCCATTCTTAGGCGCTTCTGCGGTTGGAATGGATACAATTATAACTCCTACATTACAGTCGAAGTATTTTAGTTCGGCGATGCTAGATTCATATGATCGCATATTTCAACCAAAACAGGCTATGGGATTAGAGAGACACGCTAAGGAAGTTAGTTTAGTCATAGACTATGAGATGGATAATGGAATGACGCTATCATTGCTTACTGCTGCTCATGAGAATGAGTACAGTAGTTTTGAGGATTTTGATCGCCGAGTTACCAGTGGCAAGTTAGGCAACTATTTGGGGTTTATGGCATCAGCTGACACTTATAGCATGGCCTTCACTAAAAACAAGGATTCTAGTAGTGAGATTAGACTGACGTCTGCTGCTGATAGCCAGATAAATTGGATGGTTGGCGCTAGTTACACTTCGATTGAAGCTAGATTAGCAGGCTATAGTGTTCTCTGGGGTGGATCACCTAACCCTAACCAGAGTATCAGTACTTTTGATCCAGAGACTAGGGCTATATTTGCCTCAGTTAGTTATGATATCAGCGATACTTTATCATTAAGTGTTGAAGCACGTAAGCAAGAGGACAAGGTCATTGAAGGTACTGTTGGTGTCGAACCACTGCAGAATACATTCTCAAGTACTACACCTCGTGTTATCTTGGATTACAAGCCCAGAGAAGGCACAACTTTTTATGCTATTTATGCGGAAGGTGTCAACCCAGGTCAGTTTAATGCTGGTCTACAGGGTAGAACTCAGGGTGAATTGGATCAGATAACTTCACAAGGCGGTGGTGGAATCAGTGTTGATGAAGAAGAAATCACCAATATAGAGTTTGGAGTTAAGACTCGATTTTGGGACGACCGTGCACAGATAACAGCGGCTGTTTATTTCTCAGACTGGGAAAATGCTATCGCACCAGAGATTATATCGATTGTTAATGCTGCCGGTGATGGTGAAAATATTCAAGTAAACTCTAATGGCGGTCAGGCAGACCTCTCAGGTCTTGAGATTGAGGGAACGTATTTAGTGTCTGATAATTGGACAATCGATATGACCTATTCATTAAATAAGTCAGATATTAATGACTTTGAGAGTCCGGATGCAGCAGTTCTTTTTGGTAGTCGAACCATTGATGGAATGGGCAATAGTTTTTCTCGTTATCCAGAGAAAAGCAGTACATTATCAGCGATCTACGCAGATACTATGGAGTCTGGGAATGACTGGTTTGCAAGAGGTGATTTCATTCGTCAGGGTAAAACATGGATGACTAATGCTAACGTTACTAGTACTCCTGCTTACTCAATATTTAATCTGAGAGCAGGTGTGGAATCTGATTCGTGGCGGGTTGAGCTTTATGCAAACAACTTGTTTGATAAAGAAGGTTACTCCAATCTTCAGCTTTTCCCTGATCTATCAGGTCTAAGTGGTCCTTTCACTAGAGGAATCATGGCTGGAATGATTCAGCAGAGATCATTTGGAATTCGTACTACGTTCGATTTCTAATTTTTAAAGGGCACACAATAGCCCCATATTGTAGTGCCCTTTTAAATTAGCCAGTCAGTCTAATATTCTAGAAGTTGTGGGTCTTCTAAATAGAGCGGACAAGGGTTGCAAGTAATGAAATCAAAATTGAAGCTTGGGCGACGCAAACTAATAAAAGCTGGGGTTGCTTTGGCTGCTGCAACTTCTACTTCATTGCCGCAACATGCACAGACTCAATCAGGGATTGATTCAATTAGAAAGAGGGTCCCCGCACCTGATACAAAAAGGGAAATGGCTGGCGAAGTTTTTGCACCGTCGGCAGACTCAAACCCGCTAGAAACTAAGTTAATTACCTTCACGACCGTGTCATTGGATGTGGATTCTAGTATCGCTTTTTACCGTGATGTTATCGGTATGACGGTTCAGAGTGATGTAATCTTAAAAAATAATGCTGCTATTGTGCAGGGTGTCGGCCTTCATGGACGTCGTCATGTGTTACTTTCTATGCCTGAATCAGGTTGGAGTGATAGTCAGGTTGTTCGTATTCTTGAAGCACCCCCAGGAGCAAAACCAATTCGGCCTCGCCCGGAATCTGGTCCTAACGATCCAGGATTATTGGTTATGGAAGGTGGTACACGTGATCCGGCTGAGTCTTACCATGCTCTGGCTAGTGCAAATACGCCAATGATATCGCCACCACGCTATTATTATTTCCGTAACACGATGTGGGGAACGGATGTGGATTCAATGAGTTACTCCCCTTTTGGTCCAGGTGGTGAGCAGATGTTCATCACTGCTAGTATCCGCAGTGATCAAAAGTTGGTGCGCTCGATTGGCGTTCATAACGGTTTCGGCAGTGCTTCTATAACGACCTTAGATCAACGTCCTGTGAATGCTTTTTTTGAAAAGGCTTTCGGCGTTAAACGAACGTCGCAAATGGAATGTTATCAGGAAAATGTTAATGAATTAATTGGTGCCCCTGCTGGGACCTATTTCCTTTGGGGTAATCTTGGCTCCGATGTAGGTATTGAGATATGGGAAATGAAGGCTAAGTCTGGCATTGTCTACCCATGCTCTTTGGATAAAACAGGCCTTGCGATGTTGACACTTCGAGTCAATGACTTGGACAAATGTCGCGCCATGTGTGCCAAGGCTTCTATCGAACCAGTTAGTGAAGGAACGCTCCCCAATCTCTTTGATAGCAAACCTACCGGCTTCATATTGCGTGGGGCTGTAGGTGAGTTATTTGAAGTCGTGCAGGCGCAAGTATGACAATGTACAATATTTAGTCACCGTTTAAGTAAGAGTATACAGCCAGAAAAAATTCAATCCGTCCGGTTTTTGGTTATTACTGATGTGCTAATAAATTGGCCTCTACGCCAAGTTCCCTCTTTAGTACTGTTGTCGGAATGGGTCAATATGCCGTGTCCCTGAGGCATGCCATCTTCCCACTCGCCGTAGAAAACATCTCCATTAACTTGGACAAATGTTCCGATGCCGTGAGGTTTGCCAGCCCACCAATCACCATGATAGATACTGCCACCAGGATATACGAAAGTTCCTTTACCTTGTTTATTTCCATGATCATAACCCCCTATATAGGTACCGCCATCGTTGTACATAACCGTACCATGGCCATGTTCTCGATTATCATGCTCTCCGACATATTTACCACCAAGAGAATAGGCATAAGGTCCCAATAGTTGCTCTTCATCACCAGTCCAATCAATGGCATATTTAGCATTATTTAAAAAAGTGTAGGTGCCATAACCATGGGGACGATCATTAGCATAGTAACCAGTGACAATACCTCCATTGTGACGAATTTCTGTCCCTTTACCGTGTCTTTTTCCTTCTTTCCACTGTCCAATATACTCAGAACCATCACCATAACGCATTGTACCAACGCCACTAATGCAATCACCGGCGATACAAATATCGTCCGTATGATAAACAGATGATGCCATCAGAAATACTGTAACTGAGATAGTAAAAAATAATCGTTTCATATCAAACCTCCAACTCATTGTTATCGGCTGATAAATCAAATTGAGGGTATGCCCCTAATAACAACATTGATAAACCACCCATTAAAGAAAGTATTGCAGCAACAGAAAATATAAAGTCATAACTGCCATACCGATCAAAACTGAATCCGAAAACAGCAGGTGCAATTCCTGCTGAAACAGAAAAAATCATAAATATAATGCCGTAAATAACACCATAGTTCTTTAGCCCGAAATAACGACTGGAGAGATAAGCAAAGAGATCAATCTCAGCACCAGCGGCCAATCCAATTAAGATGATTGAAATGCTTAATAATAGCGGTTGTAGTTCAATATTCACCAACATCATTGCTCCAATGGCAGGGAGGGTAAGAAAAATTGCTGCGATCAGCGGAGCCCAAATGCGGTCCATAAGATAACCAATACCTAATCTACCTATAATGACGCTAATACCAATTAATCCAGTGTATCCAGAGGCCTCAATCACTGATAAAGACTTATCTGTTAACAGAGGAACAATATTGGTAATAAGTCCTGCAATACTCCCAGATACGCAAATGATACTTATCGAAAGAATCCAAAACTTATAACTTGATACGGCTTCTTTTAAGCTTAGGCCGATTTCAGATATATCAGGTGTATTACCCTGATCATAGTTCGTTTTAGTCACTGCAATGGGATTATGAAAGAATAAGTAAACCATGGGTAAAGCTATGGCAGTCGACGTTGCCCCAAGCAGTAAATAAGCTGTTTGCCAATCATATTGGGTAATTAACCAGCTGGCATAACTAGGAGCTACACTAGCTGCTATGCCAGTCCCTGATAAGGTAATACCTAATGCTAGGCCTCGATTTATAGTGAACCATTGATTGATTAGTGTGGTCCAGGTAATAGGCAAGGTTCCAGCACCTAAAACAGCCAATACTGCCCAACCAGTATAGTAGTAGATAAGATTTGTACCGGTCAGCGAAAGTGTTAAACAGCCAATAAAAAAACCAACTAAAGACACCAGAGCGACACTGCGTGGACCAAAACGATCAACCATCCATCCAACCGACGGTGCAGTAAAAAGTGCCATTAAACTCATAATAGTAAAGGCAAATTGAACCTCACCTCGAGACCATTCAGTATTCTCTGAAATGGCCACTACAAAGGTTCCATGGGTGTAAAACATAATGGAGGTAATGCCGCATCCGGCGCCAACTAAAGCACCAAACAGTGGCTTAAACCCAAATCTGAATTCACTAAAATCATTCATAAAATGATAATTCTGTTATACACAAAGCAGCTACAACGTCTGCTTATTTCACTAACGAAAAACCGCATAGGACGTCATCTGTGTAACGTCGGGATAAAAAATACCAATAGCCGCTTGACGGCTAGACCGGCTGGTATAAACAATTGCACCTTTGCCTGTAATATCAATATTGGGGTTATCTGTTTTCCTAGGCAAGGGATAATAAGAAAATTTTTCCGTGTCCGGATCAAATCTAATCAGTGCACCACCGAGCCCTTGATCTCCAAACCAGACTTTATTTTTATGGTCAGCCATAATTCCATAGGGTGATGACAATGGTATTGTTCTATCTTCACGGAAAGGTAAAATTGGATATTCTTTTTGTCTGCCAGTCTTGGGGTCTAAACGTCCAAGTAACCCAGAACGGTTCAATGAGTACCAGACAATACCTTCTTTATCGACCATAACTCGATTCATGGAGCAAGGACTGGCAAGTGCAGGGTATTCTTTAAACTGCTTCGTATTTGAATTAATGACACCCACTTTACAACCAAATAACTCAGCGAAATAAACATTATCCTGTTGATCAACATCAATACCATACGGAAATGAATTAGGCGTCGGTATCTCATACAAGCTGACTTTTTCTGTGTTGCGATCCCAAACACCCATCTTATTGCCAGTAATTACTGTAAACCAAACATTTTCTTTAGAATCCAAGTCTGGAGTATGTCCTTGAATGTTATATACCTTTCCTTCTGGGTCCATAGGGAAACGGTCCATTTTACCAGTACTCGGATTCAGACGACCCACATGTTTTCCATAAAATTCAATCCAAAATATATTATCACTTGAATCGATAGTCATTCCGTGCGCTTGAATGTAGGGGTTTCCATTAACTCTATCAATGCCAAAAGGATAATGTGAATATTCAGCAGTCCGAGGATCAAGTTTGCTGACGCCAATAAAACTATTGGTACCCCAAATATTACCGTCATTATCGATATGGGGTTCCAGAATTCTATGCTTACCTGCTTCTGCTCTTGATCTGAGTGAAAGATCAGTACTGGGGGCCAAGGGCAGCATATATTCTACAAATAAACCTTTTGATAATTCAGCCTCATCCAGAGGGTATTCAGCCTCAGAAAACAATACTCGATCTTGACTATCAGGACCAAAATTTTCCGCCAGATAATCTGATAATAGATCTTTTTCCTCGTCTGTTATATTTCCTACACCAGATCCCTCTTGAATCATTGCGCCACGCCTCGCATTGGGGTCTAGCATTAAACCTATCATTGCATTCCATGTCGCTTTATCAAACTTGTAAGAAGGTATATGCATTTGACCATGACAGGTCATGCAAGTTCTCTCAGCTATATCTCGTCCAACTCCTGGTGGATACAACTCATCATAGGAGACCGCATTGTCTGCTTTTGTATTTCGAGGATTGAAAGTTAATGGATCTGCTGGACCTGTTTTAAGAGTAAAATCAGCAATGATCTTGTTGCTTCTCTCAATTCTCACCCAACTGTGCTCTGAACGAAGTTTCTCATGCTCTGACCAAATTTCATAAGCGCCAACCATTAGATTGGGCATTCGATATTGCCCTTTATTGGTATACACCATATAAAGCATATTTTTGTCTAAGTTTTTAGCATACACCTTGGCAGCTGTAAATTTATTAGGTCCTGAAACACTACCCGACATGACTCCAGTTTCTGGCACTCGTCCTAATGTAGTTTCATCACTGTATACCGTATTAGTAGTTATTCCGGCAGAAATCCATACTAATATGAGCAATAATTGTAGCGTCTTATTCATCCACGTAGGCTCCTAAAGTAGTTTTTTTTAAGTCACGTCAAAGGTCAAAATAAACCTATTTAATTAATCTAGCATTAACTAACCTCTGCGATGATCTACAATACCGAAAATGTCTCAATAGCGGGCAATCCATAAGTCTAGACCTTGTCCGTTATTGAGGCAAGTCTTCTGTTGGGCTTGCTCTTGTTACACTTGTTCCTATGATTAGGATAGAAATTATATAATTTGCATGAATCAATAACCGCTCTAAAAACCACGTTCAATCAAGGTAAATACTCTATGAAAGCACTTCTTTGTCTCGATTTTGAAAATGATATTGTACACCCAGAAGGTAAGGTAGCGGGCAAAGGGTATGCTGCATTTAATCAAACTCACGAATGCCTTGTGCGAGCAGCACAAACTCAGTCGAAATTTAGGCAAGCTGGTTTTCCTGTGCTACATATTCGTGTAGGTTTTTCAGCCAGCTATGCAGAACAACCAAAAACCTCTCCACTCATGGGGCAAGCTCATAACTTTGGAGCCTTTAAGTTAGATAGCTGGGGCACCGAATTTTTATCTGAAGTGGCTCCAGTTCCAGATGAATTGATTATCACTAAACATCGAGTCGGTGCCTTCTATGGCACGGCATTGAATCTCACACTCAAAACCATGGGCATTAAAGAGTTATTTTT
>Ga0257112_10000361_pt1 | contig 19494 bp, 20 predicted proteins | sample LP_taG_5_FD_191565 | JGI IMG/M metagenome (GOLD analysis project Ga0257112, IMG submission 191565) | Marine microbial communities from Northeast Subartic Pacific Ocean, Canada - LP_J_2015_P26_1000m | ecosystem: Environmental > Aquatic > Marine > Oceanic | place: Canada: Northeast Subartic...
TGGGGACCCCGTACGTCCGCCGGGCCGGGTACGAGATCCTCGGCAGCCGGGGGCGGACCCTCTCGGAGAAGTGGACTGATGGGATGGCCACCCTGCACGGGATGCAGAGTCGGGGCTTTCCGAACTGTTTCTTCATGCAAATCAGCCAGACCGCCTTTACAGCCAACTTCCCCCACCTTCTCGAGGAGCTCACGACCCACCTGTCCCACATCATCGGTCACGCCCTGGATCGTGGCATCAGCACCATCGAGGTTTCACAGGACGCCGAGGATGCCTGGGTGGCGACGATCCGGGAGAAGGGCCTCGGTGCGATGGGGGCACTCGGCGGGGTGGATTGCACCCCCGGCTACTACAACAACGAGGGACAGGCCCGCGAACCTGGCTCGATCCAGGCGGCTCCATATGGCGGTGGTTCCATTGAGTTCTTCCGAATCCTCCAGCAGTGGCGGGACGACGGAGACTTCGCCGGTCTGGAGTTCACCCACTCCTCCACGAAAGATGGTGGACGGCCGCCGGAGTGACCTACTCGTGGGCCTCTTCTCTCGGCTCTGAGCGCTTGGCACCTGGAGACGGATGGTCGGAGGTGGCGGATCGAAAGCCCATGGCGATGAGCCGGGGCGGCCTCAGGACCTGGGTCTGCGGATGCCCCGGTAGGGGGAGCCTGCGGCCTCGAAGACCCCGTACAACTCGAAGAAGGCGGGGCCGAACGGATCCACGCCAGTCAGCGGCATGGAGGCCCGCACGATCGTGAAGTCGTGGGGTGCCAGGGCCTTTGCCTCGGCGAAGTGGCGCTCGGCCACGTCGGCCCTGCCGGCTCGCCGGGCATGGACCGCCAGGCGGAAGTGGAGGCGTGCGGTGATCTCGTCGTCGGCGAGGTCCGCCACCTCGTAGCCGGCGTCGTCGGGCACGGTGTCGTCCCGGACCCATGCCCGGACCTGCTCCATGTGGTCCTCGCAGTGGATGCCGGTGAATTCGGTGAACATGTCGGATCCGAACTCGTTGGCGTTGGGCCGGACGATCCGGTCGTCCTCGTCGATCCAGACGACCGTCGGGACGTTGTTGACCGCATAGAGCTCGGGGAGCCGGTGCTCCGTGTCGACGAGCACCGGGTAGGTGATCCCGTCGGCGAGCGGGGCCACCACGTCGACGTTCTCGTCGATCGCCACGGCGATCACGGTGAAGTCAGCGTCGGCGAGTTCGTCGTGCAGTGCCTGCCACCCGGGCAGGTCGAAGGCGCATCCTCACCAACTGGAGAAGGCGACCAGCAGCCGCCTCGTGCCCGACCACTCCGAGAGCCTGCGCTGCGTCCCCTCGAGATCGAGGAGCGTGGCGTCGGGCGCCAGGCGGTTGACGAGGGCACGCTGCCGGTCGCTGGCCGGGGCTCCGACCGCGACCATGCGGGCGTCGGAATCTACGAGCACCGGCCGGCCCAGGGCCTCTGCCACGGCGGCCAGGTCGACGCCGTCGGGATGCTCGAGCGCGGACCGGTCGGAAAGGGGGATGCAGGCCTCGTCCCGACAGAGGCCCTCGGGCTTGAGATCCCACCCGACGGCGGCGGTCAGAAGCCCGGGGTCGACGATCGGACGCTCCCCGTCCCAGGTGGCGTCGACCTTGGTGGCATCCTCGGCGATGACGGTCGTGGTGTGGCCTGTCTCGGTCATGTCGGGTTTCCCGGTTGTCTCGGTGACGTGGTCGGACCCGAAACGTAATCCCTGCAGGCTTTCGAGGTGTCAGCCGGTACTTCGCGCGGACGGACCGGGGTCGCATGCAGGCCAAGGCGGCGGCCTTGAACGACTGTCTGGACGGTCGCCCCGAGAACCCGCCCCGGACGGTGGTGCACGCCGCCGGCGACCCGGAGCAACGTGATTCGTCGCCTTGTCTGATCCTGCGAGTCCTGAGTCGTCGTGGAGCGGCCGTACCGACCAAGATGCACCGCATGTCACTCAAGGTCGGTTGCCAACTCCACCCCCAGGCCACCAGCGTCGGAGCGTTGCGCGACGCCTGGCAGGAGGCCGACTCCATGGGGGCCGACTCGATCTGGGTCTGGGACCACTTCTACCCGCTCTACGGCAACCCCGACGCGGAGCACTTCGAGGCCTGGACCCTGCTGTCGGCCATGGCCGCCGACACCAGGCGAGCGATGCTCGGCACCATGGTGACCGGCAACTCGTACCGGAACCCCGAACTGCTCGCCGACATGGCCCGCACGCTCGATCACCTCTCGGACGGCCGGATGTACCTCGGCGTCGGCGCCGGCTGGTTCGAGCGGGACTACGAGGAGTACGGCTACGAGTTCGGCACCGTCGGCAGCCGCCTCAGGCAGTTGGAGGCCGACCTGACCAGGATGCGGAGCCGTCTCGAGCGGCTCAATCCGCCTCCCGTCGGCCGGATGCCGATCCTCATCGGCGGATCCGGGCGCAAGGTCACCCTCCGCCTGGTCGCCGAATACGCCGACGCCTGGAACTGCTTCGGCCCGCCGGAGAACGTTGCCGAGTTGTCGGCGGTCCTCGACGACTGGTGCGCCAAGGTGGGCCGCGACCCTGCCGAGGTCGAACGGACGGTGTGTATCGCCCAGGACGACGTCGAGGACGTGGGCCGCTACACCGATGTCGGCGTCGACCACCTGATCGTCATGATCGGCGACCCGTTCGACCTTGCTCCGTTGCAGGCACTCATCGACCAACGCGACGCCGGGGCTTGACTTCGTAGGGGCGGCAGCGGTCAGCAGGGCCTGCTGCCGGCCAGGGCGAGGGCGGCCCGGTCTGGTGTCGTGAGCCGGGTCTGGTCGTTGAAGCGCGGGTACATGAAGCTGTCCCTCGCCGTCGAGTGGCCGACGCCGGCGACGTGTGCGAGTTCGTGCAGGACCGCCATTGCCTGTGACGGTTCCGTGATCTTTGCATCGGGAAGCCTGCGGAGGATTTCCGTGGAGAGGCTGACTCGGGAACGAAGCAGCGTTGCCTGTTGCGTCGGTGCGTTCTTCTCGGTCACGTTGACCGAGCCGTCACCTGTGGACTGCGCCAACGAGTTCGGGCCGGAATGCCATGCGTCGGCAATGCCAAACTGGTCAGATGGTGCGTCTGAGGCGATCTCGTACCAGAACACGTCGAGTTCTCGGATGCCGGGGACAGCAGGCGCAAGTTCGGGGTCGAAGAACTCCTCGGCCTGTTCGGTGGCACCACTTCTCACGACGAATGTCAGCCCGGTCAACTTGTTCAACTCCAGGATCGCGTTGACGGTCAGGCTGCGTGCCGACGCGCGCAGGTGTGCGTCAATCGAGGGGTCGACGGATATGTGCACGTCGAATCGTTCGCACTGCGGCCACAATGCCGGCCCGAATCGGTCGAAGTAGCTGGGGTTGCTTCCCGCTAGGTCGAGTTCGCTGATCTTGTTGCCAGCACCCGTTGGGAAGACACGCAGCAGCTTCCTGGCGTCTTGGTCGAGGTCTACCAACAGGTTCGCGTTGTCGATGGCTTCTGCCCAGGAGCCATGAGCGAGTTCGTCGGGTCCTGTAGTCGCGGTTTCGCTACCTGTAGCAACCGGAGTGTCGTTGCTCGAACACGCAACGAGAAGGGTCGCGGCCACCCCGACCGCCGCAACCCACCGGCGGGCGGTTGCGCTCTTCACGACGTGTGAGCGGTCTCGTAGCCGGCTTGTCCGATGGCGGCGATGACGGCTTCGTCCGAGGCGGCGCCTTCGACCTCGACGTCTCGCCGGTCGACCGTGACGACAGCGGAGGTGACCTCGGGGAGCTCGCCGAGCGCCTCTTCGATGGCCCGCTTGCAGTGGTCGCAGGAGATGTCGGGAACGTGGAACACCCGCGTCGTCATGCATTCGTCCTCTCGGGTTCGATGAGCAGGTCCTCGTCGGTCGCCGTGGGGCGGCGGTAGCCGGTGAATCGGCGCAGTCGGAGCGAGTTGGTGACCACGAACACGGACGAGAAGCCCATCGCTCCGGCGGCGATCATCGGGTTGAGGACCCCGAAGGCAGCCAGTGGTATGGCGGCCGTATTGTAGGCGAACGCCCAGAAGAGGTTGCCCTTGATGACGGCGAGGGTCCGGCGTGACAGGACGATGGCGTCGGCCACGGCTCGCAGGTCACCCGAGACGATGGTGAGGTCCGAGGTCTCGATCGCCACGTCGGTTCCGGTGCCCACGGCGATGCCGAGGTCGGCCCGTGCGAGCGCCGGGGCGTCGTTGATGCCGTCGCCGACCATGGCGACGACGTGGCCCTGCGCCTGGAGGCGCTGGACCTCTGCGTCCTTGTCGTCGGGCATGACCTCGGCGAGCACCCGGTCGATGCCGACGGCCGAACCCACGGCCCGGGCCGTGCGTTCGTTGTCGCCTGTGAGCAGTGTCACCTCGAGGCCGAGGTCCCGTAAGGCGGTGACCGCCGCCGCACTCGTCGACCGGACCCGGTCGGCGATGACGAGGACCCCTCGGGCGGTCCCGTCCCAGCCGACGACGACCGCCGTGCGGCCGGCGTCCTCGGCCTTGGCGACAGCCGCCAGGAGGTCGTCGGGAACCTCGTCGAACAGCCGCCTCCGTCCGACGAGCACCTCGGCGCCGTCGACCGTGGCGCGCACGCCCAGGCCCGGGAGGTTCTCGAACCCGGTGGCGGGTTCGAGGTCCGTTGCGGCGGCCACTATGGCTTCGGCCAGCGGGTGTTCGGAGAGGGCCTCGACGGAGGCGGCACGGCACAGCACGACCTGTCCGTCGGCCCCCGGTGCTGGCGTCACGGACACGAGTTCCATCCGACCCTCGGTGACGGTGCCGGTCTTGTCGAGGACGACATGGTCGACCTGGCGGGTCGCCTCGAGGACCTCGCCGCCCTTGATGATCACGCCGAGGCTCGCGCCGCGCCCCGTGCCGACCATGATCGCCGTGGGGGTGGCGAGGCCGAGGGCACACGGGCAGGCGATGATGAGCACGGCGACCGCCGCCGTGAAGGCCTCGCCGGCCGGTTGTCCGGTCAGGAGCCAGGCAGCAAGGGTCGCTCCGGCGACGGCGAGTGCCGTGGGGACGAACACGGCCGAGACCCGGTCGGCGAGCCGCTGCACCGGGGCGGTGGACGACTGTGCCTCGTCGACGAGGCGCATGATCTGGGCCAGCATCGTGTCGCCTCCGACCCGGGTGGCCTCGACGGTCAGCGAGCCGTTGCCGTTGATGGTCGCCCCGACCACCTCGTCGCCGATGCCGACCGGGACCGGCACGGGCTCGCCGGTGATCATCGAGGCATCCACGGTGGACGCCCCGTCGACCACGAGGCCGTCGACGGGGACCTTCTCTCCGGGCCGCACCACGAACCGCATGCCGACCTGCAGGTCGTCGACCGGGACCTCGGTCCCGTCCTCGAGTCGGGCCGTCCTGGCGGCGAGGCCGGCGAGGGACCGGATGGCCTCTCCGGAACGGCGCTTCGCCCGGGTCTCGAACCACCTCCCGAGGAGGATCAGCGTGACGATGACCGCGGCCGTCTCGAAGTAGACGTGGTCGACGTCGATGAACAGCGCAACGGCGGACCAGGCCCATGCCGCTCCCGTCCCCATCGAGACGAGGGTGTCCATGGTGGTCGAGCCGTGGGCCAGGTTGCGACCGGCCATCTGGTGGAACGGCCAGCCGACCCACCACACCACGGGGGTGGCCAGGATGCCGGCCACCCACTCCCAGCCGGAGAACCCGAGGGCCGGCACCATCGAGATGGCGACGATCGGCACCGTGAGCACGACGGAGGTGACGAGCCGACGGGTGAGCTGCGCCAGTTCCCGGTCGGCGGCATCGTCGTCGGGGTCGCCGTCGGCCACGGCGTAGCCGAGCTTCTCGATGGTCGCGCTGAACGCTGCTCTGTCGACCAGGTCCGGGTCGTAGGACACGACGGCCCGGGCTGTCGCGTAGTTGACGTTGGCCTCCTCGACGCCCTCGAGCCCGGTGAGGCCACGACCGATCCGGGCGGCGCACGCCGCACAGGTCATGCCGTCGATGGGAATCTCGGTCGTCAGGGGCGTGTCCGCCGTGGGCATGCGTGATAGGGTACCCCCTAACCCTATGGCTGGCTACTCACTCTCGAAGGACGACTACCTCACCCGGCTCCGCCGCATCGAGGGCCAGGTCCGCGGCCTTCAGCGCCTCGTCGACGAGGACACCTACTGCATCGAGGTGCTGACCCAGATCTCCTCGGTTACGAAGGCGCTACAGGGCGTCGGCGTCGGCCTGCTCGACGAACACATCCGCCACTGCGTCCGCAACGCCGTCCAGGAGGGCGGCGAGGCCGGTGACGCCAAGATCGAGGAGGCGGTCACAGCGATCGAGCGCCTCCTGCGCTCCTGAGGCGCTAGCCGGCCAACTCATGCGGCGTCTGCAACTCCGCAACATGGTGTAGACCAATCGCGGTCGGAACAGGGGAGTCGACATTGGGATCGTCGCCGTCGGACACGACCGGGACTGGCTCGAGGTCCGCTTCGAGGATGGAACCACCCAGCGGTACCTCGGAACCTGGCTGAGGGACAACATCACAACGGGTCGCCACCGCGATGGAAGACGACCACGACAAGTTGACCGGTGTCGAGGTACCCCCGCTGTCGCACTTCCGCCTCCTGCTCGACCGCCTGGAGGCCAGTGGGCCGCAGGCGTGACCGCCCCACGCCTGCACGCCTCCGCACAGGTAGCCGACCGGCGGATCGGGCGGTGTCGAAGCACACTGAAGATCTCGTCGAATGTGGCCTCGGGCGGGCCACCTAGGGTGTCGGCGATGCCACCACAACTTGCCAGAGTCCCAGTCGACGGGTCCCTCGGAACCATGCTCGAGGCCTTCGACGCCGACGGCGGCGTGATCGTCGAGGGCATGGTGCCCCGGGACACGGTCGACGAATTGTTCGGAGCAGCAACCGCCTACGCAGAGGGGGTCAAGCCCGGCGCGGCCGACCAGGGGATGGGCGAAGAGGGCAGGTTCTTCGTCGGAGCGAACACCATCCGCTTCTCAAGCCTCGGCAGGATCACCCCCGCCTACTTCGACCTGCTCGACAACGAGGTCTACGCCACCCTTGCCGACGCCGTGCTGTTGCCCAACTGCGGTTCCTACTGGGTCAACACGGCACAGGTCATGTTCATCGGACCCGGCGAATCGGCCCAGGTGCTTCACCGCGACGCCGACAACTGGTTCCAGCACGTGGAGCCCACATGGCCCGACACGCCGGAGGTGACGATCAGCGCCATGATCGGGCTCGAGGAGGTCACCGAGGAGCTGGGTGCCACACGGGTCGTTCCCGGCAGCCACCGTTGGCCGGAACTGAACGTCTACGAGTTCGACGCCGAGTCCGTCCCGGCCGAACTCGCACCCGGAGATGCCTTCGTCTACTCGGGCAAGGTCCTCCACGGGGGAGGGGCCAACCTCACCGTCGACCGTTGGCGACGCGCCCTGCACCTCAGTTTCGTGGTCGGGTGGCTCACGCCCGAGGAGGCCAATGCGCTCGACTACAACCCCGGCGAACTCGACGACCGGTCACCACGGGTGCAACGACTGCTCGGGCACCGCTCCTACGACCCGCGCCCCCACGTCGGCGGCGGGCTCTGGCTCCGGCACGTTCGACCCATCGAGGACCAGGCCTGATCGACCGGGTGGGGGTCAGGCGCCCCCGACCTCGGCGGCGAGTGCCACGTCGACCAGGAGTCTCATCTCGGTGCCATCGATCGTGCCGCCGTGTGCGACCTGCTGGATGGCGAGGCCTTCGATGAGGCACGACAGTCTCCACGCCGAACCCCGGGGGTCGGCGCAGGTGAAGTCGCCGCTGGTCACGCCCTCGGAGATGGTGTCGGTGAGGATGCCGATCCAGGCCTCGTCGAGTTCCCTGGACATGACCCGGAACCGATCCGATCGCAGAGCCTCGCCCCAGCCCTCGATCCAGAGGCGCCAACTCCTGAATTCACCCCGTGGGAAGAACTCGGCGATGACGGTTTCAAGTCGTTCCCGAGGCGGGAGGTCGACTGCAGCAAGATCCCGGAGCGCCCGCAGTTCGGCTTCGGCGGCGTATCGGAAGGCCTCGACGAGCAACTCGTCCTTGGTGGCGAAGTGGTAGTGGACGAGGCCCGTCGAGATGTCGAGGAGTCGAGCAACATCGGCGATGCGGGTGGCGGCCAACCCTCGTTTGCTCAGGATTTCGCAGGTCGCCTCGAGGATCTCCTGCCGACGCCTTGCGACCGTTGCGCGGTGCCGCTCGGTGACGTGGTCGGTGGCCTCGTCGGCGGCGTGCACGCTCCGAGCCTAACGAACTGACTGACACGTCAGTTTTTCTGGGGAGCCGGTCTGCACGTGTCCTACAGTGTCGCCGTGGCTGGATCAGGTGGCGGGCACGTCGTAATCACCGAACTCGAGAAGCACTACGACGACGTCGTCGCCGTGAAGGGCATCGACCTCGAGATCGGTGCCGGGGAGTTCTTCTCGCTGCTCGGGCCCTCGGGTTGCGGCAAGACGACCACGCTGCGCATGGTTGGCGGCTTTGAACGGCCCGACCGGGGGTCGATCGGGATCGACGGCATCAACGTCACCGACCTGGCACCCGAGAGACGGCCCGTCAACACGGTCTTCCAGAGCTATGCCCTCTTCCCGCATCTCGACGTCGCCGCCAACGTGGCGTTCGGCCTGCGATTCACGAAGGACCCTCCCGACGAGGCCTCGGCCCGCGTGGCGAAGGCGCTGGCCCTTGTCGAACTCTCCGGCTACGAGAAGCGCAAGCCTCACCAACTCTCCGGCGGCCAGCAGCAGCGGGTGGCCCTCGCCCGGGCCCTCATCCTCGAACCCAGGGTCCTCCTCCTCGATGAACCGCTCGGAGCGCTCGATGCCAAGCTTCGCAAGACGCTTCAGGTCGAGCTCAGGGCCCTGCAGCACGAGATCGGGATCACCTTCATCTACGTCACCCACGACCAGGAGGAGGCGCTCACAATGAGTGACCGGCTGGCGGTGATGAACGAGGGCGAACTCGTCCAAGTCGGGGCGCCAAAGGACGTCTACGAGTCGCCGATCAACGCCTATGTCGCCGACTTCCTCGGCGTGGCCAACCTGCTGGAGGCCGAGCACCTCGGCAACGGACGGGTCCGACTGGGGGACCGGGTGTTGGCCGCCACTGGCACCGCGCCCACCGGTCCGTGCCGCATCGTGATCCGGCCGGAGCGGGTACGCCTGGTCGAAGCCTCGGGTGGCCTACCGGTGAACGGTCTACCGGTCACCATTGAGCAGCGGATCTTCACCGGCGCCACGACCCAGGTGCACCTCCGCAGCGGCGATGTCACCTTCCACGCCCTCGTCACCAACGACGGCCGGGAACACGACGAGGGTGTCGACCTCGTTGCCGAACTCCCCGTCGACGCCCTACGGATCGTCGCTCAGGACTGAGGCCCCTGACCGGTCGCTGGGAGGGTCCGGCCTACATGTCGAAGTTTGCGAACTCCGTGAGCACCGACTCGCCGTCGGAGTCTGCGCCTCGCCGCTTCCGGTAGGTCGACACGCCCAACATGCCGAGGGCGAGGGCGAAGAGCGACGAGAACACGAGGAACGACGCCAGTGCGTTGAGCGCCGGCGTCGAGCTGGTGCGAACCGCCGAGTAGATGCGGACCGGCACGGTCTCCGAGGCGACTCCCGAGGACAGGAAGCTGCTGATTACGAAGTCGTCGATCGACATGGCGAACACGATCACGAAACTGGCGAGGATGGCCGGGGCCAGCAGTGGCAGCAGCACCATGCGGAGTGCCTGGATGGCCGTGGCGCCCAGATCGCGTGCGGCCTCCTCGTAGTCGCGGCCGATGGCCAGTAGCCGTCCACGCGACACGACGACCACATACGACATCGAGAACGTGACATGGCCGAGTAGTTGGGCCGGGCGTCCCAGCGGCACGCCGGTGTAGAGGTTCGAGAAGACCAACAGCAGTGAGGCACCCATCACGATCTCGGGCGTCACCAGTGGGACCAGCATGAGCCAGTTGGCACCCTTGGCGACCTTCGCCCGCCACCTCGCGAGGCCCAAGGCCAGGGCTATGCCGAGGGGCGTCGAGATGAGCATGGTGAGCACGGCAAGGATCAGCGAGTTGCGCAGCGCCGAGTGGAGCGACTCGTCGTGGAGGAACGAGGCATTGGGGTCCTCGGTCCACCAACGCAACGAGAACCCCTGCCAGACGGATCGGCTCCGGCCGCCGTTGAAGGAGAACACGAAGGCGATGACGACGGGGACGAACATCCAGGCGACGTAGAGCCATGTCCACGTGGCGAGAACCACCGGCCGGCGCCACGGGTTACGCCGAATGAGCCCGCTCACGTCTGCAACTCCCGCTGCATCCGCATCGTCGTGACCAGGTAGTAGGCCATGAACACGACGAGCATCGCCGACAGCACGAGGACCAGGACGGCGCCCTTCTGTGGCTGGGTGGTGCCATTGAGGTAGAAGTCGACCTGGTTGCCGATCATCTCCGTGGCAGGCGACCGGGACAGCATGTCGTTCGTGTAGTAGTCGCCGAACATCGGCAGGGCGATGATCACGCCGGCGGCCATCATGCCGGGACGGGACAGGGGCACCGTGACCATGCGGAAGGCGTGGCCCGGGCTGGCGCCGAGGTCCCGGGCCGCCTCGAGGAGTCGCACGTCGAGGCGTTCGAGGGAGGCGTAGAGCGGCAGCACGAGGAACGGCACATAGCCGTAGACGAGGCCGAGGATGACTGTGATCCCCTTGCCGTCGAGGAAGTTGTACTGGAAGCCAAACGCCGAGAACGCCTTCGTGGCCCAACCGTCGACCTGGAGCAGGTTGACCCAGGCCAACATCCGCATCAGGTAGTTGACCCAGAACGGCAGGATCATCAGGGCCAGCAGCAGTCCACGCCACCGTCCAGCATGGCGGGCGAGGTAGTAGGCGACCGGATAGCCGATGAGGAATGACAGCACCACGGCGGCCAGCACATAGCCGAAGGTGCGCACGAAGACCCTTCGCAGCGATCCGGTGAGGATCTCTCCCATGACCTCGCCGAAGTTCTCGAACCGCCATTCCAACGGGTTCCAGGCTGCGACGGCGTTGCGAAAGATCGGGTCGATCTCGCCGAATGCCACGCACGCCAGGCCGTAGAACGGCAGAGCGAAGAGCAGGAGCAGCCAGATGGTGCCGGGGGCCGCCAGCAGCCCCCAGAGCCACTGACCCTCGTTCTTCCTCATCGGTTGGGCGCCCGGACCATGAGCCGATGGCCCATTGCCGGATCAGCCAGCGTTGAAGGCGGCCCAGACGTCGGTCCAGCGGTTGTCGACCTCGGGTTCCAGGGCGACGGCTCGTTTGCCTGCGGCGTACTGCTCGGGTGTGATCAGCGCGTTCTCGAGGTTCGGCGGCACGTACTCCCACTCGATGAGGGTGCTGGCCGGGAGCGCCTCGAGCGCCGGCTGGTAGCCGGTCCACCCGAAGTTCTCGAGGGCGTTGTCGACGTCGAGGAAGAAGTTGGTGAACTCGTGGGCCAGCACCGGTCGGGCCGATTTGGTGGGAATGCAGAAGAAGTCGTTGCCGGTCACCATGTCGTCGGGCTGCCAGTAGCTGAGCACGTTCCAGTCGACGTCCTCGGGCAGGTACCAGACACCGAGCAGCATGTCGCCGGACCAGCACTGGTTTACGGCCCTTGTGCCGGCGGGGACCTCGGTGTAGGCGAGGATGTCGATCTTGGGGTTGGTGGCCGCCGCCATCTCCCGTAGGTCCTCGAGGACAGCGTCGAGGACCTTCTGGTCGCCGGTGTTGATGTCCTCACCGTTGCGGTGCAGCACCGAGCCGATCACGTCACGGTACGAGTCGAGGATGCCCAGGCGGCCCGAGTAGGCCGGGTCCCAGAGGATGTCCCAGCCGTTGCCACTGTCGAAGTAGGAGGTGTCGACGTCCATGTCAGCGCGGTAACCGATGCCCGTCGAGTAGATGATGTACGGCACCGTGTACTGCGCACCCACGTCGTAGTACGGGTCGCGCAGACCGGCGATGACGTTGTTGAAGTTGGAGAGGTAGGACTTGTTGAGGGGCTGGAGCAGGTCGGCGGCGACGAGTCGTGGGAGCACCGAGTCGGTCAGTCCGATGATGAGGTCCGGCTGAAAGGCCCCGCTGCGGAGCTTGTTGAGGGCGATCTCCTCGGTGTCATAGGTCGTGACCGCGGTCTTGACGCCGTAGAGCTCCTCGAAGCGGGCGAGCGTGTCGGGGTTGAGGTAGTCGACCCAGTTGAGGATCTGGAGCGTGCCGCCCTCGTGGGCGAGGCCGCCGGCAATCGGATTGGCGGCCGTCGGCAATGTGACCGGTCGGTCGGGCCGGGCCAATGTCAGTGCGGAACCAGACACGTTGTCGTCGCCACAGGCCGACAGGAGTGAAGCAGGAAGCATCAGCCCACCTGCGACGGCTGCAGATCCCTGCAGGAAACGACGTCGGTTGAATCCGTAGCGATCGGTCATGGTTCCCCCTAGTTGATTGAACTTGACAATGGCGCCCCGCTGTCGGCCCGCACTATAGTGAACCCGCTGACTGACGCGCCAGTCAGTCTTCATCCACGAGCATCCGACGACATCCCAGACACGAGGGGCGTGCAATGGCCATCGCTATGACGCCGACGCTGACGGGTGAGGACTACTGCTCGCCGGAGATCTACCGGTTGGACTGCGACCGGATTTTCCACCGGCAGTGGTTCTACGCCGGTAGGGCCGAGCGCGTCGACCACGTCGGCGACCGCCTCCTCGTGGACGTGGGTGGTGAGAGCATCCTCGTCGTCCGCGACCGCGAAGGAGAACTCCATGCCCATTACAACGTCTGTCGGCACCGTGGTTCTCAACTCTGCGATGCCTCGGGCAGCGGGTTCGGTGCCGCCATCACTTGCCCGTACCACGCCTGGAGTTATGCACTCGACGGACGACTCGTCGCCACACCCCATGTCGGCAAGGACGAACTCGACCGTGACCAGTTCCCATTGCGATCCGTCGCCGTCGAGGACTGGCAGGGCTTCCTCTTCGTCAACCTCGCCGACGATCCCCCGACGGTCCGGGACTGGATCGCCGACCAGGACCCCAACGCCCTGGCCTACGAGCGACTTGAGATGGACCGACTGCGCATCGGCCGCCGAACCTCCTGTGACGTGGCAGCGAACTGGAAGATCCTCATCGAGAACTACGCCGAGTGTCTGCACTGTCCCCAGGTGCACCCAGAACTCACCAACATCATTCCGCTCCACCAGCAGGGCGACGTGATCGACCCCACGCGTACCGATGGCGGTACCTGGCTCGCCGAGGGCGCCGACAGCTTCTCGCTCGACGGCAGGGCACCTCTCCCGGTGATCGACACGATGACCGCACAGGACGCGAACTCATATCAGGCGTCGTGCCTCTATCCGAACATGTTCATCGACATCACCGGCACCAGCGTGTTGGCCACGCAACTCATCCCGAAGGGCCCTGACTGCACACAGATCGACGTCGACTACCTCTTCGACGCCGATGCTGTGGCGGCCGACGACTTCGACCCGAGTGCCGTCGTCGACTTCACCGAACTGGTTCTGGTTCAGGACAATGCTGTGTGCGAACGCACCCAGCGCGGAGTCGCATCACGTTCCTTCGACCATGGCTACTTCGCTGAGCGGGACAGCCTGTGCGTCGAGTTCACCGAGCGGTACCTCGCCGACCGTGGACCGGTCGGGGCTTGACACGGGCCATGGAACCGATTGGCCCCGACCGTCGCCTGGTGGCCAACCTCGACGGCGACGGCTGGCAGACCTTCGAGGTCGGCGGCGAACCATCGCCGGGTGAGACCATCCTCCAACTCGACCGATCGCAGCCGCTCGGCGTCGGCTTCCACGTCTACCGGATGGCCCCGGGCACCGAGACCACCCCACACGAGCACACCTGCGACGAGCAGTACCTGGTGCTCGACGGTGACCTCGTTGACCACGACGGCTTCGCGTACGGCCCCGGCGACCTTGTCCTGCTGCGCCGCGGCACCCGGCACAACTCCCGGACCATGAATGGCTGCACCCTCGCGGTCCACATCGCCACGCCAGAGGAGAACCTCTCCGGGGATGCCTGAGAGTCGTCCGGATTTGGTGTTCCGACGTCCCGAACTCGTCGCACGGATTCCCGACGAGACCTACGCGCAGCAGCGCGAGGGCACCCGGGTGCGGATCGGCCAGGGCAAGGCCACCCAGCCCCGCCCCGTGCCGGCGGAGGAGATCCGGTGACCGACGTCGCCGAGAGGTTCATGACCGGGGGCTTCGTACCGCCGTCACTCTGAGTCGTTCAGGCCAGAGGGAGTGACACGACGAGCGTGGCGCCCGTTCCCGGCGTCGACTCGGCGTGGACTTCGCCGTTCATGGCGTCGACCAGTTCGCGCACGATGGCGAGGCCCAGGCCCGAACCCGACTCACTACCCGACGGTTGGGAGCGGGACACGTAGAGCCGCTCGAAGATGTGGGGGAGGTCCGCCTCGAAGATCCCCTGGCCGTCGTCCACTACACGGAGCACCGCTCGACCTTCCTCCTCTTGGAGCGAGACCACGAGAGACGTGTAGGCGTGGCGGAGCCCATTGTCGACGAGGTTTCCGACTATCTGGGCCCATCGGTCGGCGTCGGCGTTGGACCGGACCGGGACGCCAGGGAGGTCGGCCACGAGGTCAACGTCACCAGCCGTCGGGGAGAGGGCCTCGATGGCCTGACGCGTGGACTCGACCAGGTCGAGTGGAACGAGGTCGAGTTCGAAGCTGTGGGCGTCGAGCCGGGCAAGGTCAAGCAGGTCGCGGACCAGGCGGTTCAGCCGTTCCGCCTCGGTTCCGATGATCCGACCGGCCGCAGCCGAGTCGTCGGCTGTGCCATCCGTGAGGGCTTCGGCGTAGCCGGCGATCGATGTGAGGGGCGTGCGGAGGTCGTGTGATATCGAGAGAAGGAACTGGCGCTCCAAACCACGAGAGCGCTCAAGGCCGGTGGCCATCTCGTTGATCGCCCGCGCCAGGTCCGCCAATTCGTCGTCTCGCTCGTCGTCCGGCTCCGGCAGGCGGACCCCCAGGTCACCACCGGCGATCCCGCGGGCGGCAGCAGCGGCATCGGATACCGGGCGGCTGAGGGAACGGCTCAACCAGGTCGATGCCCCGATTGCCAGCAGGAGGGTTCCGGCCGAGGCCAACAGGAACCAACCGGCGGCCGGACCGAGGTCGGTGGAGGTCTCGACGCTTACGACGAAAACCACGTGTTGCGCTTCGCCCCCGACTTTCCGATCTCTTCCGAAACGGCTGATCGCTGCACCGAATGCGATGTCGCCGCGGCGGCCTCCCACCGAACCGGTCTCGAAGAGGCGAACCGGGTCGATGTCGTCGATTTCGACACCCTCAGGCAGTTGCAAGATGACTTTGCTGGAGACTTCTCTGGACGATTCGAATTGCATGTAGAGCACACCGATCTGGCGGACGCCGAAGGATCGGCTCATGTCCAGATCCAGGGGGAAGATGGGGGTGTCCAAGGCGTCCTCGAGCGTCCTCGGAGTGCGTTCTGTCAGGGCGTCTGCGAGGGCTTGCGCCCGTTCCGTCGCAAGCTGTTCGGCTTGGCTTCCGGCGTTGCTTCGGGCCATCAGAAAGGTGCCCAGACCGGAGGACAGGAGGCCGGCGGTGACGACGATCAGCAGCGTGGTGAGGAGGCGGCGGCGCATGGTCAGGCCATTCGGTAACCGGTGCCACGAACGGTACGGAGGTCGAGGTGGTGATCGAATTTCGCACGCAGTTGTCGGACATGGACGTCCACGGTGCGCTCGTCCCCGACCCAGTCTGTGCCCCAGCCCAGGTCCAGCAACTGTCGACGGGACAGGGTCAGGCCGCGATGTTCGACCAGTGCGAGGAGGAGGTCATATTCGCGGCGAGTCAGTTCCACCGGTTGTCCGCCGACGCTGGCTTCATGCGCCATCTCGTCTACTACGAGATCGCCGATCTCGTGTCTTCTCGGACCGTCAGGCTTGTCTGCCGACATCCGTCGAAGGACGGCTTCGACTCGGGCGACGAGTTCGCGCGGGCTGAAGGGCTTCGAGACGTAGTCGTCTGCACCGAGCTTCAGCCCCATCACCCGGTCGACCTCGTCATCTCGAGCGGTCATGAAGATCACCGGCACCTTTGAGGAGGCACGGAGTTGTTGGCAGACGTCGAAGCCGTCCAGGTCGCCCGGCAGTCCGATGTCGAGGAGTACCAGGTCGGGCCTTCGATCACGCACCGCCGCGAGTCCGGTGGCGCCGTCGACAGCCCGAATGGTCCGGAAGTCATTCTTCCGGAGGTAGAGGGCAACCAGGTCGGCGATGTTCGGGTCGTCCTCGACGACCAGTACGAGGGGGCCGTCGATCATCGGGTTTGGCCCGCCCGGAACCGTTCAGCAGGGGTAGCCGAACGGCTCCAGACAGGCATTGGATTCCCGTACTGTCCCAATCGGACTAGACGGCCTTGCGGGCTTCCAGGTCGGCCTTGGAGGGCTTGCCGTCACGCTTGGCGCCCTCGGCGAAGCGGGCTTGCATGCGGGCGATCATCTCGTCGGCTTCGGCCCGGGTGAGTTCACCGGCTTCGACCTTGGCGTCCAGGCCGTCGAGGAAGGCGGCCTTGCGGGCATCCATGTCGGCCTTGGAGGGCTTGCCGTCGCGGTCAGCGCCCTTGGCGTGCTCGGCGGCCTTGGAACGCTCGCTTTCCTCCACCTCGGGCCGTGGTCCGGGCGTCGCAGAGACCACCGCGGCTGTGACAACGCCGGCCAGCAACAGCACGGTTGTGATCGTGCCTGCCTTCCTTCGAATCCTCGAAGCCGTCTTCTCGTTTCCGGTGTCAATCGCCATTTGTTCAGGTGCTCCCCTGATCGATGCCGGACCCTTCAGTCCAACGCTACGGGAAACTCTCGCCGAGTGGTGTTAGGTGACGGTTAGGGCCGGTCAAGGGTCTCATGATGGGTTGTGGCGCTGGAGGCCGAGCTCAGGTGGGCAGACGCCGCCCGATGTTCTCCACCTGGCCGTCCTCGGCACCCAGCAGGGCATCGTTGTAGTGGCGCTTGCCGCGGTGGTGGCCGGCCGATTCCGGGCTGAACCCCATCAGGACCGAGATGCGATGGGGGCCGTCGGCGGAGGTCGGCGGCAGCGACGCGTGCATGGCATCGGAGTAGTGCATGGTCATGTCGCCGGCAGTGATCGGCAGGGATGCCCCCTCTGGGGCGGCCACGTCGGTGCCGTCTATGAACGGGAAGGACGCCCGGTGCGAGCCGGGCAGGAACCGCAATTCACCGGCCTCCGGAACGCCCGTATTGAGGCAGATCGTCACCACGGCCGACGGGCAGTTGAGGGCGTGCCCGCCCATGCCGCAGTCCCGATGCCATGGAAGGTCGCCAAGGCCGTCCACCATGTCGGGGTGCTTCCAGAGCACGGTAACCCGGTCCGTGCCCTGGTCGACCTCGGCGGCGAGAGGCTCGTCCGCCATCGAGACGAGCCGCAGGACGCGGGCGTCGCCGTGGAGCGCGGCCAGGCGGGGTCGGCTGGCCGCCCGCAGGACCCGGGTCAGGATCTCGTCGCCAGCAGCGTTGCGTCCCCACCAGGACTCCTGGTCACCGGGCACGGCCTCGTCGGCGAGGACGGCCGCGTCGTCGAGCATCGACGCCACCTCGTCGGGGGCGAAGGCACCCCGCAGGTAGAGGTAGCCAGCGGTGCGGAGGAAGTGCCGGACATCGGTGGCCTCGCCTTCGAGTTCGTCGAGGGTGAACCCATGGTCGGTGTCGAGAGGCTGGCCGTCGAGTCCGCGGAGGTCGACGGTATCGGGGTCGTAGACCGGGCGACCGTGGAACAGGGCACGCAGCCCCGGTTCCCAGCGCATGAAGCGCATCGGGTTGCCCCTGACGGCCTCCAGTCGGTCCGTGTAGAGCATTGCCGGCGGCGTGTCGAGGTCGGAGATCAGCCCCAGCCACGACTCGAGGTCGATGCCGACCACCGTGTCGGCCGACTCCTCGCCCTCGACCAGGTCGACGGTGCCGTCGCGGGGCACGAAGGTCCAACTGCCGGCCGGGGTGCGCAGGCCGAGGCAGCCCAGCGGCTCGACGTCGGCCCAGGCGAGGGTGCCGTTTCCGGCCGCGATCCGCTCCGGGAGGTCGACGGTGTGGAATCGCCGGAATGACTCGGCGTCGGCCGCGAGAACCGGGTCGGCCATGTCGCCCTGCCGTTCCCCGTCAGTCGCTGACGTCGGTCGGTTCGGAGATCGCCTCGAAGCCCATGAGGTCGTTGTCCCAGCGGGTGAGCGTGAGCGAGTCGCGGGCGTCGAACTTGTCGGGTCCCAGTGAGGCGTACGCATAGCCGGGGAGTTCGAGGTTGTCGAGTGAAGCGGCGGCGGCAGCGAACGACTCATTGGTCAGGTCGGGGCCCGCTGCGGTGGCGATCATTTCGAACAGTGTTAGCGACTGGCAGGCGTTGCTCATGGCCGCCCAGTAGTTCGTTTCGTCGCCGACCAGGTCGTCGGGTGGCCTGACCTCCGTCTCGGCGACGGCGTCGGCGATCTCGATGCAGCGACCCCATGACGGGTCGTCGCGGGAGGGGAAGTTCCTGTTGGTGAGGATCAGCCCGGCGTCCTCGATCCCGGGCGGCGGCTCCTGCGTCCAGCCACCTAGGGAGTCACCGTTGTGGATCAGCAGGGCGAACTCGTCGCCCAGGCTGACCATGTGTTCGATGGCGTAGACCGCCTCACCGACGACCACGATGCTCGCTACGCCGTCAGCTCGAGCCCTCTCCATCAGGACCTCCAGGGAAGCGATTGTCGCCATTTCGTCGCCAGTCGTCTCGTTGACGGCGACCATAGGGACGGACTGTCCCTCCGCCTCCAGGGCGGCCTTCATGTCGTCGAGGACCAACTGGTAGTCCGGGTTCGCTCCGTAGAGCATGTAGGGGCCGAGGTCGTCGAGCCAACCGGTCTCCCGGAGAAGGTTGATGAAGGCGATGCCGCGGCGACTGAAGCTGATGTCGTAGGCGATCCAACTCGCCTGGGCCCGTTCGAGTTGCTCGGGTGCTGGGTGGCCGCCTATGAGGTTTGTCGCGTGGATGTCGGTCAGGCACTCGTTGACGCTTTCTGCTCCGGGGCCGGCGAAGCCGTTGAGGACGACGAACACCTGCTCGTCTTCGGTCAACTCGATGCAGGCGGCGTCAGCCGTGACCGGGCCAACCGGCAAGAAGGTCCGCGTCGTCAGGTTGACCCTCCGGCCGAGGATCCCGCCCCGCTCGTTGAGGTCGGCGACCAGTGCTTCGAACATGGGGCCGAAGTTGGCGTAGCCGAGCGACAGGCCGAAGTCCCGGTTCAGGCCCTCGAAGTCGATGGAGGTGAGGCCGACCTCGATGGCTTCGGCCGTGACGCCTCGGAACGAGTCCGTTAGCACGATCGTTGTGGTGGTGGTGGTCGGCGCGGCCGTGGTGGTCGGCGCGGCCGTGGTGGTCGGCGCGGCCGTGGTGGTCGGCGCGGCCGTGGTGGTCGGCGCGGCCGTGGTGGTCGGC
>Ga0257112_10000364_pt1 | contig 19457 bp, 18 predicted proteins | sample LP_taG_5_FD_191565 | JGI IMG/M metagenome (GOLD analysis project Ga0257112, IMG submission 191565) | Marine microbial communities from Northeast Subartic Pacific Ocean, Canada - LP_J_2015_P26_1000m | ecosystem: Environmental > Aquatic > Marine > Oceanic | place: Canada: Northeast Subartic...
TGGCGGACGCAAAGGTTGAGGAATCAATAAAAAAAACACTTAACCAGATCTCTGGGGTATATGCCCAGGCGGAGCAGGGTGCTTTACTCAAAGACGGTCTGCAGGTTGTTATCACCGGGATACCAAATGCTGGAAAATCCAGTTTGCTGAATGCCCTATCTGGTATTGATAGCGCCATTGTTACCGATATCCCCGGCACTACCCGGGATCTGTTAAAGGAAGAAATATCCATTGATGGAATGCCAATTCATATTATTGACACAGCGGGTCTCAGAACCAGCGATAACATTGTTGAAATAGAGGGGGTAAAACGCACGCATGGCGCTATTGAAACAGCAGACCAGATTTTATTAGTCTTTGACTGCACTGCCCCTGAACAAGATGTGGATAAGGTGTTACAACCACTCAATCTTGCAGAGAAGAGCGCAGATTCAATTGAATCAATTCTTACTCGTTGTACGCTGATTTATAACAAAATTGACTTGCTGGACAACGCACCAAGTAAAGATACTATCCTGTATAAAAACAAAGAGCTTTCCAAAATCCATCTTTCAGCTAAACAGGGCACAGGAATCGGCATGCTTCGCGATCATCTGAAAACCTGTGCTGGATTCAGGCCAACTGAGGAAACAGCATTTGTAGCACGAGAACGACATCTGGCAGAGCTTAAAAAGGCCGAAAAACTCATAAAAAACAGTCTTCTACAGCTTAGTAAAGGCTCACATCTTGAATTGGTCGCTGAGGATTTAAGGTTGGCTCAGAACCATTTAAGCACCATTACTGGGCAATTCACTAGTGACGACTTACTCGGTGAGATCTTCTCAAGTTTTTGTATTGGAAAGTAAGGTTATCAACAGGATCCTGCATACATTGACATTATGTTGACAAGTAAGCAGATATACTTGATATGTGGTGGATAAAATTTGCGATCCTATTCCCGAAGTGAGAGACCATCTAGTTATGCACATTTAATTCAGACCTTATGGTTAGGCTACTAAGGGCTTTACACGGTAGTTATTATTGATGCAAGGGTTTGATTTTAATAAATTTATACCGCTTATCAACAGATAATAGGGCCCCCTATAATAACAACATATATACCTTCTTATATATAATCTTATATATAAAATATATATATATAATGTGTATAAGAGAAGAATTACAAAGAAATTCGCTTAGAAGCTTTGGTAGTCTATATACTTCAAAGCCCTGATTAGAGACTCAACATTTCCCATGCTTAGCAAGACTCAATATGACGTCATCGTTATTGGTGGAGGGCATGCCGGTACAGAAGCTGCCCTCGCAGCTGCGCGTCTAGGCGCAAGCACTCTATTGGTGACTCACAGCATAGAGACTTTAGGGCAGATGTCATGTAATCCAGCTGTTGGGGGTATTGGAAAAAGCCACTTAGTAAAAGAAGTTGATGCTCTTGGTGGAGCGATGGCACAGGCGGTAGATCAAGCTGGTATCCATTTCCGTATTTTAAACGCGAGCAAAGGGCCCGCTGTTCGCGCTACTAGAGCACAAGCCGACCGCGCTCTTTACAAGGCAGCCGTCCGCCGGATTCTTGAAACCCAGAACAACTTGACGTTGTTTCAGCAAGGCGTGGATGACCTGATTATCGAATCGGATGTAATTAAAGGCGTTGTGACCCAGATGGGTCTGGAAATTCGTTCAAAGAAAGTTGTACTTACCACAGGAACTTTCCTAGGAGGAAAAATCCATATCGGTATGGAAAACAAACCTGGTGGGCGGGCTGGTGATCAGCCTTCTATAGCGCTCGCAGAGCGACTTAGAGAGTTACCGTTTAAAGTTGATCGGCTTAAAACCGGCACCCCCCCTCGTATAGATGGGAAGACCGTAGATTTTTCGGTTATGCTGCCGCAGGAAGGGGACACCCCTGTGCCCGTTATGTCCTACCTGGGTCAGGAATCTGATCATCCCAAACAAGTGAATTGCTACATCACCTCAACCAATGAAGCCTGCCATGAAATCATTCGCAGTGGGCTGGATCGCTCTCCGATGTATACCGGCATTATTGAAGGAACTGGACCTAGATACTGTCCGTCTATCGAAGATAAAGTAATGCGGTTTAGCGAAAAAACATCTCACCAGATATTTGTGGAGCCAGAAGGATTGGACACAAATGAGTTGTATCCGAATGGCATCTCTACTTCGTTGCCGTATGACGTGCAAGTGGACATGGTTCACCAGATCAAGGGGTTTGAGAATGCTCACATTACCCGTCCAGGGTATGCCATCGAATATGATTATTTCGACCCTCGGGACTTGAAGTATTCTCTGGAAACTAAATTTGTCGAAGGGCTCTATTTTGCGGGGCAGATAAATGGCACAACCGGTTATGAGGAAGCGGCTGCACAGGGGTTACTGGCTGGATTGAACGCAGGATTAGCCACACGCGGCGAAGAGTCCTGGTGTCCACGCCGTGACCAGGCGTATATAGGAGTATTGGTTGATGACCTGATAACACTGGGCACCAACGAACCCTATCGCATGTTTACTAGCAGAGCGGAGTACCGTTTAACATTGCGAGAAGACAATGCTGATTTGCGCCTTACACCCAAAGGTCGAACCCTTGGGCTCGTTAATGACGGGCGCTGGCAATTCTTCTCTGAGAAGCAGGAACGTATTGAGCGTGAGCTCGCGCGCTTGCGCAACACCTGGGTGCTACCAAAAAGCAAAGAAGCAACACAAGTAAACCCCTTATTAGAAAAACCAATTTCCCGGGAGTATAGCTTGGCTGACTTGCTAGCCAGGCCAGGAGTTGAGATTCAACCTTTGTTAGAAGCAGTGTTATCGGGAAAAGCACCTGCACCAGCTAATTCGCTTGAGCAGCAAGCCCAAAAACAGACAGAGATTCAGGTTAAATACCAAGGCTATATTGATCGGCAATCTACAGAAATTGAACGTCTAAAAAAACAAGAAAATACAGGTCTTCCGCCAGAATTTGATTACGAGCAAATGCAGGGTTTGTCAAACGAACTGAAAGAAAAGCTCATAGAAGCGAGACCCGAAAACATTGGGCGAGCATCTCGAATCCCCGGAATGACGCCGGCAGCGATTTCTCTGCTGTTGATTTACCTGAAGAAACACCAAGCCCCGACGCGCAAAGCAGGGTAATACGCAAAATGAAGAAATTTACTCAAATTCAAGAACGCGCTGAACAGCGCAAAGGAGGCGCGACTGCGCTGAAAAAACTTCTACCGCAAGTAGCCACCAAGAAGAAACTTGCCGCCAGGAGCGATGATCGCTACCTGGCCATGATGACAAAATGTATTAACCAGGCGGGCTTCAGCTGGAAAGTTATTGAGAACAAGTGGCCTGAATTCGAAGAAGCATTTTTCGGTTTTGACCCCTTTAAACTAGAGCTGCTGCCACCGGAACAATGGGAAGCCTATACCAGCGACCGGCGAGTAGTTCGCAACTGGCAGAAGATCAAGGCCTTGCAGGAGAATGTGTTTTTTATTCAGGAAACTGCCCGTGAATTTGGAAGTTTTGGCAATTTTCTCGGACGCTGGCCAGGGGCAGATCAGATCGGCTTGATGGCTCATTTAAAGCAACATGGTTCTCGTCTTGGTGGGCAGAGTGCAATGTGGTTTTTGCGAAGAGCCGGAAAAGATTGTTTCGTGTTGACCCGTGATGTGGTGCTGACACTAAAAAGTGTTGGTCTGGATATCGCGGAGCAACCTTCGAGTAAACGCGATCTGAAGAAAGCGCAAGACCAGTTCAATGTCTGGCATGAGGAGACCGGCTTACCCTATAGCCATTTGAGCAGGATCGTTGCCTGTAGTGTTGGTGAGAATTACCTCTGAAACCACACCCTATATTTATAGACTCTCAAGTAGCGTCGGAAAACCCTTATGTATGATTCCCCTGATCGAGAGTTGAGAAAGGGTCTGCGATCAATGGGGGTTTGCGGAGAAGAGAGTCTGGTATTTAGTTTGGTCCAGTATCTAAAGTTGCTTGAGAAGTGGAATCAGAAGGTTAACCTGGTCGCTAGTACTGACATAGGCTCTATGGTAGGCCGTCATGTTCTGGACAGCCTCTCCATCCATCCTTACCTGAGCGGAAATACTATTGTGGATGCCGGGTCTGGTGCCGGGCTTCCTGGAATCCCCTTGGCTATTTTAAATACAGACAAAGAATTTATCTTGGTGGACAGCAATGGCAAGAAAACACGGTTTCTATTTCAGGTAAAGACCGAGCTTGGGTTGTCGAATGTAACCATCGAAAATTGTCGGGTTGAGCACTATGAAAGCAGCCGGCAAATTGATATGGTCATTAGCCGAGCTTTTTCTTCCTTGGAAGAGCTAGCAGTGAAAACCAGACATCTGATATCTTCTGGAAGTAACAAACCGTGTAAACTGTTGGCCATGAAAGGACGTTATCCGAAAGAAGAGATCACGGCGTTGCCTGATGATGTTACCGTTTCCCGGATAGAAAAAATCATAGTCCCCGGTGAAAATTCACACAGGCACATTGTTGAGTTGATATGTAAATAAGATAAGGCCAGAGATTCAAGATAAGAGTTTCGATACGGATTTAAACGGATAATACGGTGAGCAAAGTTTTAGCTATTGCCAATCAGAAAGGTGGGGTCGGGAAAACCACTACCTCGGTTAATCTTGCCGCTTCACTGAAGATAACACGGAAAAATGTATTGCTCATCGACCTTGACCCGCAGGGAAATGCAACTATGGGGTCCGGGATTGACAAGAATGCACTGGAGAAATCGGTCTACGACCTACTTGTTCAGGAAGCGGGGTTTGATGAAGTCGTCGTCAGGCCCGAAGAAGCCGGTTATGACTTGCTGCCTGCTAATGGGGATCTTGTTGCTGCTGAGGTCGATCTGATTATAGGCGAAAACCGTGAGACACGGTTGAGGCAGGTTGTTGTAGCGATTAAACAACGGTACGATTTTGTTGTTATTGATTGTCCCCCATCATTAAACATGCTAACCATCAATGCCCTTGCGGCAGCCGATGGTGTAGTAATCCCTATGCAGTGTGAATACTATGCGCTGGAGGGATTATCGGCGTTAATGGATACCATAAGCACCATAAAAGATAGACTGAACCCGGAGCTGAAAATAGAAGGAATTTTGCGCACGATGTATGACCCGCGCAACAAATTAACCACAGAAGTAAACGGGCAACTTTTTAATTATTTCGGCGATGCAGTATACCGCACTGTGGTACCCAGGAACGTCCGGCTGGCTGAAGCGCCCAGTTACGGCAAGCCCGCAATAAAATACGACAAACGATCAAGGGGGGCCATCGCCTACCTTGCTCTTGCTGGCGAAATGCTGCGCAGGCACGATGAAGCTGCGGCAGGTATCTCTTGATCGGGACGTCGGGTTGCATAACAACCCGCAACAACTCGAAACTGGTGAAAAGCAACGATGGTAGATAACAAGAAGCTCGGGAAGGGCCTAGATGCGCTATTGTCCCCCGCCAGTTCGGAGACTATGGCTGGTCTGCTGGGCAAAACTGATAAAAATCGTGCTCCGGCAGCGACTTCTGATAAAGATGGCGATCTTAAAAACATACCAATAGACTTAATCCAGCGGGGCAAATATCAGCCACGTACTAATATGCACGAGGAAGCCTTAGAGGAGCTAGCCGCGTCTATAAGGAAGCAGGGCGTCATGCAGCCTATCGTTATTCGCCCAATCTCCAGCGAAAAATACGAAATCATCGCGGGTGAACGCCGCTGGCGGGCCAGCCAGTTAGCTGGGTTAGATAAGATACCGGCTATAATTAAGCCCGTTGGAGATGAGGCTGCTATTGCCATGGCCCTGATTGAGAATATCCAGCGGGAAGATCTTAATCCTATCGAGGAAGCCATGGCGCTGAAGCGACTGCAGGACGAGTTTGAACTGACGCAGCAAGAAGTCGCAGATGCTGTCGGCAAGTCCAGAGTGACTGTAACTAACCTGATTCGTCTTATCGGGCTGCATACGGATGCGCGTCGCATGTTAGAGCGGGGCGATCTGGAGATGGGGCATGCCAGGGCGCTTCTGGCTTTGCCCGATGTCGAGCAACCGAAGACAGCTCGCACTGTTGTGGGCCGAGGGCTGTCCGTTCGGCAGACTGAATCGCTGGTCAGGCGCCTACTTTCAGGCGAGATTTCCGGTAAAGCATCCAAGGCTGTTGATCCAGACATCAAGAATCTAGAGGAAACGTTGGCGGGCAAGCTTGGCGCCAAAGTGCTGCTCCAACACACCGCCAAGGGTAAAGGTAGGCTAGTTGTAAAATACAATTCTTTGGATGAATTGGATGGTATTTTATCTCACATAAAGTAGCAGGGGTCCGCCGCAAAAATTGTAGCTTTAGCACAGTTGATTAGGGCCCGCAAAATCCCTATAATGCGCGTGCTTTGGTGATCACCGCTGCAAATTTAAGGTGTTTTTTACAGATGTTTTGGGTGTTGGGCTCAATAAAAAGCCAATCAAAAAAGTCAGGTTTGTGACTAATCTAAAAGCCCCACCAGTCTATAAAGTAATCGTCGCACAGTTGGTTGCCACGTCGTTTATAGCCCTAATTTTTCTGTTTCTTTCAGGTAGCGTCGTGGCCTACTCGGTGTTGTTGGGAGGCCTGATCAGCGTTTTTTCAAACAGCTACTTCGCCATGCAGGCGTTCAAATACAGGGGCGCTCGCAATGCGGACAAAGTTGTTAGGAGCTTCATAAGAGGGGAACTCGGCAAGATCGGAATCACGCTGGTGCTCTTTGCGCTAAGCTTTACATTAATTACTAATTTAAATGAGCTCGCGTTGATACTTGGGTTTATAGCAACCCATTTCGTTGGCGTGATGATGTCAGGCCTGATTAGCTACAGCCCTACGGGCAATAAAACATAAGGCGAAGAAGACGCCCTCATGTTCGAGGGGAAATTTGAGGAAATGGATAGAGTTTTTTATGGCAGAGTTAGCTGACGCAGCCCACTTAGCCGCCGAGCATGCTGGCGAGCTTACAGTACAGGAATACATCACTCACCATTTGTCTTTTCTGACCTTGGGCCGCACACACGACGGTCACTGGGGGTTCGCCCATACACCGGAGGAGGCTGCCGATATGGGTTTCTGGGCAGTAAATGTTGACACCCTGGGCTGGTCGATATTCCTCGGGACTTTCTTCCTGTGGTTTTTTCACTCGGTCGGCAAGAAGGCCTCAGTCGATAATCCCGGCGGCATCCAGAATTTTGTTGAGTGGATAGTAGAATTCGTCGACGCTCGTGTTTCCGAGGTCTTCCACTACAAGAACGAGCTGATAGGACCCTTGGCCCTAACCCTGCTTTTTTGGATCCTGTTGATGAATACCATGGATTTGGTGCCGGTTGACTGGATTACCAAGGCTTTTGAAATATCCGCCGCCGCAGTGTTCAACTTCGAAAACGCCCCTTTCAAGATTGTGCCTACTACCGACCCTAATATAACCATGGGCTTATCGTTCACCGTCTTTATGATGATCATCTACTACAGTATAAAGAATAAAGGGCTGGGAGGGTTTCTCCGTGAGCTAGCCTTTCATCCTTTTGGGAAATGGATGCTTCCATTTAACCTGATTGTCGAAATACCAACGCTTTTCGCCAAGCCTATCTCTCTTGGCTTGCGACTGTTCGGCAACCTCTATGCCGGTGAACTGCTTTTTCTTTTGATTGCATTGCTCGGGCTTTGGCAGTTGCCCGCATATTTTGTTTGGGCGGTATTCCATCTGTTGGTAATACCACTGCAGGCATTTGTATTCATGATGTTAACCATCGTGTACTTGAACGCGGCGCATGAGGCGCCTGATCACTAATTTATTACTATTCCTGAACTGAAGAAAACTTGGAGGAAAAAATGGAAATCATATTGGCTAACACAGTGCTGGGCGTTTTGCTCGTACTGGGCTTGGGGGCTGCAGGCACAGCGATCGGCTTCGGCATTTTGGGGGGCAAATTACTGGAAGGCTCCGCAAGACAACCTGAGCTGGCACCTAAACTGCAAGGCTCAATGTTCCTGGTAGCCGGCCTTATCGACGCGGTCACCATGATCGGTATCGGCATAGGCATGTGGTTTACTTTTGCCAATCCGTTCACTGCCGCTTTGGGTGGCTAAGACAAAGTCTGTAAGCGGGAGGAAACACCGTGAATTTTAATTTTACCTTCATTGGGCAATCCATCTCCTTCCTGGTTTTTGTTTGGTTCACCAAGACATATGTTTGGCCGCTGTTTGCTGCGATATTAGAAGAACGCAAGAAGCGAATAGCCGACGGTCTGGAAGCGGCCGTACGCGCGGGAAAAGATCTGGAGCTGGCTCAAAGCAAGGTAACGGAGCAGCTAAAAGTGGCAAAGACAGAAGCAGCCTCCATTATCGACCAGGCAAACAGGCGCGCCGCACAAATAGGCGACGAGGCAAAAGAGCAGGCCCGGGAAGAAGGGCAGCGTATTATTGTCGCTGCCCAGGCCGAGATAGATCAGGAAGTTAATAGAGCCAAGGAGGCTCTGAGAGCTCGGGTATCTGCTATAGCGGTTGCTGGTGCCGAGAAAATTCTTGAGCAGTCCATCGACCAAGCGGCAAATGAAGAAATGCTAAATAAACTGGCTTCAGAGTTATAGGCCTGAGGCACAAACGAGTAAATTCCAGAAAGAGACAATGGCGGAATTAACGACCTTAGCAAGGCCCTATGCGAAAGCAGCGTTTCAGGTTGCTCTTGCCGATGCGGCACTGGAGGACTGGTCACGCATGTTGTCGATAGCTGCGGGTATTGTTGCAAATGAAACAGTCGCGTCTGTGATGTCTTCACCAGCTTTGACGTCGGAGCAGGCTGCCAATTCTTTCATCAAGGTCTGTGGCGGAGAGCTTCACGAGAAGGGACAAAAATTTATTCGCCTGTTATCAGAAAACAAACGTCTGGCATTGCTCCCTGAGGTCTCGGAGCTATTTAAAAACCTCAAAGCCAATCAAGAGAAAACGGTAGACGTGGAGATTACAACAGCTTTCGAAATCAGTTCAGAAATTTCTGCAAAGCTGGCGCAAGCTCTCAAGAAGCGCCTTGAGCGTGACATTAATTTGGCGACTAACGTCGATCAGTCTCTGCTAGGTGGCGCAGTCATAAGAGCGGGCGATACTGTGATAGACAGTTCTGTCCGGGGCAAGTTGAACAAACTGGCCGAATCAATGAATGCCTGAATGGGGTAGGAAATAGGAAATAAGCATGCAACAACTGAATCCAGCTGAAATCAGTGAAATTATCAAAGAACGCATAAACACCCTCGATGTGTCCGTGCAAGCCAAGAACGAAGGAACCATAGTGAGCGTCATGGACGGCATCATCCGTATTCATGGGCTGGCGGATGTAATGTATGGGGAGATGATCGAATTCGAGGGCAGCCTTTACGGGATTGCGATGAATCTCGAACGGGACTCTGTCGGCGCTGTCGTATTAGGCGACTATCTGGGACTTAAAGAAGGCCAGACTTGCCGCTGTACCGGCCGTATTCTAGAAGTGCCCATCGGGCCGGAATTGGAAGGCCGTGTGGTTGATGCCTTAGGTAAACCCATCGATGGGAAGGGGGCGGTAGAAGCTAAACTCAGCGACGCTATCGAAAAGGTTGCGCCTGGTGTTATTGCTCGCCAAGCCGTGGCCGAACCTGTGCAAACCGGACTGAAATCAATCGATTCCATGACTCCCATAGGGCGTGGCCAGAGAGAGCTAATAATTGGTGACCGTGAAGTGGGCAAAACCGCGGTTGCGATCGACACCATCATCAACCAGAAAGGCAAGGACTGTAAATGTGTCTACGTGGCGGTTGGCCAGAAGGCTTCTTCTATTTTTAATGTGGTGCAAAAACTAGAAGAGCACGGAGCAATGGAATATACCATTGTGGTGGCCGCATCGGCCTCAGCCCCCGCTGCTATGCAGTTCATTGCCCCGTATTCCGGCTGCACTATTGGTGAGTACTATCGTGATCGCGGCCAGGATGCCCTGATTATTTATGATGATTTAACAAAGCAGGCCTGGGCCTATCGGCAGATCTCTTTGTTGCTCCGTCGGCCCCCCGGTCGTGAAGCCTACCCCGGAGATGTATTCTATCTGCACTCACGGCTTCTAGAGAGAGCGGCGAGAGTGAGCGTTAACTATGTTGAAAAATTCACCAATGGTGAGGTTAAGGGTAAGACCGGGTCGCTGACGGCACTGCCGATCATTGAGACTCAAGCCGGTGACATTTCTGCTTTCGTGCCGACCAATGTTATCTCTATTACTGATGGCCAGATTTTCCTAGAAACTGACCTGTTTAACTCAGGCATTCGCCCGGCGATGAATCCTGGCATCTCTGTTTCCCGTGTTGGTGGCGCCGCCCAGAAACAGATCATAAGAAAACTGGGTGGAGGCGTCCGCATCGCCCTGGCTCAGTATCGTGAGCTAGCAGCCTTCTCTGCCTTTGCGTCGGACCTTGATGACGCCACTCGTGCCCAGTTAGAGCATGGCCAGCGCGTTACCGAGCTGATGAAACAGAAGCAATACGCACCGTTGCAGATTGCCGAGATGGGCATTTCAATTTACGCGGCTAATGAGGGTTATCTGAAAGAAGTACCTTTGAACAAAGTGCTCGACTTCGAAGCGGCGCTACTTTCATTTTTAAATGCTGAATACGGTGACCTTGTGGCTCAAATCAATGAGACCGGGGACTGGAACGATGAGCTTGAGGCGAAGTTCAAAGAAATAATGGAAAAATTTGTCTCTACACAAACCTGGTAAGGCTACAGGCTTGTTTTTAACAACGGAGCTCTAAGGCAGATAATCACAAATGGCAGGCGGCAAAGAAATACGAAACAAGATCGCGAGTATTGAGAATACTCAGAAGATCACCAAGGCTATGGAAATGGTCTCGGCCAGCAAGATGCTGAAGGCGCAGAACCGCATGAAATTGGGCAAGCCCTATGCCCATCGAATCCGCTCGGTTATTGGTCACATTGCGAACTCAACACCAGAGTATCGGCATGTTTATTTTGATTCCCGTGACATCAAAAGGGTCGGTTATATCGTCGTATCCACCGACCGTGGCCTGTGTGGCGGATTAAACATTAATCTGTTCAAGACAACTGTCGCTTCCATGCAGGAATGGGCTGACAAGAATATTGAGATTGACATCTGCACCATCGGCGCCAGGGCAGCCACCTTTTTTAACAACTTCGGAGGAAACGTCGTTGCTGCCATTCGTGATATTGGTGAATCCGCGGAAGTGGCAGATGTAATCGGTGCCGTCAGAATCATGCTGGAAAAGTTTGATAATCAAGAAATCGATCAGCTAATGATCGTCACTAATGATTTCATCAACACCATGACATATGGACCAGTGGTTAATCAGCTGTTGCCTTTACTTCCTTCAGAAGACGAAGGCCTTAGCCATCACTGGGACTACCTTTATGAGCCCGATGCTAAGGAATTGCTGGATGGGCTTTTGTTGCGGTTTATCGAGTCACAGGTTTACCAGGCGGTGGTGGAAAACAATGCCTGTGAGCAGGCGGCACGAATGCTTGCAATGAAGAACGCTTCCGATAATGCGGGCGACTTGATTGAAGAACTTGGCCTTGTCTATAACAAGGCGAGACAGGCGGCAATTACACAAGAACTATCCGAGATAGCTGGCGGCGCAGCCGCAGTATAAAACTTATTCATTGAACCATCGATTAAAAATGAGAGATTGAGGAACCGAAGATGAGCAGTGGTCGAATCGTACAAATCATAGGCGCGGTAATCGACGTGGAGTTTGAGCGCAAGAGCGTGCCAAAGGTGTATGACGCGTTAACCGTCGACGGCACTGAAGTGACTTTGGAAGTCCAACAGCAGCTGGGTGACGGCGTGGTCCGCACCATTGCCCTGGGTAGCGCGGAGGGGCTTAGTCGGGGTCTTAATGTGAAGGACACAGGTGCGCCAGTTTCAGTTCCCGTGGGTACTGAAACTTTGGGGCGCATAATGGATGTGCTAGGCCGCCCTATCGACGAGCGTGGCCCAATCGGAGAGAAGGAGCGCATGCCGATTCACCGGGATGCCCCCACCTACGAAGAGCTGGCTACTACCAATGAGTTGCTGGAAACGGGAATTAAGGTTATTGACTTGGTTTGCCCATTTGCTAAGGGCGGAAAAGTTGGGCTTTTCGGTGGAGCGGGTGTAGGAAAGACCGTAGCCATGATGGAGCTAATTAACAATATTGCCACTGAGCACTCTGGTCTATCTGTGTTTGCGGGTGTGGGTGAGCGTACCCGTGAAGGCAACGACTTTTATCATGAAATGCAAGAATCTAAGGTCATTGATCTGGAGGGTGAGTCAAAAGTATCAATGGTGTATGGCCAGATGAACGAGCCTCCTGGTAACCGTCTACGGGTGGCGTTGTCCGGGTTGACCATGGCGGAGAAGTTCCGGGATGACGGGCGAGACGTGCTACTCTTTATTGATAACATCTACCGATACACACTGGCAGGCACTGAAGTGTCAGCATTGCTTGGCCGTATGCCTTCAGCGGTTGGGTATCAACCGACGCTGGCTCAGGAAATGGGCGCCCTGCAAGAGCGAATTACTTCGACTAAGGCTGGCTCGATTACTTCAATCCAAGCGATATACGTGCCGGCGGACGATTTGACTGATCCGTCGCCGGCGACCACTTTTGCGCACCTTGATGCGAAAGTAGTGCTGTCTAGGGAAATCGTGGCACTGGGCATTTATCCTGCGGTAGATCCACTGGATTCCAGCTCTCGTCAGTTGGATCCGTTAGTTGTTGGGCAAGAACACTATGATGTGGCCAGTGGGGTACAGGGAGTGCTGCAACGATACAAGGAATTGAAAGACATTATCGCGATTCTAGGTATGGATGAATTGTCTGATGAAGACAAGCAGACAGTGTATCGAGCGCGACGTATTTCCCAATTCCTGTCGCAGGCCTTTACGGTGGCGGAAGTCTTTACCAACGCCCCTGGTAAGTACGTTTCGCTGAAAGACACAATCGCCGGGTTTAAGGCGATTCTCGATGGGGAATATGACCATCTGCCAGAGCAGGCCTTTGCCATGGTTGGCAGTATTGAAGAGGCTGTAGAAAAAGCGAAAACCTTGTAATGGTTGTTTCGTAACGAGAAGCTTTATGTCTTTTACAATGCAATGTGACATCGTAAGCGCTGAGAAGAGTATCTTCTCCGGCCCCGTTGAAATGGTCGTGGCATCTGGTTCATTGGGTGACCTCGGCATTGGGCCGGGGCATGCCCCTCTTTTAACCGCGCTTATTCCTGGTCCGGTAAGGCTCATCAAGGAAGGGGGTGACGAGGAAGTGTTCTATGTCTCTGGCGGGTTTCTCGAGGTTCAAAGTAACGCGGTTACGCTACTCACTGATACCGCCCAGAGGGCTGATGATGTGGATGAAGCCGCGGCTGTTAAGGCTTTGGAGGACGCGGAGAAGGCCATGGCAGCTCAAAGCGCTGAGATGGATTATGGTGCGGCGGCTTCCCAGCTTGCGGAAGCGGCTGCGCAACTCCGTGCGCTTCGTCAGCTGAAAAATCGCGCATAGTGGTGGCGAGATAAATCACCAAAGAAAGGTAGCGAGAGCTACCTTTTTTTTTGATACTCTTTTGACGGGTTTCCAGCTTACACGCTCAGGGAAAAGTTATGGAAGTAATAATTCTGGCTGCCGGTGAAGGCACCAGGATGTATTCAGATAAACCGAAGGCGCTGCACAGCATTGGCGGCCGGGCCATGCTGGAGCACGTAGTGTTGGCCGCTCGCGAGCTGAGGCCGAACAATATTCACGTGGTGATTGGATCTGAGGCAGCCCAAATACGGGGCCACTTTAAAGGCGGAGATTCAGCAGGCATAAACTGGGTTCTCCAGGCGGAGCGGCTCGGCACAGGGCATGCGGTTCAGCAAGCACTGCCTGATATTGATACCCGTGATGACCGCAACTGCGTGATGGTTCTTTATGGGGATGTGCCACTTATCAAATCGTTAACGTTGAGCCGGTTACTGGAACAAATAGATCCGGAAAGCTTAGCATTGCTTACGGTCCAGGTAGAAAACCCGGGCGGGCTCGGGCGCGTCATTCGCGATGAAACAGGGAGGGTAACAGCGATAGTAGAAGAAAGAGATGCCAACGAAGAACAAAAGCAGATAAAAGAGGTCAACAGTGGCATCATGTGTCTTCCTGCTAAGAAGCTGGAGAAATGGTTAGAAAAAGTCAGCAACAACAATCAACAGTCCGAGTATTATCTCACTGATATTATTGGTTTGGCGGCAAGAGAACGCTGCCAGATAACGGCAATAATCCATCCTGATGAAATCGAGGTCCAGGGCGTCAATGACAAGGCCCAGTTGGCATTGTTGGAGAAACACTACCAGATGAACAAACAGCAAGAGCTAATGGAAGCGGGCGTAACGCTGAGAGATCCGAGCAGAGTTGATATAAGAGGCACAGTTAGTTGCGGGAAAGATTGTGTCATTGATGTCAATGTTATTTTTGAAGAAGCTGTAACGCTCGGTGACAATGTGGTTATTGGTGCCAACACAATTATAAGAGGTGCGACGCTCGGCAATGGCGTTCAAATCTTGCCGGGAACCAGCATAGATGGGGCCACCATCGGGGAGAACAGCATTATTGGGCCTTACGCAAGAATTAGACCTGGCACGATTCTGGATGAGAATGTAAAGATCGGAAACTTCGTTGAAATCAAGGGTTCTAAGATAGGAGCAGGTTCAAAGGCAAAACACCTGGCTTACATAGGGGATGCCGAAATTGGCCAGGGATGCAATATTGGCGCGGGCACTATCTTCTGCAATTACGACGGAGCCAACAAGCACAAGAGCATATTGGGCAATAACGTATTCATTGGTTCTAATTGTGTGCTTGTCGCACCTATAACGCTAGAAGATGAGGCCTTTGTCGCGGCAGGGTCGGCAATTAATAATGACGTGCCTGCAAAAAACCTTGCGATAGGCAGGGGAAAGCAGAGGAACATAGACCACTGGAAACGCCCTGCAAAACCAGAAAAGGAGTAGTTAGATAGTTGTAAGCCATGTGCGGAATTGTAGGAGCGATCGCGGAACGCAATGTATCCGGCATCCTGTTGGAAGGCCTCAAGCGCCTCGAATACCGAGGCTACGACTCTGCCGGTATCGCATTGCTCAATGACTCGGGCGGCAAGATAAGGAACCTTAAAACCGTCGGCAAGGTAAAAAAGCTGGTAAATTCTGCCGCAAAAGCAAAGTTGCGTGGCGAGCTCGGAATAGCCCATACCCGCTGGGCCACGCACGGGAAGCCCACCGTGGGGAACGCCCACCCTCATAATTCTCAAAAACAGATTGCTATTGTTCATAACGGAATAATTGAAAACCATGAGGTCTTGCGAGACAAGCTCATCAAGGACGGCTATGTATTCAAGACACAAACAGACAGTGAAACGATCGCACATCTGATCCATCGAGCCAGAAACCATGGAAAGAGCTCTTTGCTGGAAGCTACCAAACAGGCCACTAAGAAATTGCAGGGCGCTTACAGTATCTGTGTAATCGACAACACTGAGCCGGATCAGATTATCGTTGCCCGAAGCGGTAGCCCGCTGGTCATTGGTCTTGGGGATGGTGAAAACTTTGTTGCTTCGGATCCCTTAGCTTTGGGCCAAGTGACAGACCGATTTATTTATCTGGATGAAGGCGACATCGCTAGGATTACACTGAAAGCTGTAGAGGTATGGCACGGAACACGAAAAGTTAACCGCCGGATTACTAGGGTGCAGAATTATTCAAAAGACGTGGATAAGGGCGAATTCAAGCATTTCATGTTAAAGGAGATTTACGAGCAGCCGCAGGTTGTTAAGGACACGCTTGATGGCCGAATCAGTGACAAAAAAGTATTAGAGCAAGCTTTCGGTGTAAATGCATCGACGATCTTTAATAAGGTGAAGAGTGTACAAATCGTTGCTTGTGGAACTAGTTTCCACGCCGGCCAGGTAGCCAAGTACTGGCTCGAATCTATTGCTAGAATTCCTTGCCAGACAGACATTGCTAGCGACTACCGTTATCGGGACATAATTTCCCAACCTGATACTTTGTTTGTTGCTATCTCGCAGTCAGGGGAGACCGCTGACACGCTTGCAGCGTTGCGTTATGCCAAGAAGCAAAAGTATGTGGCAAGTCTGGCAATTTGTAATGTTGCAACCAGTTCCCTGGTGCGAGAATCAGATTTCTGCGCCCTAACCATGGCCGGTCAGGAAATAGGCGTAGCTTCCACCAAGGCATTCACAACTCAACTAGCTCTGTTGCTGATTCTTTCAATTGTGCTCGCTAGGCGCACTGGCCTCACGGCAAGCGAAGAATCAAGGCTTGTAAAACAGATTGCTAAATTACCAAAATTGATTGAAAAGACTCTCGCTTTGAGCAACGAAATCAGGAAGATCTCAAAACAGTTTTCTGATAAGGAACACAGCCTCTTCCTGGGCCGAGGCATTGAGTACCCCATTGCGAAAGAAGGAGCGCTTAAGCTAAAAGAAATCTCTTATATTCATGCCGAAGCCTACCCAGCAGGCGAGTTAAAACACGGACCTCTAGCGCTGGTAGATAGCAAAATGCCAGTAATCGCCGTAGCACCCAACAATGATTTGCTGAGCAAGTTAAAGGCGAACCTGTCTGAGGTTAGTGCGCGCGGAGGGAAGCTTTATGTCTTTGCTGACGAAAGTATAAAGTTTAAAAGCGACAGGAGCTGCAGGGTTATCAACGTACCCAATTGTCCGGACATCCTTGACCCCATAGTGTTTACTGTGCCGCTACAACTGTTGTCTTACCATGTGGCCGTAATGAAAGGAACGGATGTAGACCATCCGCGCAATCTCGCCAAGTCCGTAACAGTAGAGTAGTTTATAACCGTTACTCATGTAAGGTTTCCGAATGTCAGGAGAGCAAATTAATTCTAAAAGCGTTCTTTTGAAAACCATGTGCCTTACATTGTTTATTTCAGGCATTATTCTTACCGAGCTTATTAGTTTTTTACGTTCCGACTACAACTTGATAAACCATTTTATTAGTGAGCTTGGAGCAGCTGGGGCAGAATACTCAAGAATAATTAACTACTTCGGATTTGTACCAACTGCCTTTAGTGCATTGATTATTACGCTTCTTCTTCAATCTAAGTTTTCAAATACTAGATTATCTCGGGCAGGGTTTTTATTGGTTGGGAGCGGGGTTTTTATTGGATACTTTGGTGCTTTTATTTTCCCTTGCGACTATGGTTGCCCTGCTGAGGGAAGCTTTAGTCAAAACATGCATAACAACCTTGGATTGATATCTTACTTGATTATTCCTGTTGGGCTTTTCATCTTAGGAATTGGGTTAAGAAAAGAACCTATGATTATTAATCCATTAATACCATTCGTCGCAACTTTTGTTTTCTTGTTAGGATTTTTTATGATGCTTAACCCAAGTCAAATTGATCTATTAGGCTTGTGGCAAAGATTAGCAGATTACACAGTCTTTATTTTTTTAATTTTTATGAGTCTGTTTGTAAAAGGTGAATCAAGATAATTACATTAATGAAAACAGCAAAACAAGTAACGGTTATAAACAACTCCGTTATGATTGAATAGGTAAACAGGTCGGTTTTTGTTAAAGGGTAATTTATGAGGATAATAATATGTTGATTGCAGTTAGAGCAGAAGTTGAGAGTGTTGATCATTGGAGAGAACAATTCAAAACCCATGATGAATTGTTTAAGAGCCAGGGTGTATCAGTTGCTTACATGGGAGCAACAGAGGGCAACACAGTAATAGCGGTTTTGGAAACAAACAATCCTGATGAATTTATTAGAATATTCAATGATCCAGCAACTGCAGAGGCAATGGCAAACGATAAAATTACCGGGGGAGTTGAAATGTTTGTATTAGATGAAACATACACCCTTTAAAAAGAAAAGAAGATGAAGGCGATTAAACGAGTAACGGTTTAAACACAGCCCGTTACAGTGGAGTAATTTAAAATAGTGAATTAGAGTTTTTATTAATTATGAATAATTCTTAAATCATCAAGAAAAAGATTTTATAGGAAGAGCTTTAAACGATATTTGGAAATATTCTGGCCAAGAAATAGAAAACGCTCACGATTTTATTCAAATAATCTTTCCTCTGAACAAACCAGGTCAATCAGTTCTTCATGGGCCTCAACCATCATCATTAGTATTGTCTTCATTTCTCAATAAATTGGGTCTAACTTCAACACTTGTAGCTGATTCAATTTTGCGCGTTGAATCAGCTATCCCCATGTCTTCAATTTGCCTGATTTTTGGCATCAATCTCTTTTCCCAAGAATTAAGCCCCTTGTTATATGAATCAACTGCCGACTTAAGTTTGTCTCCAATTCCAAAGAAAAATTCATAGAATATTCGTAGCCTTGTGTGCAACTCGGTGGCCTGAATTTTTATGTTCTCAGCGTTCTCATAAACCTTTTGTTGGTTCCAGGTTAGCATTATGGTTTTAAGTGCTGCGTATACGAGAGAAGGTGGGCAAATCATGACACGGTGTTTTGCGGCTTGTTCTACTATATCCGGAATCTGCTCTACCGCTGACATGTAAATTGAAACATTAGGCATATACATAATTACAAAATCCGGGGTTGTTTTCTTGACGGCCTGTGAGTAATCTTTCCTTCCTAGGCTTTTAGCATGCTCAAGCACATTGTTTGCGTGTTGTTTCAATTTTTTCTTTTTTTGTGCTTTATCCTCAGTTTCTATAGCTTCTTTGTAGAGTTTTACGGGAGCTTTTGAATCAATAATAATGACGCCTTCATCTATTGTATAAACATAAACATCCGGTCTGTATTTGCCTTCTTCAGTTGTTGCAGTTTGTTGTTCGGCAAAGTTGACGCCTTCGACAAAGCCTGCCGTCTGAAGCATAACTTTAAGTGATTCTTCTGCAAGCGCTCCTTGCTCTCCCGGGTTGGATAATGCCTCAGTCCATTTTGCATGTGATTTAGTTAAATCTCTTACTTCTGTAGCAAGGCCCGTAGCACTAGTCGTCCAGGTTTGTTTGGCTGAGTTGATAGTATCGTCAAGAGTCTGTAGTCTTTTTTTGATGTCATCTTCATCTTCTTTTTGCTGATCCGTGACTTCTTGTTGTATTTCAGACAGCTCACTGCGAGCTGTTTCCCTAAAAATAGAATTGAGAAAGCCGGGTAAAAGTTTGAATATAGAAAAGCCCCCAACAAGGGCGCCAACAATAAACGCTAAAATTGTTTCCAGGATCACATTTACCGCCACAAAACCACACACAGTGAGGGAGCAACAATATATGATTTAACACCAAAGCTCCATATAACCTGACCCCTGAAAGTATAGAAGGGCTGAACAACCAGGGGGTTAACGCAGTTTCTGTCTTCTCTTGTTAAAAAGCACTTCAGCCATTTAATCTGAAAAAACATTTCCAATTTGT
>Ga0257112_10000370_pt1 | contig 19112 bp, 14 predicted proteins | sample LP_taG_5_FD_191565 | JGI IMG/M metagenome (GOLD analysis project Ga0257112, IMG submission 191565) | Marine microbial communities from Northeast Subartic Pacific Ocean, Canada - LP_J_2015_P26_1000m | ecosystem: Environmental > Aquatic > Marine > Oceanic | place: Canada: Northeast Subartic...
CAAAAGATTTTAGGTCAATTGACATAAAAAAACCCCGGCATTTTACTAAACCCCGGGGTTTAAAAATATCCCGCTTTGAGTGTTTTTCAGGATCATGATTATCATGAGTGGCGGCCTCCTGAAAACAGCAAACTTCCTTTACTCCAGAGAACCAGAGAAGGCCTGTTTTTTGCCTACAGAGTAGAGCCTCCAAGGGTAATTATTGAAGATCCTGAAATAACGTGCTCTAGCGGGAATTGTTAAAAAGCTAGTTTAAATTTATCCGATCAAACGACCGGGAACAAGGGTTAATCAAATTCTTTTTTGGGTGGGGAGATTTTATTTATCTGGGTAGAGATCTGTTTCTCCTTCACTTTTAGCAATAATCACAGCTCCAATGCTGTCACTGGTAACGTTTACCATCGTTCTAAACATATCCAAGGGTCGATCCACAGCCAGCATGGTGCCCACGATAACACCCACTTCAGGATGATCGCTGATTCCAACGGCATCCAATACGACAAAAATCATTACCAATCCCGCAGACGGAATGGCTGCAGCGCCTACTGATGCTAAAAAGGCAGTTAAAACAATTACGAACTGTTGTGCAATGTTCAAGTCAAAACCGATTGCTTGGGAAATAAATAAAACGCCGGCACATTCGTATAATGCAGTTCCATCCATATTGATGGTTGCACCCAATGGCAATACAAAACTGGTTGTTTTATTCGAAACGCCCACCTCATTTTCAACACAATCCATTGTAACGGGAAGAGTTGCACCGGAAGAACTAGTAGAAAATGCTGTCACGAACGCAGGGGCCATGGCTTTTAAATGCTTGATTGGATTGAGGCGCGTAAAAAGATAGAAAATGATGGGAAGCGTAATAATCCAGTGAATCAGCAATCCGGATACAATTGTAAACATATATAATCCGACTGCTTTAAATAAATCAAAACCAGTAGTAGCCACTGCTTTTGTTATTAAACCGAAGACACCAATGGGTAATAGTGTAATAATGCCATGAGTGAGTTTCATCATTGCTTGAAAGCCATAATCAAAGAAATGCGTCATCATTTCCTGCGGTCTTCCGGTAAGCCGAGTAATTGCGAATCCAAAAACAATTGACCAAAAAATGACACCTAACATATCGCCATTAGCCATGGCTGCAATGGGATTCAACGGAATCATTCGAATGATGATTTCTCCCAGAGAAGACGGTTTTTGCAAAGAGCTTGAATCAAATGATTGAACAGATCCGGAAATTTCAACACCTACACCGGGTTGTATGATATTGGTTAAAGTCAGTCCGACCAGAATAGCTAAAATGGATGTTACAAAATAGTATGCAAATGTTTTAGCTCCCATTCGCCCCAAGGTTTTGCTATCGCCTAAACTGGCTACACCAGTTGTGATGGAAAATAAAATTAACGGAACAATAATCATTTTCAATAAGCGCATGAATATTGTTCCCAACGGAGCGACAAAGAGAGCGTCCTCTTTAAAAATCAGGGCAAAGATTGTGCCCAGAGCCATGGCAATCAATACACGCCAGTGAAGTTTCAGTTTTTTCATAAATAAAGTCCCTTATTGGTCAGAATTGAGTTTAATAATATCTGCCAATGCAGTTTCATCAGGCGGGGAATGTAGCAGGAACTGTTAAGTTCACAAACCTTCAATCTTCAGTTTTTCGTTTCGCATCTTCATAGGATTTATAATACGCATCACCCATTTCAGAAAAAAATCCTGTCCCCGGCTTATCTTTCAAACGCTTGAAAAATACTTTTGCTACTGTATCCAAAAGATCTTGAACATTGGCCAGAGCTGAACCCAGTTGCTTTGATAATGATCTATTCTGCAAGCTGCTTTAATGCCAGTTTTAAATCATTGGTGGGCAGGCTGCAGACGAAGTCTTTACAGACATAGGCAGTTGGTTTTCCATTAAGCATTGTTTGAGTTTCAGTCCAAGGTGCTACTTTGGCTAAATTATCCCCATCTTTAAATAGAATCACTTTTGAAGGATTGTATTGGCTACGAATTGTTTCTAAAAATAAATTTGTTTCTTCATTATCATCACCAACTACCACCACTTCCTTGGCCTCCAAACTGAACATAAAGCCGGTAAGCATATTGGTATAACTAGATGGATTGCGTTCAAGTTCGCTAGCGAAGGTTAACAACGTTTTTTCTGCTTTATCCAGCCAATCCATATTGCTGGTAATGCGAGCCAGTCGATTCAGTATACTCACTGCTACAGAATTCCCGGATGGGATAGCACCATCATAAGCGGTCATAGCACGGACAATGAGCTTTTCAGCATGATCAGCACCTAAATAGAATCCACCGCCTTCTTCATTCCAAAAATCTTCCACCATGAGTTCTGTTAATGAGATCGCCGCTTCCAGATTGACCGGATTGAAATTAGCTTCATATAATTCCAGCAGTCCCCAGATCATAAATGCATAATCATCTAAATGGGCGTCCAAAGAAGATATATTGTTGCGGTGTCGTTTGAAAAGCCGGCCATCATCAGTGCGTAATTCCTGCAAAACAAAATCAGCCGCTTTTTGTGCTGCTTGTGCATAAGCTGGCTCATCCAAAGCAATGCTGCCTTTTGCCAAGGCCGCGATCATGAGTCCGTTCCAATCTGTGAGAATTTTGTCATCTTTTATAGGATGGATACGTTTTTCACGTATATCAAAAAGCGTTTGGCGCCATCCAGATATTTTACCATGAAGTTCATCTGCAGTCATGTCCATATCTTCAGCAACGTATTTAATTCGCTTTTGCAAGTGCAGGATGTTGTGGCCGCTTTGCTGTCCGGAAACTTCATCATGAAAGTTGCCTTCGGGATTGACATTAAAAATCGTATTAAAAGTAAGACCATCCTCCGGACCAAGGATATCAAGAATCTCTTGCTCGGTCCAAACATAAAATTTTCCTTCTTCGCCTTCACTGTCGGCATCTTCGGCTGAATAAAAGCCTCCTTTTTCGCTGATCATGTCTCTCAAAACATATGAAAAAATATCACGAACAGTATTGGCATAAAGTTCATTTTTTGTGATCTGATATACTTCAGAATAAGCCATGGAAATCATTGCTTGATCATAAAGCATTTTTTCAAAATGGGGCACGAGCCATTTTTTATCTGTTGAATAGCGATGAAAGCCATAGCCAATTTGATCGTAAATGCCACCAAGACGCATATTTTTAAGAGTTTTTTCCACCAATAGTAGGGCTTTTGAATTTTTTGTGCGGTCGTAGAAACGCAATAAATACATCAGATTATGGGGTGAGGGGAATTTGGGAGCTTTATTAAATCCACCATATTGATTGTCAAAATTCTGATTATAATATCCATAGGCAGCTTCTAATACACTTTCATCAATGGAATCACCCATTGTTCGTGTATTTGCGCGAATCAAATAAGATTTGACCTGATCAACCGATTTCATGATTTCATCACGTTTGTTGGTCCAGGCGTCATTTACAATGGGTAAAAGCTGCAGCATTCCTGATCGCCGCCCAATATTGTCTTTAGGGATGTAAGTCCCTGCAAAGAAAGGTTCTTTTTCTGGTGTCATGATGATGGTTAAGGGCCAGCCGCCTCTGCCGGTCATAGCCTGGCAAACGGACATATAGACATGGTCAATTTCCGGAAGTTCTTCCCGATCCACTTTAATATTAACAAACCATTGATTCATAAGTTTGGCCACACTGTCATCTTCAAATGATTCGTGCTCCATCACGTGGCACCAGTGGCAGGTGGAATAACCAATGGACAGAAAAATGGGTTTATCCTCTGCTTTGGCCTTGGCAAAGGCTTCTTCACCCCAGGGGTACCAATCTACTGGATTATCGGCGTGCTGGAGTAAGTAGGGGCTTTGCTCCTGGGCTAAACGGTTCACAGTATGTGCACCTTCTTTGGCAGAACATGCTGTAATAGACAGCAAGAGCAGAGGAATATATAAAGAGTAGATTTGATGCATAGCACTGTTGGAATTTGCAAACTCTAAAATTAATTTCACAGGCGCAAGATGAATCAAACCCCCCTTAAATATGTTTTTCTTATCACCGCCCTCGTGGCACTAACCATTTATTTTATTATGATGAATGCAGCAACCTTTCAATTTCATTCTGTCCGTGATGATTTCATGGATTGGCATTTTGCCAATAGTCCCACATCCGCTACGTGGATCGGCATGCACGATTATGATGGTGAATTGCCGGACATCAGCACCAAAGGCCGTGAAAAAGAACGAGTTCATTTGCTTGAAGTCAAAGAAAAGCTGGAAGCCATCGATGGTGAAACGCTAAATGACAATGACCGCATCGACCGCCAGATTTTGCTGGACATGATTGAGTCCAACTTTTTTAATATGGATGAACTGCAGAGTTATTCCTGGAATCCAATGCAATATATGTGGGGACTGGGTTACGCCTACGAAAGTCTTTTGGCATATGATTTTGCCCCAGTGGAAGAACGGGCCTATGATTTATCTCGTAGGTTTTTGGCCACATCAGAATACTTGGCTCAAGCCCAGGAAAATCTGATGGAATTTTCTAAACCTCATTTAGAAACGGCTATCAAGCAAGCAAAAGGGTTAGCCGGAATGTTTGATGCTACCGTCCCGGAAATGGCTGAACAACTGCAGGATGATTACCGCAAGAATTTTGAACACAATGCTGAGCTGGCAAAACAGGCCTTGGAAGAATTCATTACATTTTTGGAAAGCCATCAGCACAACGATTCATTTCGGGATTTTCGTATTGGCCGACAACTCTATAATAAAAAATTATTTTATGCCCTGAAGGAAGGAATAACCGCACCGGAGGTTATGGAGCGAGCCGAACGTCATTTACGCGTAGTTCAGAATGAAATGTTTGTATTGGCAGAGCCATTATACACTGAATGGTTCGGGGAAGAGCCAGCTACGGATACCCATGAAGATAAATTGAAAATGACACGGCGGGTGTTGGACCGTATCGCCGAAGACCATGCACCCCGGGACAAGGTGGTGGAAGCGGCGCGGGAAACCATCGCGGAACTGGAGCAGTTTATCCGGGACAATGACCTTTTAACTTTAGACGATTCCAAGCCATTGGAAATTCGGGAAACACCAGAATACCAGCGGGGTGTGAGTGGAGCTTCTTTGCAGTCCCCGGGACCCTTGGAAAGCAACCTGCCCACATTTTATAATGTGTCTCCCATTCCGGAAGACTGGACGGACGAACAGGCAGAATCATTCCTGGAAGAATACAATACCATCTCCATGAAAATATTGTCCATCCACGAAGCACTGCCGGGGCATTATGTGCAGCTCTATTATGCCAACCGCCATCCATCGCTAGTGCGGGCATCTTTTGGCAGTGGAGTGATGATTGAAGGCTGGGCCCATTATACGGAAGATATGATGGTGAACGCCGGTCTTGGCGGCGGCGATCCGCGATACAGTCTGGTGGAAAAGAAATGGAAACTTCGTGGAATATCCAATGCGATTATTGATCAAAAAATACATGCGGAGCGGATGACGGAACAGGAAGCATTGGATCTTATGATCAATGAGACTTTCCAGGAAGAATCAGAAGCGAATGGGAAGTGGCGCCGGGCGCAATTGACATCAGCGCAATTATCCACTTATTTTACCGGATACATACTCTTTCTGGAATTGCTGGATGATTATAAGGCCCAGGAAAGGGAAAACTTCACTTTGAAAAAATTTCACGAGGAATTGCTGTCCTACGGTTCTATTCCCATCCGCTATATCCGTGAAATGATGATAGATGATTAGTGTCATCCAGATCGAACGTAGTGAGACAAGGATCTCAAGCGCTTGTTCAACAACATACCCTTGAGATTCTTCACTTCGTTCAGAATGACAGTATAAAATGACTTATTTAGTAATAATTCTACTCTATCTCTTCACGCTGATCGGTGTGGGGATCTATAAATCCAAGAAGATCAAGACCCAGGCTGACTTTGCCGTGGCGGGGCGCAGCCTTTCACCATGGGTTCTAGTAGGTACCATGCTGGCGACGTGGATCGGCACCGGTTCCATTCTGGGCAACGCCGGGAAGACCTACGAAACAGGTATGGCTGCGTTAATCCTGCCCATCGGTGGAACATTGGGCATTATTTTACTGACACGAATTGCCGGAAAAGTCCGCAACTTCGAAAAATTCACCGTGCCGGAAATTATTGGTGATCGCTACGGCCCGGCGGCACGATTATTGAGCGTTATTGCTTTGGTCATGGCCTATATGGTCATTGTAAGCTATCAATACAACGCCGGCGGCGCCGTCATTTCAACCATCCTAACGGATGAGAGCGGCGTCTCTCTGATCTCCATCGAAATGGCCACCATTATTGCCGTGGTGTTCATCATCGCTTACACCATGCTGGCGGGGCTGGTGAGTGTAGCCTACACGGACGTGGGCAATGGTATTATCATGACCGTTGCACTATTGATTGCATTTCCTATTTTATGGATAAAGGCCGGAGGCTGGAGCGGCATGGAAGTTGCTTTTACAAGCATGGGCAAGAGTCAGCATATGCAGTTTTTTGGCGTGTATTCAGGGCTGGACATTATCAATTTTTGTCTGCCGCCGTTCTTGCTGGTCCTGGGCGATGCCAATATGTACCAGCGCTTCTTTGCCAGTAAGGATGCTGCAGGCGCCAAATCTGCCACCACTATTTTGGTTGGAGCAGTACTGGTGATTGAACTGCTCATCATTGCTTCCGCATGGGTCAGCGCCTCCATGATCCCCGATGCAGAAGTGGGCAAGCATGTGTTGATCTACGCCGCCCACCAATTATTACCAACGTTTTTAGGTGCCATCATGATGACCACTATTGTAGGGATCATTATTTCCACAGCCGACTCTTTTCTGCTGGTGCCGGCCACCACACTCATGCGGGATGTGTATTTGAATTATATTAATCCCAAGGCATCAGAAAAAAAGATAGTCCTCTTGAGCCGGCTTTTGGTCTTGGCCCTGGGCATTGTGGCCTTTATCGTTTCTAAGGGCTTTGCGGAATCGGAAGGCTTTTTCGAACGGGCTCTTTACGCCTATACCATATACGGTGCGGGCATTACCCCGGCCTTGGTAGCGGCTCTGTTTTGGAAAAATGCAACCAAGGAAGGCGCCGTGGCGTCAATTCTTTCCGGAACGGTCGTTACGTTGTTATGGAAAGAAGTCCCGGTCCTGTGGACGTGGCTGCCGGCGGGTATTTATGGCTCTGTGGATGAGGTGTTGCCGGCCATTTGCTGTTCGGTCATAGCCCTGGTGGGTGTGAGCCTGGCAACGAAAAAGCTGGTGGTGCTTAAATAGTTTTTGCCAGTGGCGGGTTTTGTGTTTGAGTCAGGTCCGGTTTTGGTCCCAGGTCCCGGCGGTAATATTCAAAGGTCATGCCCGTGCCCTGCCAGTTATCCACCCGATTGATGATCTTGATGTCCCCGGTGAATTTAGAGGAAACTCCCAGCTTTACATGACCGGTGACAAAGCGGATGCCGTCCCGCTTCTTAGCCCAGCTTAAATAAACACGCTTCAAGATCTTGGCGTAGCCGTTGCCCTTGTATTTATCCATAATGACAAAAGCATAAGAGTAAAGGGTATTGCCTTCGCCGAAATTCTCATCCAGACGCGCCCAGGGTTCGGAAGCGAGGTCCTCAATGGCCACGCCGATGATAAAACCGATGATTTCACCGCGGTAACGGGCGATGAAAGGCAGGGAAGTAGGTTTGTTGAAATACTTATGGATGGTGGTTTTTGAGAGGACGGCCTTTTCGCCATAGTCATCCGCCAAGTGATCAGAGATCTTGATGAGTTGGGGATAGTCGTCCTCGCCCACGTGCTCCATGAGTTCCACCTGGAAGACACCGGAGGAGGCGATGATCCGGGAATTGGAGCGGTGTTCAATATCCAGTGAAAGCTGTTTCATTTTGGACTAAGAGTCTCCCAATTTAAATGTCAGCATATACTGGTAGGGTAAATCTTCTTGATGCTGGGTTAATACAAAACCTGCTTTTTCCAATTCCTTGATCACATGTTTAGGTGAAATTTTTTGTTTGTCAGGAGGCCCAACAGGTAAATCACCTTTTCTGAAATCCACGATTACCAATTTACCGTCCGGTCTAAATTTACTTTTTATATTCTTAAAGTAAATCACTCTATCATCAATATGGTGGTAGGTATTGCAGATGAACACAATATCAGCCGGCTCCGGAATTTTCGGATCATGAAATTCGCCCAAGATGCTAATGAGGTTATCTATGCCTTCTTTCTGGGCGCGATCATTCAAGTAATCCACCATATCCTTTTCAACGTCAACACCGATTACTTTTCCTTGGGGTACAACTTTTGCAAATCGAACCGGAAAATATCCTGTAGCTGAACCAATATCCACTATGAAAGCGTTTGGCTGAATGCCTATGGATTGAATGACATGATCAGGCTGCTGCCATCCATCCCTCTCCGAGTTTTCAAACATCTTTGCCCATTTTTCAGCATTGCTAAAATTATGCTTAACAGATTGATGTTTGTAATCATGCTCTTGAGGTAAGACAGCTGAGGTACATAGCAGAAATAATAAATATTTTATAATCTTTTTCAATGCTGAAATCCTAGAAATTTTTCACAAATTGAGCTCTGTAATTTAGTGATGGATTTATGTTATAAAACTACATTGTCATTTGGATAACTCCGAATTTTACGGAGGTAGAATAATGTCATCACTACATAAACAAAATTGTTCATGTTCGCACTTCAAAGTATAGGGGTGAGTTAGTTAAATTTGCCGCCAATGAATTGCTTCAATTCCCGGCTTTCTGACCAACTAGCAGTAAAACAGTCCTGGCTCTGCGTGGGCCTGGACATCAATCCGGAGAATATGACCCAGGAGAATCCCACGCTGGATGACCTGCAGAACCATACCAAAAAGGTCATTGATGCCACCCGGGAATTCGCCGCTGCCTATAAACCAAACCTAGCTTTTTTCGAGCGCTGGGGCAGCAAGGGCTTCCACTGGCTGGAAGAAACCATGAACCATATCGGCAGTGAGACCCTCACCATTGGTGATGCCAAGCGGGGGGATATTGGTCATACCGCAAAACAGTATGCCATCAGTCTTTTCGATCATTTTGGTTTTGATGCCGTCACCTTGAATCCCTACATGGGCCGGGACGCCATTGATCCCTTTATCCAAAATCCTGAAAAGGGAGTTTTTATCTTATGCCGAACGTCGAACAATTCCGGCGTCGACCTGCAGAATTTGGAAGAAAAAGGCAAACGTCTATTTGAAACGGTCGCCGAAAATTGCGCTGGCTTGAATAAAAATGATAATGTTGGGCTGGTGGTTGGCGCTACGGTCCCGAAAGAGATAGACATAATTCGCCTGTATGCTCCGGGACTACCGCTGCTGATTCCCGGTGTAGGCGCCCAGGGCGGAGACTTGGAGGCCAGTTTGACAGCTGGTAATACGAATGGTGTTGCACTGATCAATGTATCCCGCGGAATTAGCTTTGCTGGAGATCAGAGCGAAGAAGCGATCCATAATGCAGCGAAAGACTATGTTGAAAAAATGAGAACTATCCTTGGATAAATATATAAAAATATTCAAAGAAACAGGGGCTCTTTTGGAAGGGCATTTTGTCCTAACCTCCGGCCGCCACAGTGCTACTTATTTTCAATGCGCCAAGGTACTGCAGTATCCGGAACATTTGTCCGACTTTGCAGCAACAATCATTGATCATTTCAAAAACACAGATATTCATAAGGTTATTTCACCAGCGGTAGGTGGAATTGTCATTGGTACGGAAGTGGGCCGACAATTGAGTGTGAAGACCATTTTTACAGAACGGCAGGAGGGCAAGATGACCCTGCGCCGCGGGTTTGAGATCAATGCTGGCGAAAATATATTAGTGGTGGAGGATGTAATCACCACTGGAGGTTCCGTGAAAGAAGTCAAGAAAGTGGTGGAAGAATGCGGAGGAATCGTTGTAGGTGTTGGCGTAGTAGTGGACCGCAGCGGGGGTAAAGCGATACTCCATGAGCAACAATTTGCTGTGACAGAACAAACAGCTATGAGTTATGATCCAAAGGACATACCAGAAGATTTAGCAAAAATACCGATCGAAAAACCAGGAAGCAGGAGTTTAAAGTGAAACATTTAACCATTGTATTAATAGGACTACTATTGATGAATGCATGTACAAATGAAGAAGATGTCGCAGTCATATCCACCAAGTTTGGTGATATGGTATTGGAATTCTACCCCGATGTAGCACCAAAGCATGTAGAAAGTTTTAAGATCCATGCTGAAAATGGATATTTTGACGGAACCACATTTCATCGCGTTCTCCCAGGTTATATTATCCAGGGAGGTGACCCAAATTCTAAAGATAATAATAGTGTGAATGATGGCCTGGGTGGGCACGCTGCAAAATATTATGGTCTAGGGGATGAAGCAGTTGAAACTAGTTGGACACTCCCTGCAGAATTCAATGATCGTCCCCACGTTACCGGTGCCTTATCCATGGCCAGGGCACCGGAACAATTCAACAGTGCTGGTAGCCAGTTTTTCATTTGTGACGCTCCTGTCCTGCGATTAAATAACCAATATACGGTATTTGGCCAGGTTATTTCCGGTCTTGAAGTAATCAAAAAAATCGCTAATTCTCCTCGCGATAAACGTGATAATCCCAAAGAAAAAGTTGTAATGAATATTGCAATCATGCCTCGGAGCAAAGCACTGGGCGAATGAGTCTAACTATTGGTTTAGCCTTGGGTGGAGGGGGTGCCCGCGGTGCTGCACATGTTGGAGTTTTGCAAGTACTCCATGAAAATGGGATCCGCTTTGATCATATAGCTGGTACAAGCGCCGGATCCGTTATTGGTGCAATGTATGCTGCTCGGCAAGATCCCCAATGGATAGAGAAGCGTTTTGAAGAATTCATAAGTTCTGACGATTTTCAGGCTTTGGGTACAAAAAGGATCCGTAAAGGTCTAAACTCAGATTCTGTAATGGGGCAAATGGCTAAATTTGTTCGTAACAGGATTGTGCTGATCATGTCACAGCAGAAATCGTTCCTTGTTAAACGGGAAAAGCTGGAAAAGACCATTGATTTTTTAGTGCCAGCAAAGAAATTTGAAGATCTATTAATTCCGCTTATTGTCACGTCTACAGATTTGACAAATGGTGAACAAGTTATTTATAATAGTGGAAATTTGATTGATGCAATTGTTCAAAGTTGTTCTATTCCTGGTTATGTGCAGCCAACTGAACGCGGTGAACAGATTCTTGTTGATGGCGGTGTGATAGATCCCATTCCCGTTGAGCTTGTTAAAAAAAGTACAGATTATGTTGTGGCAGTAAATATCACCAAAGACAGTATGAAAGAATTTAAAGACAAGAATATTTTTGAATTCTTATCTAGGGCAGAACAGATTAAATCCAAATATCTGGCAAAGTCTAAAATGGAAAAAGCAGATTTTGTTATTCACCCCAGTGTGGGTAGTCTCCATTGGTCACGTTTTGATGAATTTGACACCCTCCTGACAAATGGCCGTGATGCGGCAAATGTATCTTTAAATGAGTTAAAAGCCGACCTTAAACGTAAAAACAGACTATTTTACCGCTGGAAACAAAAATTGGGGTTAATGAGTTAAATCACCTACTTTCCCCGCCGAAAATGAATATTAAACACACATTTATTGCACTATTCACTCTCCTGACGGTGGTTTGGGGACAAATGAACCCAGTCACCGTTTCAGCGTCTGTGGATTCTCCTGCACGAGCAGGAGAAGTAGTACATGTGAACATGACTGCCAAGATGGAGCAGGAATGGCATATTTATGCACTGCACGATGCTGGTGAAGGGCCAATTGCTACCAAGATCACTATCATTGGTGATTATGTTTCCAGGCAGGGCAAGATCGATGAACCGCAACCCATCGAAAAATTTGATGAAGGGTTTGATACGATTACACGCTACCATGAGGGTACGACACGCTATACGATCCCCGTTCAATTAGATGGTAACATTGATCCCGGAAATATAAGTTTAACTGCTACTATACTATACCAGGTCTGCAATGCGTCTTTATGTTATCCGCCAAAAGAAGTGACTGTAGATGTACCTGTTGTCATTGAAGCGGGTGATCCGCGGAAGGATCATATTCAGTTTGTGGCAGCTTCATTTACAGACGCCAGTGGAAATATTGATCTTAATGCTGCCATCAGCCAGGGATTTTGGACCTTTGTCATCCTGGCTATTACCATGGGATTTTTGGCGCTCTTAACGCCTTGTGTGTTCCCCATGATCCCCATCACCGTTTCTTATTTTATTCATCAGGGTGAACTTGAAAACCAGAACCCCTTTAAACAGGCGTCAGTTTATGGTTTTGGCATTATTGGAACATTCTCCCTTCTTGGAATGATCTTGGCAGTAACACTAGGGGCTTCCGGTGCAAATCAGTTGGCGGCAAATCCCTGGGTGAACTTATTCATCGGGGCTTTATTTACTTATTTCGCCTTGTCTTTGTTTGGAATGTATGAGATTCAGTTGCCATCCAGTTTGCGGCAATTGGTGCAAAGGCAGGAAGGCCGTGGTGGCTATGTGGGTACTTTATTTATGGCTGTTACCTTTACGCTGACATCCTTTACCTGTACCGTTCAATTTGTGGGGCTTTTGCTGGTTGCCGCCAGTCAAGGTCAATGGTTCTGGCCCATGCTGGGTATGATCATCTTCAGCGCCGCTTTTGCACTGCCGTTTTTCTTTTTAGCACTTTTTCCGCAATATTTGGCGCGCATGCCCAAATCCGGCGGCTGGCTGAATTCAGTAAAGGTCGTAATGGGCTTCCTGGAATTAGCCGCAGCATTCAAATTTTTTAGCAATACGGACCTGGTCTGGAATTGGCAGATTTTCACTAATACCTCAGTGTTGGCGGTTTGGACCATTCTCATGTTTTTTACTGGTTTGTATTTAATGGGTAAAATTGTATTGCCCCATGATTCCAAACTGGAATCGTTGAGTGTACAAAGGATGATGTTGAGCATATTTTTTATGACCTTTGCTCTCTATTTAGGTTCAGGACTTTTTGGCCGGCCCATTCATGGTCTTATTTATGCCTATCTGCCGCCGAAACTCACGGAAGAAGTAGGTAAAATTTCTGAAAACAACGGCGGCGAAGAATTTCTATGGTATACAGAGTTGGATGATGCTTTCGTGGAAGCCAATACCAATGGTAAAAATATCTTCGTGGATTTTACAGGATATACCTGCACGAACTGCCGCTGGATGGAATCAAATATATTTACGAAGGATGAAGTGAAAAAACGCTTTAAAGATTTTGTCCTTGTACGCTTGTATACAGATGGCGGTAATAATTACAGAGCAAAACAGCAATACGAAATCGATCGCTTCGGTACAGCAGCACTACCCTATTATGTGGTCTTAAGTCCGGAAGATGATGTACTGGGAAAATACCCGGGAATGACACGGGACTTAAAAGAATTTTTAGAATTTTTAGATAAAGGGTTGGCTGGATAAAATGAGAAAAATATTCACTTTTATAACTTTAATCGGATTACTTATAGTGAGCTGTGGTTCAAGTGAAAAACCTGAATCAAAAACAGTATCAGCTGAACCAACGAACAAACAGCAGCCGGCACGGCCGGCTAATGCCGTCAAAGCACCGAATTTTACCCTGGCAACCATTCAAGGGGATATTGTCAAAATGAGTGACTTAAGCGGTAAAGTCGTATTGGTAAACTTTTGGGGAACTTGGTGCGGTCCATGCCGTGCGGAAATACCTGATTTTGTCAAACTATATGATAAACATCATGATAAAGGTCTTGAAATAGTAGGTATAACACTTACTTCAGGATCACCGAAGAAGATCCAATCATTCATGGATCAATGGAATATGAACTATACAGTTTTAACAGATATTAAAGGCAATGAAACTCAAGATGTGACCACAGTATTTGGCAGAGCAACAGGCGGACCCATCGTAGGTATCCCCACAACATTTCTTATTGACCGCAATGGCTATATCGTGAAGCGTTACCTGGGACCTCGTTCAGAAAAGATCTTTTATAACGATCTGAAACCTTACCTTTAAACAATAAAAGCACTCATGGAAAAACGACATTATTTATGGGCAGTTTTTCTGCTCACCTTTACCTCTATATCATATGCTGAAGATGATTATTTCCAGCAATTCGTCCATTATACTATAGATGTGAAGCTGGACATTAATGAACATACTGTTGGCGGCCGTTCTAGCATTGAATACACGAATAATTCAACTAATGAATTATCTAACATGTATCTGCACTTGTTACCCAATGCGTTTCAGGAAGGGTCGGTAAAACACCGTGAATACCTGCAAAAGTTCGGCCGGATGGGCAGAGCAGCCAATTTTATCAAAGGGATGGATTCATTTTTAAGTAAAGTGGAAGTAAGCAATTTTACAATAAACAAAAATGGAACTTCAGTTGCAGATACGTTCGAAATTGATGATACAATTCTATCGGCTGGCCTTTCCAGTCCCTTAAAACCCGGTGAAACACTGACCATGGAATTTGACTGGGTCCACCATGTGGGTGAACAAGTGGAAAGAGCCGGACGAAAGGGAGAACAGTATAATCTTGCCCAGTGGTATCCCAAAGTGGTGGTGTACGATGAAAATGGCTGGCACAATATACCTTTTCATGCTGAAGGGGAATTCTATGGCGAATTCGGTACCTTCGATGTGACCATGGATGTTCCCGGATGGTACACTGTAGGCTCCACAGGAATTATTACGGCCGGTGATCCGGGTTGGGAAGAAGTGACTGTGGATACATCCAAAGATTTCAAAGAATGGCTGGAAGAATACAAAGAAAATAAAGCGGAAATTGATTCTACCTCCCGCCGGACTGTTTCATTCCATGCAGAGCAGGTCCATGATTTTGCATGGATAACTTCACCTACTTTTCTGTATGAACACGGTTCCTGGAATGGGATCGATGTCCATGTGCTTTTTAACCAAAAGAATGGTGAAAAATGGACTAAAAAAGTGGTAGCACGTTCTGAAAGAGCATTGGAATGGTTAAGCACAAAATTCGGTATGTATCCCTATCCACAAGTGACCACCACAGACCGATTGGGCGGTGGCGGTATGGAATACCCTATGCTGGTAATGAACGGGAGTGAAAGTGAAGGCCTTATTCTCCATGAGATTGGGCATATTTGGTTCTATGGAATACTGGGGAATGATGAAGTAAGCGAAGCTTGGCTGGATGAAGGTTTTACAACATTTCAAACAGGACAGTACATGATCGACCGTTATGGTCCCTACGGTTCTGACCTGGAAGCATCAAAACGCTATGAACCATTTGAAAAAAAGCACGGTAAGTTCAACAACATGCTGGATCGTGGTCAATGGTCTACAATACGCTTTCAATTCAGCGGAAAAGATGAACCCATCAGCCGCAAATCATATATGTTTAATAATGGCGGTTCCTACCGCTACAACGCCTACACAAAACCGGGACTGATGCTGGTTGAGTTAAATTATTTATTAGGAGATTCTGTTTTTTATGCCGCCATGCAGGAATATTATGATCGCTGGCATCTAAAACATGTGAATGAAGAACGCTTTGTGACTGCCATGGAAGATGTGAGTGGAGAAAAGTTGGATTGGTTTTTCAATCCCTGGCTGCATAATACACGTGTTTTGGATTACGGTATTAAAAAATGGAAAAAGACAAGGCAAGCAGATGGTTTGTGGCATGTCGATGTAGAAATCGAAAAACGCGGAATGCGGGAAATGCCACAGTTGCTGGAAGTAACTATGAAAGATGGATCCAAAGAACGCATCTGGTGGAAGAATCATCAATGGCGGAAAAAAGACACATTTATATTCAATGTTGCCAATGAACCCAGATCTATTGTGCTTGATCCAGATGTTATGACTCTGGATGCTGATCGCAGAAATAACTCTAGTATTCGTATGCAAAGAGAGTGGCAGTTTGATTGGATCAATACGGGTTACAATCCTCGTGACAGTTATTATGTACGCTGGATACCTTCATTGGCGTACCATGAAAAGGATGGCTATCTACCTGGAATTTCTTTAAACCAAAAATACGGTCACTGGGAAAATTTGAACCTGAAATTAAATTACGCCATTGATTCACAAGATGTTTATTGGTCATATGTAGGTAATCGGAAACCTGTCCATAGCTTTACAGGCTTTTCAAGATCTGTTCATGCCTTTGATTTAGGCGGGTTGAATGGTTATGGAATGGAAATCAAAAACCATTTAAATGAAGCATTCGCTGACTTTATGACTAATTATGCGTCTGTTGGATTTTATGTGACCTATGCCAAAGATACATCCTTAACCAATTTATATGATCCCGGTCAGGTTGCAATTATTTATAGCAGATACAGTTTTTCGGTGCAGAATAATGTCAATGTCAATTTGGATGTTGCCACAACCCCTGGGTCTGTATCTGACTGGTCATTCACGCGATTTAATGCAACAGTTTCCTTTGATATGAACATCAAAAAGTTTGGACTGCGCAATCGATTAATTTTGGGGCATATGATGAGTGATACAGGAGTGCCATCCCAGGAACGTTATACGATTGAAGGTGCCGGTTCGGGTGATCTCTATGCAAAACCGTTCTTGCGTGATGAATCATCTTTTTACGGTAACACGGAGTTGCGAAATCATTATCACTTACCCGGTGATGCCAATTTACGGGGCTACTACGGTCTTGGATTGGTTGGTGCTGAATCGGTTATTACCAATTCCTTTGAATTATTTTTCAATCCGCCAATAGAAGTTTTAGATATTGAACTGGCAGCTTTTATTGATGACGGCTGGGTGTGGGGTAGTAAATACACTCCGGGTGACGAAGATTTCAATGGTGATTATTTATTTGACGCCGGCCTCGGTTTACGCTTAAAAAAATCAATACTTGGTAAAGATTTCTATTTGCGAATAGATGCACCTTTCTTTGTAAAAGATATGAGTACAGACAACAAAGGCATCCGTTTTCATAATGATAAGTGGTTATTCAGTTTTTCAAAAGGTATTTAATGAAAAAAAATTGCTTCATGTTAAGTTTTCTAATTGTATTGGGATGTGATGAGCGCAATCCGGTAGAGGTACACAAAGCATATATCACCCTTCAGGGGCAGGATAAAGTAGCTGTTGTAGATATCAACGCTGGGGAAGTGCTGCATTATGTGGATGTGGATTTTACCAATACGGGTGATATGCCCCATTTTGTAGTGATTGATGAGACACACAACTACTGGTATTGCACACTTATTGCCAGCGGTTATGTGTTGAAGTTTGATTTGCAAACCGATGAACTGGTGGATTCGGTTCATATTGGAAACATGCCTGCTTTGATGGCGCTGGATGAAGAACGTGAATATTTGTATATATCTCGTTTTATGCCCATGATGGGCATGAGCACTTCCTCACAACTGGTGCATAAGATCGATGCTCAAAACATGACCATCGTCGGTACCGTGAATGTGGGTGCCGATTCACCCCATGGTATTGCTTTGAGTTCGGATGGGCAGATCCTATGGGTCGCCAGCAACCAGGCATCACATTTTTTCAAGATTGAAACAAATAAATTTGGTGATTCATCTTACCAACCTGAAAATTTTCGTATAGGTTCCGATGTACCATCGTCCTACGAGATAAATGATGGTTTTTACAATGCTTTGGAACTGGAATTGAGCCACGATGATTCTGAGCTCTATGTGTCTTGCTCCAACAGTATGGAGGTACGCGTATTTGACACTGAAAATGGTGATAGCCTGAATACCATCATGACCGGTATGATGCCCTGGCACATTCAATTGTCCAAGGATGATTCAGAATTATTCGTGTCCAATCGTATGGGTAGTTCAGTAACCGTTGTAAACTTAATTTCTGGTAACATAAACACACTGACCGATGATTCCATGTCCATGCTTCACGGTTGTGCTTTATCAGCAAATGATGACTTGTTGCTCGTAACTTCCCCGGGCAGCGGAAATGCTTATGTATTTGATATTGAAAACAAAACGTTGTTGCAAACCTTTGGATTAAGTGATGTATCCGATACAGATCCTATGCCCACAGGAGCAGCAATCGTCCAATAAGCTGCATATTGCGGTTCTTTTTCTTTTTTTCTTCTTTTTCATCGGGTGTGATGAAAACGGTGAGATAAAAGACGATATTAAAGATCGTCCAATTCAAACTTCTTTTAATATAAACGATTTCAATTCAGCGATAGACTGTCAGAATTGCCATCCCAATCATTACCAGGAATGGTCTGCATCCATGCACGCTTATGCCATAAAAGATCCTGTCTGGTTGAGTTTGCAACGCCAAGAGCATGCTGTTCATAATGCAATAGGAATCGATCTGGATGATTTTTGTGTGCAGTGCCATAGTCCAATTGCTTCATTAACAAATGCAATCACTAATCATGAAAATTTTACTTCTGTAGAATTAAATGATTTACCAATACAAATTCAGGAAGGTGTTACCTGTGATGCCTGCCACATGATCACCCATTTTCCAGAACCAATGAATATTCAAAAAGGTGAACAACTTTTTGAAACAATTGATTTTAAAATGTATTCTGATGGTACAAAATATGGTACCATTTCCGATCCTCAAGAAAATGAATTTCATGCATCTGAATATCATGCTGGATATGATAAATCGCAATTATGTCAGAACTGTCACAACTTGAGTGTGGATGGCATGGACGCGGAAGTGACTCAATTTGAATGGGAAGGAAGTGCGTTTGAAGCCATGGGCTCTGAATGTCAGACCTGCCATATGCCCATTTATGAAGGACAGGCAGCTCGCGGCGGCCCGTACCGTGAAAATCTGCATCGGCATTATTTCCCGGGTATTGATGCTCAATTGAATACTAATTCACCAGATTTTGGACTTGTTACAGCAATTGAAGATCTATTAGAAGGTTCGGCAGAAATAAATTTCTTTGAAGAATTACCTGATACCATTAGTGCAAGTGAGCCTTTATCTTTTAATATTATTGTGTCCAATAATGCCGGGCATAATTTTCCCTCCGGAACAACATTTACACGTCAATTATGGTT
>Ga0257112_10000372_pt1 | contig 19042 bp, 18 predicted proteins | sample LP_taG_5_FD_191565 | JGI IMG/M metagenome (GOLD analysis project Ga0257112, IMG submission 191565) | Marine microbial communities from Northeast Subartic Pacific Ocean, Canada - LP_J_2015_P26_1000m | ecosystem: Environmental > Aquatic > Marine > Oceanic | place: Canada: Northeast Subartic...
TTCCAAATATTGTCAAGGCGTTCTTTGCTTGCCCCGTATCGTTCCGCTGCCCTGATTGTATGGGCCTGACAATACCTACATCCACTGGTATTGCTACTAACAAATGCAATCAAACGTTTAAACTCACTGGTTAAGGCTCCATGATTTTCCATCACTGCCATATTGAGGTTGATAAATGCTTTGGCAAGGGCTGGATTTTTCTGCATGGTTAGAACCGAATTAGGACAAAATCCTAAGGTTTCATTAAAAAATTTTACCAGCTCTTTGGTTTCGGCATCTTCAATAGTATTAATAGGATCAATAAGACTCATACTATCTCCTTATTTTTCTTCAAATAATCGTTCTTTGGATTTACGAACCTTGGTACGATGTTGATGATGATCCTCGGGTGATCGGTACCCAACAGGACACAATACTGCGCTGGTTAAATTGCGATCGGTCAGTCCTAAAATACGGTCATATTCTTTTGATTTAAATCCTTCAAACGGACACGAATCGATGCGCATTTCTGCACAAGTTGCCATCAGGTTTCCTAACGCAATATAGCATTGTCTTTTCATCCATTCTTGGGCATCTTTTGGATCACGATTTCCTAAATCTGCTTTGGCAATAATACTATAAGCTTTAATCTTTGCGGCGGATTGAAATTTTTGCTTCAACCCTTCTTCTTTATCGTTGGTACGCGCTTCTTGCATTAACCCAATGAATTCATCCACATGTTCTGCTTTGACGGTCTTATAACTACAAAAAACAAACAAGTGCGAACAATCACGGACTTGGGACTGGTAATACGAGTGTTTCACCAGGTTTTTTTTAATCGTTTGATCGGTAATGATGAGTACTTTGTATAGTTGAAATCCATACGAAGATGGTGCAAGTTGAATGGCGCGTTTTAAGGTATCAATATCTTGGTTACTCACCTTTCTATCTGGATCAAATTTCTTTGTGGCATAACGCCATTCTAAGCTATTGATAATGCTCATCTCTTAGGATTCGTTTCCATTGGTCATGAAAAAAATTGACATTGCCAATAAGGATAATACATACATTACATTTTTAGAAAAAAATGGATCTCCCCATACACAATAATGATAGTAAGCTGCTCCCACCATAATAACAGCAATCATTGCAGCACCAATACGGGTTAAATCTTCGTATTTAATCCCTAAAAGTAACAAAAGACCTCCGAAAAATTCAAAAAGGACGACAAGCCAAGCAATCAATAGCGGTAGAAATGCTGCCAAACCTTCTCCAGCTACCATTGGGAATTTTCCATATCCTGAACCCATAAAAATAACAACAAGTATTATTCGCATCAGACCTAAAGCTAAATATCTATAGTTAGTCAAATGTTCTATATTCATTCCATATTGGAATCTCATTGCATTCTCCTTTTATTTAATAATAATTTCATCTGATCCTAATGGAAGATGAATTTCATCATTATCTTTCGCCACAATCGTTTCTACCGGGGACTTGGCAATAAATTCTTTTAACTTGCGTTTGACAAGCAAATTGTCGCTTGGTGGAATAAGGTGTGTTAAGACCAACATGCCTACATCTATCCCTTCCATACGGCTTAATAATCCAGGATTATCCTCATAATCAATCATATTGGTGTGGTAACTATTGATATGACTAAATATTGTTGCCATACGCTCTTTTCCAACACTTCTAGCAACTTGTTCTAATTGCTTATTCACTTGTTCAAAAATTCCTTCATGAATCAATAAATCGGCCCCATTTGCGAAACTATAATCGTCCATTAGATCGGTATCGCCTGAAATAATCACGGAACGATCTTGACATACAATCCGGTACCCTACTGATCCAATCACAGGATCATGTGGAACAGAAAAAGCAAAGACTTCAATTTGATCATCTTTAAATACCGAGACTTCCCCATCATCTACATTAAATGTATTCGCCTCTATCACGCCCAATTCTGGTCGAAGAAAGTCTGCACCATGGTGAGTAACACGATGCATGCGATCTGGTTTGTAGGCCAGGTTAAATCCTTTGACTAACTCCTTGATCAATTTTGTTCCATAAACTTGGAGTGGTGTATCTCTTCCTCGTACCCAAGATGCTAAATTCAGTTGGTATAAATCTCCTATATGATCAGAATGGGTATGGCTGATAAATACGGCTTTGACAAATGAAGGTTCTAAGCTCATATTTAGAATAAAATTTGCATTAGAACGCGGTCCAATATCAAACACATACACATTATCATTGATTGCTAATACTGTACTTTGTTGGGCAAACTGTGCTGTTAATGGTGTGCCGGTTCCATTAAAGATAACTCGCAAAACATCTTTTGGATCTTTGTCCACCACCAATAAAGCAGCTGCTTGTTTTTTAAGAATGATATCTTTGACTTCTTGCGGAGATTTAATAAGAAAAACTACTATCACTGTTAGTAGCATTAATCCCATAAAAAAGATTACAAGATACTTCAAAATTTTTCCTTCCGTCAATTCTTCCAATCTCATCTAGTTTCCCTCTACGTTGTTTATAAAATTAAGTACACCATTGATATAGGTGTCGGTATCATCCCACATGGACATATGGCTTCCATTTGTACACAGAAGGAACTCTCCATTAGGAAATTCATTCGCCATCCATTCTTTATGGTTCGGATCCATAGTATCATGGGTTCCTGCAATAACCAATGTTGGAATAGTGATGGTAGATAGCTTGTCTGTAATGTCCCAAAATTCTAATAATCCAGAGGCGCCAAATTCACTCGGTCCCTGCATCGCGACATACATATCTTGGTTAATATTTTCAAACGCATTATTGACCTCATCTGGCCATTCTGCAAGAGGAGTGCGTAACATATGTGTTTCATAATGGTATGGTAGTAATAATTCCATATAACGAGGATTCGTAAAGTCTTTTGCTGCTTCCAGTGCTTGAATTTCTGCCAACACTTCTGGTGGCATTTGTGGACCCAATACTTCCTCAGCATATTTATTATATGCAGGAATACTTGCCATCATATTAGATACAATTAATCCCTTCATATTGTCCTGATATTTCAGCGCATATTCCATGCCAAGAATACCGCCCCATGAATGCCCTAAGATATAGAAATTTGACTTGTCTAGGTTTAATGCTTTTCTGACTGTTTCTACTTCTTCTACAAAGCGTTCTATGGTCCATAAACTTGGGTCGTTTGCTGGATCACTGTTGGTAGAACCTAGCTGATCATAGTAATAGTATTCAATGCCTTCGTTTGGGAAGTATTCATCAAAAATTTTGAAATATTCATGGGTAGCACCTGGTCCCCCATGAAGTAACAGTATTTTCACAGATGGATTATCTCCTACTTTCTGTGTCCAGACTTGATGGCCTCCATCAATGGTAATCATCTCCACCCCATCATCTTCGGTGAAAAAAACATCCATTATGGTAAATACTAAAAATGTTACTCCTGCTATCATTGCTAAAAATGCAAGCAATAGTTCTAATTTCTTATTAGACATTTAACCTCCAAATAATGTAGAGCTGTAGACTCAACACAAGTAATGCTAATAGTGTTCTGACAAATTCCATGAAGTGGTTGTGTCGATCAAAAAATCTCTCAATTCTATACCATATAGATTTTTTATAATTGTTATCGTTCATTATTCTTTTCCTAACTCAAGCGATTCGTTAATCCAATTTAAATAATCTGTATCAACATTGCTTGCTTCAACTGTGGTGATTTCTGGTACATCATAGTTATGTAATTTTTTAATTGTGGTATAAACTTTCTTTTCCATTTTTGCTACCGTTTTAATCAATAGTACACTTTCTCGCGATTCAACAATACGTCCTTCCCAAATATATTTAGAACGAATGCGTGGAATAATATTAACGCACGCCGCGTATCGTTTATTAAGCAATGTATTTGCTATCAACTTGATAGCTTTATGGCTATCAGAAGTGGTTTTAATAATAATCATTTCTTACTGGTTTTCTACCCATTGATATACCACATCTTGTAGTATATCCATTGTCATAGCACCATTTTTTAATACAATGTCATGAAAATCTTGTAGAGAAAATTTTTCTCCTAATTCTGTGTGAGCATACTGACGTAATTCTTGAATTTTTAACATCCCAATTTTATAAGAAACCGCCTGTCCTGGCCATACAATATGACGTTCTACCATTTTCACGCATTCCCCTTCTGGATTAGCAGTATTGCTACGATAATACTCAATGCCTTCTTCTCTGGTCCAACGATAGTGATGAATTCCAGTATCTACCACCAAACGACAGGCTCTCCATAATTCACCAGATAGTCGTCCAAAATCAGAATAAGGATCTTTGTATAACCCCACTTCTTTAGGAAGGGCTTCTGAATACAATGCCCATCCTTCACTATATACACTATATCCACCATATTTTCTAAAACTAGGCATGCCTTTGGTTTCTAAGACAGTCGAAATTTGCAGATGATGCCCTGGGATTGCTTCATGGTATGCTAAATTCTCTAGTTTATACGTTGGCATATCCTGCATGGTATACAAATTAGCATAATAAATCCCTGGTCTGCTCCCATCGGCTTTTCCGCGTTGATAGAATGCAATGCCAGCAGATTCTTCACGATATGGCTCTACTGCCTTTACAACAAACGGAATACTTGGCAATCCATTGAATAATTGATCAATATTAGCGGTTAATGTGTCCATAATCACATTTACCTGGTTAAGGTATGCATCACGCCCCTTTTGATTGTCTGGATAGTAAAATTGTGGATCCGTACGCATAAATTCAAAGAAGTCCTGTAATGTTCCTTCAAATTGGGTTGCTTCCATAATGCCATAAATTTCCTGATGAATACGTTCTACTTCTTGTAATCCCGTTGCATGTATTTGCTCAGGGGTTAACCCAAGTGTTGTAAACCCATCAAGTTGAAATTGGTAATATTCTGCTCCATCTTTGTATTTCCATACCCCAAAATTATCAGTTGCTTTTGTTTCTTGTGTGGAAAGAAAATCAATTAATTTTCGGTACGAACTATTCACAATAGTTACAAGGATAGCTTCGGCTTCACTTAAGTAACGGGTTTTAACAGGACCAGATAAGTCTAATTTGTCAAGCTTTTTGCTAAAATCATTAAAGAGAACATTTCTCTTTTTCACATCTTCAAATGGGTATCCAGAGATGATATTTTGACATACTTTAATGGCATGCGGATACACAAATTGTGGAGCAAAAATATCCAAATCGTCCCTAAACTTTAATTCCCTAATTAAATCATCCATCAATGGTTCAATATTGCGTAATCGCTTTAAATAATCTTTTACATCCTCTTCATCATCAACATTGTGATAATTAATTAAGAAAGATGGAATGGAAGAGTGTTTCCCTCCTCGATGTGTGACTGGATATGAATTAAAAATATAGTCATTAGATTCGATTTGTCTCTCAAACCTTCTTTCAATCAATCGATAGCTAATTTTGGTAGCTTCGTCTAATTTGTCATAATCAATAGTATCGTGTAAATATTTTAAATTATAGATAGCTTTTCTTATCTTTCTTTTGCGTTGTTCCCAAGTAATATCATCCCATTGATCGTAATTAGATTTATAGCCTAAACGTGTCTGAAATTCAGGGCTTTCTTGTACCTGGTCTAGAAAGATAGATTCAAAAAATTGGTTGGCTTCTTTGATCTCATCTTCACTGACTTTTGTCCCGGTACATCCGATAAAAAATAATAATAGGAGTATAAAAAATTTCTTCATAATTCTTCCTTTAATTTAAAGATAGCTCTGCGGATAGAATGGTGTTTTCTACCAACATTGCTATTGTCATTGGACCAATTCCTTTTGGTACGGGTGTTAATGCGCTCGCCTTCCCCATCACGCTTGCTTGATTAACATCTCCAACAATGGTTGATTTTCCATCACGTTCTATACGATTAATTCCAACATCCACTAAGCAAGCTCCTTCTTTAATAAAAGAGGCATCTAAAAATTCTGGTGAACCCATTGCAGCCACAACAATATCTCCTTGCGTTGTAAATTGTTTGAGATCGCTAGTTCCACTATGGCATATCGTTACTGTTGCATTCCCTAATGATTTAAGACTTGAAAGCACAGATACTGGTCTACCAACAATATTACTTCTTCCTACTACCACGACATGTTGTCCATGCAATTTGATATTAAAATGTTCTAGTATATACATAATACCCTTAGGGGTACATGGAACAAATCTTGGTGTTCCTATCGATAACAATCCAGCATTTTCAGGATGGAACCCGTCTACATCTTTTGTTGGACTAATTGCGTGAATTATCTTCTGGCTATCAATATGATTTGGAAGTGGTAATTGTACCAAAATTCCATGAAATGTATCGTCATTATTAATCTGATTAATTAACCTTAATAATTCTTCTTCTGATACGCCTTCTTCAAGACGATGAATTTCCGACTTTAACCCAAGTGAATCAAATTTTTTCGTTTTGTTACGAATGTAGATTTGAGAAGCAGGGTTTTCTCCAACAAGAATAGCTGCTAATCCAGGAGTAATTTGCTTTGATTTTAACGCATCTATCCTTGCATGCAAACTCTCATAGAGTGCACTACTCGCTTCTAATCCTGATAAAATTACCGTATCAGACACTTAAAACTCTCCCTTTACTTAAATAACTTGATCAATACGTTGAATTAAAGATTCAATTCTTGACTCAATTTGATATTTGAAAGAACTATCTCCTCTACTTGTTTTATTTAAATCATCAGAAATATGCATTGCTGCTAATATTGCAATATCTTCTGTAGATAAGTTAGGAGCTTCTTTTGATATATATTTCATTTTCCTATCGACTTGTTTAGCTGCTTCCTTAATACTATCTTCATTTGTAGTAGCTTTAAACGGATAATCTCTTCCAAAGATATTAATCATTATACTTTTTGGTTCTTTGTTTTCCATAATTTTTCCTTTTATTGGTCTCTTAATTTAGCATTAAATTTCTTCAAAACAATATCTATAATCTCAGCAATAATAGAATTTACTTCATTATCTTCAAGTGTTTTCTTAGGGTTCTGAAAGTATAACTTGAACAGTACACTTTTTTCATTTTTTAGCTCTTTTGATTCAAACACATCTACAGGGACTACTTCCTTCAATAAAGATTGGTTAACATTTTTTATTGTAGTACATACTTGTGCTAATTCTATGCTGTTATCCATTATAAAATTTAAATCTCTGTTTACTATCGGATATAATACAATATCTTCTGCTTTAATATTATAATTAAAACATTTTTTAAAATTCTCTGTATTAATATCCATAATACATACATCTGTCCTGTATAAAATACCCATTTCCTTTAAAAATCCTTCATTTATAATACCTAGTGATCCAATCAAATTCTTCTGAGAATCTACTATGTTATAAAAAGTGTCACAATATGAATGTGATTCTTTGATAAATTTTATTTTTACCTTCAATAAATTGTTAAAAATATTCTCTGCTAATCCCTTTAATAAAAAGAAATTTCCTTCAATTGGATTAAAATGAACATTTGGCTCAGCAAAATCACCATGTACTAGACAAGAAAAAGCATTTTTTTGATCAATATCATCCAGGGTATCCCCTTTTTTCTCGAACACCGTTCCTTGCTCATAGAGTAATACATTTTTCGTACCATTCTTGTAATTAAAATCAAGTGTTTTGAGTAATCCTTGATGTAAGGAAGTTCGTAAAACATTCATTCTATCAGAGGAAGGATTCATAACAGAGATAGATTCTAATCCAAATTTTGCTATACTATCTCTTTCTTCAAGGGAATTATTATAACATTGTTGAAATCCAATAGATGATAAATATTTCTTTAAATTAGATAGAGGACGTTCTTCGTCTTCTGCATACTGCATTTGAGAGGAAAAACTATAAGATGAAGCAATATTATCATATCCATAACAACGCAATACTTCTTCAATTAAATCAGCTTCATTTACAAGGTCTCCTCTAAAGGAAGGAATCGTGCAAATCCACTTCTGTGTATCAATGCTTTTATTGGTCTTTTTTCCTGCTATTCTAGGAATAAATTCTTTTGGAAGGCTGTCAGGATGATTTTTCTTAAGCATGTTAGCTAATTCTGATAAGGTTTCTTTTGATCCAAACCTAATATCACGACGATAACTGCTTGCATTTTTCCTCGTAATTTCACCAATAGCTTGTAAATGATCCACGAGATTGCGCATAAAGGGTCTAAATTCTGTTCTTATTCTCATAGATTCTAGTTTATTAGGGTTTGAAAGAACATCTGCTACATTCATAGGAATAACGCTCTCTCCCCTGGTCTGACAGTCAATATGTAACCCAGAAAGAATATGTTTTACTTTCTTACTCGGAATATTAAATCCAGTATATTTCAATAGTTTTTTATGTGAAAGTGTTATCTTACGTGGTTTTAAATCAAAGGTACATTGATCTGTGACAATAGAACCTAGTTCTCCTCCAGCAATTTCTTCCATAAGCCTAACAATCATATAGAATGCATCCAGAGTAACATCTGGGTCTGCTCCTCGCTCGAATCTTCTAGAAGCTTCTGATAATAAATTTAATTTTTTTGACCCTTTTCTGACGACAATAGGATCAAAATAAGCACTCTCAATCAATACATTAGTTGTGGTATCTGAGACGGCACTATCTTTTCCACCGATAATTCCCGCTAAAGCAACAGTATTGACGGAATCGGTAATAACTAAGTGATCAGAATCTAATACATATGATTCATCATCAAGAGCAGCAAATTTTTCTCCTTTTTTTGCCCATTTTACTTCAATAGTTGGTTCAGATAATTTATCTAAATCAAATATATGGGTTGGATGTCCAATTTCAAGTAACATAAAATTTGAAATATCAACTAGATTATTAATGCTTTTTTGACCCGCTGACTTTAAATAATCCGATAACCATTGTGGTGAAGGCCCCACTTTTACATTATTAACAATTCCTGCAACATAACGGGTACAGCCACCTTTCTTATCTAAGATAACTTTTACCCTATCTTTTGAATCGGGAATTACTCTCTTTGCATTAAGTGGACTTTTAAGTTTTTTATTAAGTTTTGCTGCAAGTTCTCGAGCAATACCACGGTGACTTAATGCAAAAGCTTTATCGGGAGTAATATCAATATCAATTGCATCATACATTGGTCCTAAAATATCGGCAACATTAGTGCCACTCTCTATTCCTGAGTCTAATACCATAATTCCATCATGCTCTTCTGAGATTCCAAGCTCTCCCTCTGAACAAATCATTCCATTGCTTTCAATCCCTCGAATTTTTGCTTTGCCAATTTTGAAATTTCCCGGTAATACTGCACCAACTTTAGCAAAAACAATTTTTTGGCCTGTAGCGACATTAGACGCACCACATACCACTTCATGGGTTGTCTTACCATCATTAACTATACAGAACTTCAATTTGTCTGCATTTGGGTGTTTTTTGGCTGATTCCACTTCTCCTACAACAATATTTTGAAGTACAGAAAAATCAGTTACAACTTCAGATTCAAATCCTAGCATTGTTAATAAATCAGCTAATTCAGATGCAGACTGTTTGAAGTTTACAAAACGCTTAAGCCATAGAAGAGACACTTTCATTAAAATTGCTCCAAAAATCGTTTATCGTTTTGATAAAATAGCCTAATATCTCTAATTCCATACTTAATCATTGCAATACGTTCTATCCCCATACCAAAGGCAAAGCCTTGATATTTTTCGCTGTCATATCCAACATTTTCTAAAACATTTGGGTTAACCATTCCGCATCCAAGAATTTCCATCCATTGGTTTAATTTATCGTTCCAAATATCAACTTCTGCGCTTGGTTCGGTAAACGGAAAATAACTTGGTCGGAAACGCATTTTTGTGTCTTTTCCAAACATCTCTTTTGCAAAATATTCTAAAGTTCCTTTCATCTCTGCGAATGAAGAGGATTCATTAATAACCAATCCTTCTACTTGATGGAATAAACAAAAACTTTTATAACTAACTGCTTCATTTCTAAATACCCTTCCACAACAAATATGTCGGAGAGGTGGATCTTGATTTTCCATCAAATGAATTTGAACATTAGACGTATGGGTACGTAACACTATATCTGAATCAATAAAAAAGGTATCTTGCATATCTCTTGCAGGATGATGTTTAGGTACATTTAACGCTTCAAAATTATGGTAATCATCATCAATTTCTGGACCATAAGCCACTGAAAATCCGATTGATTGAAAAATAGATTTTATTTCATCTGTAACATGTTCAAGAGGATGGAGGTTTCCTTTTGGCAATGCATATCCTGGTAATGAAAAATCTCTTTTATCCTCACTTCCCTGATCTAAACTGAGTACAGTTAGTTTTTCATTATAAGATGTTGTAAGGTCTGACTTGAGGACATTTAAGGTTTTTCCATATTTGGGTTTTTCTTTATTGCTAAGAGTACCAAATTGATTAAACAGATCAGTTAATTGTCCTCTTCTACCTAGATATTTAATACGAAGTTGTTCAAGATCTTCTGATGTTTTACAAGATTTTAAATCTGATTGAAAAGATGTCTTAACCTTCTTAATAGTTTTATCCATGGACACCTTTTATGTTATTTTTTCAGATATTTTACGAGGTCTTCAAAGACAGATGGATTATTAACAGCTAAATCTGCTAACACCTTTCTATCTAAATCAACGCCCTTCTCCTTTAATAGATGTACAAAATTCGAATATGACAATCCGTTCAGTCTTGCAGCCGCATTAATACGTATAATCCATAAACGTCTGAACTGACGTTTCTTTTGTCTACGATCTCTATATGCATACAATCCTGCTTTAGTTACTGCGTCTTTAGCAGTTTTATAATTGCGACTTCTTGCTCCAAAGTATCCTTTGGCTAATTTGACAGTCTTACGATGTCTTCTATGTCTTGGAACTGAACTATTAGATCTTGGCATTGTTAACCTATTTTCCCATCATTTTTATGACTTTCTTCTTGTCAGAAGGTGCAACAAGAGTTGATTTCTTTGCTGCGCGTTTTACATCCTTATCTCTACGGATTAACATATGCTTATGCCCTGCATGGTTGCGTTTAACTTTTCCGCTTCCTGTCAGTTTAAATCGTTTTGATACGCTTTTTCTTGTTTTCTGTTTTGGCACTAAAATACCCTTATTTAGGAGCTAATATTATAGATTTTTTTCTTCCCATCATAGGACTATCTTTCTCCATTTCTGCAACTTCGCTTAAATTTAACATAACTTTCTCTAAAAGTGCATCACCTAAATCTTGTCTGGACATTTCTCGACCACGATACATGATGCTTAATTTGAGCTTACAACCCTCATTTAGGAATTTTCTTCCCATTTTTAATTTATTTTCCAAATCATGATCTCCAATATTAGGCCTCATTCTTAACTCTTTTACTTTAATAATATGGTGATTTTTACGAGCCTGTTGTGCTTTTTTCTTTTCTTCATACTTGTATTTTCCAAAGTCCATTATTTTGCATACAGGTGGTTTTGCATTTGGTGAGATTTCGACTAAATCAAGATTAACTTCTTCTGCTAACCTTAATGCTTCGGGGACTTTGACAATCCCCACTTGATTTTTATTATTATCAATCAAACGAATTTCGTTTGCATAGATTTTTTCATTTACTCTTATTCTTTTGTTCTTAATTCGTAACACTCCTTTCATTAATTGCTTTTCTAATTCCATTGGAAAATTTATCCAATGAAAGCGTTTCTTGTTCTTTAACAAATCTTCTTCTAACTGTTACTACTTTACCATCAACTTCTTTTTCTCCAACAATTAGCATAATATTAATCTTTTGTAGTTCTGCATTTCTAATTTTAGCACCAATTTTTTCTGAACGATTGTCCACTTCAGCCCTTACTCCCTGTTTTCTTAATTCGCTACATACTTCATCAGCATAAGCGTTGTATTTATCAGAGACAGGTAAAATAATTACTTGTTTCGGTGCCAACCATAATGGGAAGTCTCCACCAAAATGCTCAATTAAAAATCCGATAAAACGTTCATGTGTTCCAAGTGGAGCTCTATGAATACATAATGGTGTTTTGGATGAACCATCACTATCAGTATAAGTCAAATTAAAACGTTCAGGAACTGCAAAATCAACCTGGTTGGTTGCAAGACTAAATTCTTTTCCAATTGCACTCCATACCTGCACATCAATTTTTGGACCATAAAATGCCGCATCTCCAACTGATTCAACAAATTTTAATCCAGCACCTTTTAGTACATTTCTAACATCTTCTTCTGTTTTTTTCCACAGCTTAGGATTATTAATATATTTTTTACCTAATCCTCTTGGATCATGAAGACCAAGTCGCATTTCATATTTTTCAATACCAAAAATTTTAAAGTATTCCATATATAGGTTACATACGCCAATAAACTCTTCTTTAAATTGATCCTCTGTACAATAAATATGTGCATCATTCATCTGCATACTTCTTACACGCATTAATCCAAAAAGCTCGCCTGATTTCTCATAACGATAACATGTTCCGTACTCTGCCAAACGATAAGGTAAATCTCGGTAACTCTTCGGAGTATTAGCATAAATCTTGTGATGATGAGGACAATTCATTGGTTTTATATAATAGTCTAGGCCATCTACATCCATTGCAGGATACATCCTCGAAGTGTAGTGTTCCAAATGACCAGATTTTTCATATAAGGCCCCTTTTGTTATGTGTGGTGTACGGACACGTTTGTATCCACTAGCATCTTCTTTTTCTTTTGCTAATGCTTCTAATTCATCAATAATAACTGCACCATTCGGAGTCCATAGCGGTAATCCAGGACCTACTTCTTCATCGTGGAAATATAAATCAAGTTTTTTTCCGATCTTACGATGATCACGTTTTTTTTGTTCTTCCAACATTGTTAAATATTTTGTTAAATCTTTTTCACTAGGAAAAGATGTTCCATAAATCCGTTGCAATGTCTGATTTTTTTCATCTCCTCTCCAGTAAGCCGCTGAAGAAGAAAGTAATTTAAAATGTTTTATGATGCCGGTTGAAGGAACATGTGGCCCCCTACAAAGATCAGTAAATTCCCCTTGTGAATAAACTTTTAATACTTCACTCTTTTCTAAGTCATTAATAATCTCAACTTTGTAAGACTCTTTCATCTTCTTAAATAGGCTTATTGCGTCTTTTCTTGACTTTACCTCGTGTGTAATCTCACAATTTTCTTTAGATATCTTATGCATTTCTTTTTCAATACTATTTAAATCTTCTTCAGAAAAAGGAGTTTCAACATCAAAATCATAGTAGAATTTGTTATCCAAATATGGACCAATTGTTACTTTGGTCTTAGGAAAAAGTCTTTTCACTGCTTGTGCCATTAAATGTGCAGTACTGTGCAACAGAACACTATGACCATCTTTGCTTTTTGCATCTAGAAATTGGATTGTTGCATCTTTAGCCAAAGGTTCATTTAAATCGGTTAACACATCATCAACCTTGCAGATAACAATATTTTTTGGTCCTCCCTTTACAGATTCTAAAATTTCTAAAGGAGTAATCCCGGTTGTATAAGACTCAGTAGAAGCGCCAATAATATTAATGGAAATGTTTTTCACTGTACGGATCTATCAAGTAACCACACACCTATTGAGAAAAAACCAACTAACATTCCAACACCACCACGGTGTCTTTTAATTAACTGCTCCTCTTCTTCACTAAGGTATTCATTAGGTTTATTTAATTGTGAATGCATATATACTTCTTGTTGTTGATCATAAAATTTTGCTGAAAAACCATCTCGCCAATACAATCCTTCTTCACATGACATATCTTCTTCTGGGCAATATACAAGAAAGATAGACTCTGATTTTCCAGGTATTGGTCTGACTAATTTTGTACCAATCTTCATACGATGAAGTTCATCTTGTAAAGCCTCAAATTCTTCTACTGACCTACTGTCAAAATCAAAAGTCTGTAGTTCCGAAGAAACAGATTGATATATTGATTTTTTGTATAAACTTATCACATATGCTCTATTATCAAGTGGCAATGTAATCTGCGCTGGAAAGGTTTTTGTATCTGTATACCAAGGAATCCCCCATACAAACAAATTATGTACAAGCGCATTTGAATAAATCACAACATCGGTATCAGTTATTCCAAGAGTGGTTCCAGTATTATGGTTTCCCGAAGAAAGAGTAGCATCATTGACTTGTAAGGTTTGAGCAAAAACGAATGAACAGCTAAAAAGCATGATAAAAAAATTCTTTAGAATTTGCATTTGAAAAAATTTAATACAGAACGAATCAAAAAGATATGAATTTATCATCTAAACAATAATGTTTCTTGTTCTTCAGCAAAACAATCCAACCATAGCTGAAAATATTCTTCTGCCCTTGATCTACCATGAACTGCAACCAACATAGATAAAATATCATAATCTTCATTTTCTAAATAAGGATTTGCGATATATAGAAAAGTATATGTTCCATCCTCATTCTGTTCATCTGGTGCTAAAAAAGTTAAGCTATTGTATACAGATAGATTAGCGCGTTGAATTGCTGGCATAATAATAGTTTTATTTAACATTTCAAATGCAGCACGTTTTTTGGGTGAAATCTTATTAAATGCAATCATAGAATGCCCATCAAAATGATAAATGCTGTTTCCATTTGTGGTTACACCATTGCTATCAGAGCTGTCTGCAACCTTATTACCAATAGAAATAGCACACCCATAGAATGTTAACAAAAGAGATAGTATGAATATTTTCTTCATCAATTAAAACAAGTACTGAAACTTAACAAATAATTGACGTTCTGACTCGGTTAAATTTGAGAACATGCTATCTTCTGTAGAAAGAAGTTCATTAATTCCAAAATATAATGCAGAAAATGCATTTGGTTGATAGGTCAACAATGGTTCAATAAACCAACTATGAGAAAAATCACTATACTGTATCTTGGTTCTTAAAGACAGTTTGGATGTGAAAGAATGTGTATACCATGAATTAATTAGAAAACCATCATAATAGTCCTTTGCATCCTCATACTGTGTTCCAATACCAGTACTGGCTTGATCTGAAATTTTATATTCAACATAACTCCAGATTCCATAGGCATCGGTTTGTTCTGGAGTATCTAAATATCGGATAATTGTATCACCACCAGCAATTCCTCCATGAATTTTTGTCTTGGCATTTAGTTTACCAGTAACACTAATATTCATATCAAACATATTATCAAATTGCACTGCACGAAAGAGTTCATTTTCACTCTCAGTCCCAATTTGTAGCACATACCCATTTAAGAAAACAAACTCATTGTTAAATTCAAATTCTTGTTTTTTAATATCACCATCATAATTTGTTTTATAAACCGTACTAATTTTATGTCCTGATGCCAACAATCGTGGATGGTTATCATAGAAAATCTGTTTTCCTTTAGATAGTTTCATCCACTTTGTGGAATTATTTGTCTCAAATCCATTGCTGGTTCGAAACCCTGGAGAACGAAGACGCACGGTCAAACCTGTCACATCTGTTCTAGTCATTTTTGATAGACCAAACCCTAATGCATTTCCTGTAATTTTTTCTCCATCAAATTTGGCAGTATGGTTATCAAATGTATAAGGATTATCATCAAATATTGTTGACAGAGAATCAGGTTCATTATGGATTGATGCAGTAACATGAAGAGTTAAATGTAAATTCTTCCCAGGATGATAATGAAAATCTATCCCTCCTGTAGTCATATCCCCACCTTCATCAAAGGTACGATTGGTAATAATTGCCCCAATGGAACTTGCATTGTTTAACATATGTTTTACACGTAGAATATTAGACGTGCTTTCACCCATTTGTACAATAGTGCTTGATTCTTCAAAAGGCAAAAGCAATGGAGAAGATTCATCTATAGCACTAATCACCCCATACGATGTTTTTCCAATCTTTCCTGTGTATTTTACTGCTACCGATGGGTCATTAATGGTTCTTGAATAGAATAAATTAATATACCCACGTTCTGAGTGAAATTTAAATAATTCAGCTCCTTCACTAAAAAAAGGTCTTCTTTCTTTAAAACGTAATGCATTGACTGTATTAATATCGTTTTGGATATCATCTGATTCGATTTGACTAAAATCTGGATTGATTGCAATCTCAAGTAAATCCACAGAAGAAACAGGATATTTAACAAATAAAGAAGGTTCAACATTGTCACTAGTTGAATTATCATCAAAATTTTCGGAATATCCAGCAACCAATGAAGGAATATACTCAATATTTCCAGCTCCTTGTTTTGGAGGTTCAATACCATTTAAAAAAGCCATTTGGCAGCTCTGGCATTCAATTCCTTGAATCTGTGATGCCCAAACAACTTTATGTTGTAACTCATCATCTGTTGTATACCCACGATTGAAATTGATTCTCCAATTTTGATTTTTTCCAACTGAATATCTCAAGCTTGAAAACGGAATAGCAAACTCTACGATATAACCATAGTCTGTAGTGCTTGTTTCGACATCAAAAATTAAATCTAAAGAAGTATCAAAACGAAATCCAGAACGCCCATCTATTTGCACACCAGATGGATTTGCTCCAATTCCATAAATAAGAGATTCGTCACCAAACAGATCTATGTCAATTGCAACCCAATCGTCACCATTTAGATTATCTCTCTTTGAAAGTGAAGTTCTAATTTTTTCTGGAGGTGTATATGCAATAAATGCTACATATAAATTTGAGTCGTCATACAATAATTTTACTTCTGTTTTAAATGCAGCTGGTTCTCCTTGAAAAACATTAGTATCAGTAAACCCTGTAGCAATTTGAGCAGATTGCCAAACCGACTCATTTAACTGTCCATCAAGCGTAATTGGAGTATCAATCTTGTTGATATCATATGATGGACGTGAAGTTAAATCCAAAAAACTCTGAGGATATAACAATCCAATAAATAAAACGTAAGATAAAAACCGTTTTTGCACGGGATATAATATAAAGAAAATAGATAAAAAACAACAGCTGATGAGAAGAAATCCCAATAGAAGAATTTTACTCTAAGATTCCAATAAAAATATTGGTTTGACGTGGGTTTTCAGCGTTTCTATTCGAAGAAAAAACAAGCTTTCCGTCTTTAGAAATAACTGGAAATGAATCAAAGGTATCATTATGTGTAAGACGTGTAAGCTTTAAAGTATAGATATTAATAATATAAAGCTCAAAGTTGCTTCCAAATGCATTATAATCTTCCCTCCAATCATCCATATTAGATGAGAAAATAATATGGCTTCCATCAGGATGCCAAGAAGGAGCCCAATTAGTAGCTCCATTACTGGTTAATCGTTTTTTATTAGATCCATCTCTTTTTGCAACATAAATGTCCAATGGAACAGCGTCGATATAACGATTTTTTAAATTAAGAGACCATTGTTCTTTTTCTTCTTCATTTTGAGGATACCATGCACGCCAAACAATATTCTTTCCATTTGGAGAATAAAATGCACCCCCATCATACCCAAATTCAGTAGTAATACGTTTAACATTATTTCCATTATAGTCCATCTCGTATAAGTCAATGTCTCCATTGCGCATAGAAGTGAAAATCACTTTCTTTTCTATTGGATGAATTGTGGTCTCGGCATTATACCCTGGAACATTGGTTAGTTGTTTTAAATTGTCTCCATCCCATCGATAAATTTCAAAATTTCTTAATGGCCAAATATATTTAAGAGGATTTGGATGTTTATATATTTCTGGACATCCAACGCCATCATGTAAAGTAGAGGAAAAAAAGATAAATTCATCATTAAGCGAATAGTAGGCACAGGTAAATGCTCCATCTTGTATTGGAAATTCTTTAAGGTTGCTTCCGTCAATACTCATTGTATAAAGCTTATCACATTCATTTCCGCTGCGTTTTGATTGAAAAATAAGCTGAGTAGCGTCGCTGGAGAAATAAGCTTCTCCATTATCTCCATCAAATGTTAATTGTTTTACATTTTTTAAGATAAAGTCCTTGTTTGTAGAAGCATATTTGTTATTTTTATCGACTTCTTCTAAAAGATTAATTACATCATTCTCCCATCGTGGAAACGGATCACTGGTAATCATATCTTGTTGACTATATACTACACTAATTAGCATTAAAGCTAACAGAACTTGTTTCATTAGAACTGAACCTGCAATACCATTTCTGAATCATTACGTAATACTTTAACTTCAGCTTTATCACCAGAACTCAGTTGGGATAATATCTTCATATAAGCATATATATCTTTTATAGGAGTACCACCAATATCTACAACAATATCCCCAGCAAGCATTCCTGCTTTTTCTCCTGGTCTATTGTCAATTACTGCATCAATCTTTAACCCATCTCCTTCATGTGCATAGTCAGGCATTACGCCTAAAGTAACCTTTATTTCGGCAACTGACATACTCTGTTCTTCTAATTCAACTGGTTGAAAGACTAATTTTTCTGGTGTGTTTGCAAATTCTTCCATAATCGGATGAACTAAATCTGAAATAACCTTCATTCCCCGATAATTAACTTTATTAGAATCATCAGTAGGACCATGGTAATCTTCATGCAATCCGGTAAAAAAGAATAATACTGGTATATCTTTTAAATAAAAACTATAGTGATCTGAACGCTTAAAAATTCCTTTTCCTAATTCTGTGATATTTAAATTATTTTGCCATCTGTTTTCTACTTGATTTAAAAAAGGCTCAAGTTTTTTATCAAGATCTATTGCGGTTAACGTCCCTCCTAATTGAAGGTTTTTTTCATTATCCAACCTACCAACCATATCTAGATTTATCATTAATTGAACTTGTTGAAGATTAATAGTTGGATTATTAACAAAATGTTTTGAACCAAGCAACCCTAGTTCTTCCCCTCCAAATGCCATAAAAACTAATGTTCTTTTATGTGTATTGGATGCTGCAAATTTCTCAAACAACTCTAAAACCATAGAGGTTCCAGACGCATTATCATCTGCACCATTATGAATTTTATCTAACTTATTACTAACACTATCATA
>Ga0257112_10000373_pt1 | contig 19013 bp, 12 predicted proteins | sample LP_taG_5_FD_191565 | JGI IMG/M metagenome (GOLD analysis project Ga0257112, IMG submission 191565) | Marine microbial communities from Northeast Subartic Pacific Ocean, Canada - LP_J_2015_P26_1000m | ecosystem: Environmental > Aquatic > Marine > Oceanic | place: Canada: Northeast Subartic...
TGGATTCCCTTCTGGGCTAAACCTGTATTATCTCTGTTTTAACGTAATACAGATTGTACAACAAAAAATGATTAACAAAGAGAAGTAGAGATGAATACGGTTGTTGCTTGCTCAACCCCCTTTGGTTCTAGCGCAATTGCGGTTGTTAGAATTTCTGGACCTAAGGTTAAAAAGGTCATTTCGTTGCTTCAAAAAAAAGAGAAAAACTTTAAACACAACACCCCTTTTCTTTCTCCTCTTTTAGACGAAGATCTTTCCGTTTTTGATGAGGCTCTTATAAATGTTTTCTTTGGACCAAACTCTTACACAGGTGAAGACCTTGCAGAAATTTCTTCTCATGGAAACCCTATAATTATAGAAAAAATTATTTCTTTAAGTTGCTTGCACGGTTGCAAGGTTGCAGAACCTGGAGAATTTACAAAAAGAGCCTATTTAAACAACAAAATGGACCTGTCCCAAGCTGAGGCTGTTTCTTCTTTAATTGCTTCAAAGTCTTTGGCTGGAACAAAATTAAGCTACAAAAACCTGGGTGGAGGGCTCGCGGACCAGATTTTTTCCATAAAAAATAGCATTATATTAATAATTGGGGAATTTGAATTCAACTTGGATATATCCGAAGAAGACCTTCAACCAAACCTTATAAAAAATAGCATAAAAAAAATACATATTTTAGAAAAAAATCTGGGGCTAGCTCTAGACGGCTTCAAAAAAACAAACCTTTTAACAGTTGGTGCAAGCGTTGTAATTGCTGGGCCAACAAATGCTGGAAAGTCTACCCTTTTTAATCGTCTTTTAGACGAGGAAAGAGCTATTACAAGCAGTATTCCAGGAACAACGAGGGATGTTCTACAAGACACAATTAATCTTAGGGGAGTTCCTATTGTTTTAAAAGACACGGCCGGAATAAGAAAAACAAAAAATGTTATTGAAAAAATTGGAATGAACAAAACTTCCAAACAAATTTCATCTGCTGATGTTGTTATTTTTCTTGGAAAAAAACCAAAAAAGAAGGGTTCTAATGGGCGCTTTATATATGTTCTTAACAAAATAGACCTGAAAAAGAAATTCTCTGGAGACTATGATATAAAAATTTCTGCCCTTAAAGGAAAAAACATAAAAAAACTAACAGAAATAATTTTAGAGCTTCTTTCCGGACAGGGAAAGGATTCCAATATTATATTAACATCAAAAAGACAGGTAGAAAACATTGCGGGGGCTAGAAAGTTTTTAAAAAAATCTTTACTAGGCTTAAAAGAGGGAAAATCTTTGGAGCTTGTTGTTGAAGATCTTAACTCTTCTCTGTCTTTTTTAGATAATATTACAAAAAAAACAACAAAAGATGATATTTTGTCTAGTATTTTTTCGTCTTTTTGTGTTGGGAAATAGTTTCACGTGAAACACATAACAAAAAAATATGATTTAGTAGTTGTTGGTGGAGGACATGCTGGGGTAGAGGCTGCCTTAATTTCTCAAAAACTAGGAATTAATGTTCTTTTAGTTTCTATGGACAAGAAATCAATAGGTAGAATGTCTTGTAATCCCGCAATCGGTGGTTTGGCAAAGGGACAAATGGTAAGAGAGTTGGATGTTCTTGGTGGCTCTATGGGGTTTTTTGCAGACAACTGTACTCTTCAAAGCAAAACTCTAAACCTTTCAAAGGGAAGGGCTGTTTGGTCTCCTCGTTCTCAAATAGATAAAATTAAATATGAAAAAACCGTCCAAAGATATCTTCAAAAAATTAATCTTCCCATTGTCGAGGGAGAGGTCGTGTTGGTTTCTGAAAAAAATGGAAAAATAGAGTCAGTGGCTTTGTCTAATGGAGAAAAAATTTTTTGTAAAGCAGCCATATTGACCTGTGGAACATTTTTAAATGGTCTAATTCATGTTGGTGAAAAAAAAATAAAGGCTGGAAGAATGGGGGAAGAAAGTGCTATTGGAATAACAGAGTCTCTTAAGGGTCTTGGTTTTCTTGCTGGTCGACTAAAAACAGGAACTCCCCCAAGAATAAAAAAGAGCTCTGTGAAGTGGGGTGTTGGGACTGCCGGATACGGAGACAAAAATCCTAGGGCTCTCTCATATAGAACAAAAAATTTTAAACCAAAAAATGAACCCTGTTTTGCTTTTAGAACAAATGAAAAAACCCACGATTTAATATTAAAAAATATTTCTAGATCTCCAATGTATTCTGGGGATATTAATTCTTCAGGACCAAGATACTGTCCTTCTATAGAAGACAAAGTTTATAAATTTTCTCATAATCCCAGCCATATTTTACAACTAGAGCCTGAATGGTCTAATTCCGAACAAATTTATGTTAATGGTTTTTCAACAAGCCTTCCAGAAAGTGTTCAGTTGGAATGTTTAAAAACCGTTGATGGTTTGTCTGGGGTGGAATTTTTAAGACCGGGGTATGCTATAGAATATGATTTTTTCTTTCCTTCCCAACTAAAAGCAACCCTTGAAACAAAAAATATTGATGGTTTATTTCTTGCTGGACAAATAAATGGAACATCTGGATATGAAGAGGCTTCCTCACAGGGGCTTATTTCTGGAATTAATGCCTCCCTTAAAATAAAAAGAAAGAAACCTTTGCAGCTAAAAAGAAATGAGGCATATATTGGTGTTTTAATTGATGATTTGATTGTAAAAGACACAAAAGAGCCCTATAGAATGTTTACTTCTCGAGCCGAATATCGCCTACAGCTAAGGGCTTCCAACGCAGACCAAAGACTTTTAAAACACTCTAAAAAACTTGGATTACTCGACGACAAAACTTTAAAAAGCTTAGACAAAAAAATAAGAGAGACTGAAAGTCTAATTAATTATTTAACTAAAAAAACTATAAAACCAGAAGAAATAAATGCTTCTTTAAAAGAAGTTGGAGAAAAACCAATAAAAGAACCTGTAAAAGCTGCTTCTCTTTTAAAAAGACCCCGTGTTTTTCTAAAAGATTTTCCAAAAAATAAAAAAACAGACAAGAAAAAATATAAAAAAGAATATGCTGAAGAAATTCTATTTGAGGCTGAAACAAAAATTAAATATAGTGGGTATATAAGTAGACAAAAGGCAGAAATTGAAAAAACAAAAATCTATGAGAATATGATTATTCCAAAAGGATTTAATTATAATGAAATAAAAAGTATTTCTAATGAAAGTAGGGAAAAATTTTTATTAATATTACCTGAAACTGTTGGTCAAGCTCAGCGGATTAATGGCATTAGGCCAACAGATATATCTATTTTATTAGTATATTTAAAGCGATGGTTTCACGTGAAACGAAATAAGGTTATATAAAAATGAATAAAAAAATATTCTTATTATTTTTTTGTAGTATATTGTTTTCTCAACAACCAATTTTGTTAGATGAAATTGCTGCTGTTGTCGACGATGAAATTGTTTTATTAAGTGATGTTGTTTTATCTGCAAATGCTCTTGCTGCACAAGAAAACGTTGATCCTTATAAAAGCCCAAATAAATATAAAAACCTGTTATTAAGGTCTGCAGAAAGTATGATTGAACAACTTGTTATTATAAAAATGGCAGAAATTGATTCTGTTATGATTTTAGAAAAAGATGTAGAGAGAGCTTTAGAAAGACAAGTTCAAAATATTATTTCTCAAGCGGGAAGCGAAGAAGCTGCGGAGCAAGTTTTGGGTCGAAAAATATCTGAGTTTAAAAGATCTTATAAAGATGATATGGAAGGAAAATTAATAGCTGAAAAGTATACTGGTGAATTAACAAGAAGTATTGAAATTACAAGGCTTGAAGTAGAAGATTTTTTTAAAACATATAAAGATAGTATTCCCTCTTTCCCTAAAAAATATAAAGTTAGACATATTTTAATTCAAATAACCCCCTCTGAAGAATCAATGAAAGAAACAGAATTAAAAGCTTTAAATATTTTAGAAGAAATTAACGAAGGTTTATCTTTTGAAGAGGCTTCAAAAAAATATTCAGAAGATCCTGGTTCAAAAGATAATGGTGGTTATTTAGGCTTTGTTCCAAGAGGAACATTTGTAAAAGAATTTGAAAAAGTAGCTTTTACTTTAGCAATAAATACCATAAGTAAACCAATAAAAACACAATTTGGTTTTCACATTATAGAGGTTTTAGAAAGATCTGGGGAGAAGGTTGGAGTGAGACATATTTTACTACAAACAAAAGTTGTCGACGAGGATAAAACAAAAACTTATAAGACTGTTGCTGATCTTTCTAAAAAAATAAGTACAAAAAATAATTTTATTTCAATAGCTAAAGAATATTCAAATGATGAAACAACAAAAGACAATGGTGGATTATTGGGGTGGATTAATACAGATGTATATCAAGTAGAGGAATTATCCTCTGTAATAGAAAACATTCCAGAAAACACTTGTAGTACACCAATTCTTACTAACTTTGGCTATCACTTACTTTGGGTAGACGAAATTGAAGAAGGAGGTCTTCCAACTATAGAAAAAAATTGGATTGAATTAGAACAAATGGCTTTAAACAAAAAGAAATCAGATTGGTACAATGATTGGATAGAAAAAATAAAAACAAAAGTCTATATAAAAAGAAATCCACTTAATTATCCACAAATAACTAATTAGAAAAACAAAAAACATATTTTTTAGTTATTAACATTTTTTACACATTTTATGTTTATGATTATGTATTTCCTTTTCTCGTCTAAAGAATTTGCCTTTTTGAGTCTTTATTAACATTTACACCTTATTACTAATATTTATCTTTTATATATAAGTATATAATAATTAATAAGTAACTTTTTCGAGAAGAAAGTCTTCAAAATAGCTCTAAAATCCATTTTCTTTTACTTAGGCAATATAATATACCCTAATTAAGACTTGTTAAAAGCTAAGTATCTTTTTATAATTGATAGTTATTATATGAACATTTCAACAACAAAAAAAGAACTTCAAAGGGCATTCTCTAAATTAATAAAGACAACCCAAGCAAGATCACAAAATCCTCTTATAAATTATACTTATATATCTTCAGGGGCTCATGGAGTGACATTACATTCAACAGATTTAGAGGTTGGAATAAAAACAACTATTACCGCATCTGTTAATACTGATGGGGAAGGATTGTTTCCCACTACCGAACTAAACGACATTATATCAGTAATAGATGAAGGGAGAGTTGATATTGAAATAGCCGGACCACATATTAATATTAAATCAGAGAAGGGAACTTCTTTTGATATACCCACTCTTCCATTCCAAGAATATCCAAAAGTTCCAGAAAATAAGCATGAAACTATTTACAATATAAATACTAGAGAATTAAAAAAGATATTAGATGTTATAATTTATGCAATAAATAAAGATCAATTAAAGCCAGCATTAAGTGGAGCTCTATTTTCTTTCTCGGAAGAGGGATTAAATTTTGTTTCAACCGATGGTCATAGACTTGTTGTAGTAGCAAAGAAAAATGAATCTAACATTATAGAAGATTTTATAATCCCAAAAAAATATTTAAATATGTTAAGCTCTTTTATTCAAGGCCAAAAAGAATCTTCATTGATATTTAGCAATAATCATGTATTTATTAATAATGATGGAGATATTTTATATTCAAGATTGATTGATGAAAAATATCCAAATTATAGTGCTGTTATACCTCAGGACAATTCTTATGTTCTCAAGATTCAAAAAGAAGATTTTTTAAATAGTATAAAAGCAACATTCATAGCAACAAATAAAAATACAAATCAAATTTCTCTTAACCTTGCATTGGGAGAAGTTTTTCTAAAAAGTGTTAATCAGCCGGAAAGCAAAACAGTGCATGCTCCTCTTAAAACAGCAGAATATAATGGAGAAAAAATTTCTATTGGATTTAATGCAACATATTTAAAAGAAGCCATTACAAACTATCCATCAGAAGAAATTCTTTTTGTTTTTAAAGACGAACTATCAGCAACCTTGCTTTTACCAAAAACAAAAAATCATAAGATAACTATTTTGTTAATGCCGGTAAGAATTAATGAATAATAAAAATAGTTATAGCGCAGAAAAAATTACAGTTTTAAAAGGGTTAGAAGCTGTAAGAAAAAGACCAGCAATGTATATTGGAGATGTTGGGAAGAGAGGTCTTCACCATTTAGTCAATGAAGTTATTGATAATAGTATTGATGAAGCTCTTGCTGGGTTTTGTACTAAAATAATTGTTAGTATTGAGAAAGATGGCTCTATTTCTATAGAAGATAATGGAAGAGGTATTCCTGTAGAAATTCACAAGGAAGAAGGTATTCCTGCACTTGAAGTTGTTATGACAATTTTACATGCTGGTGGAAAATTTGATAAAAATACATATAAAGTTTCAGGAGGCCTTCATGGAGTTGGAGTTTCTGTTGTAAATGCTTTATCTGAGAATTTAAGAGCAGAAATTCATCGTGATGGAGAAGCATATGAACAAAAATATCAAATCGGAAAAGCAGTAGGCCCTGTAAAGAAAATTGGAAAAAGCGATAAAACAGGAACAATTATTAATTTTATTCCAGATTCAACAATCTTTAAAAATCAAAGCTTTGAAGAAGAAATAATAAGAGTAAGACTTAAAGAATTAGCATATTTGAATAAAAATTTAGTTATTATTTTAAAAAATAATATAACAGAAGAAGAAGAAACAAAATTTCATTTTTCAGGAGGTTTGTCTGATTTTATAAAATATTTAGATGGAGATGAAGATCTTATTCACAATGAAATTATTACTGTCTTTAGAGAAGAAGGAGAAGTTCCAGTAGATCTTGCCTTAAGATACAGCACAAGTTATAATAATAATATTTTTTCTTTTGTTAACAACATTAATACAATAGAAGGAGGAACTCATCTTTCTGGTTTTAGGTCTGCACTAACAAGGTCTCTTAATAATTTCGCAAATAAAAATGATTTAATTAAAGCAAAGAAAAATGAAAAATTTTCTCTTTCAGGAGATGACTTTAGAGAAGGATTAACAGCAGTTCTTTCTATAAAAGTTCAAGAACCTCAATTTGAAGGGCAAACAAAAACAAAACTTGGAAATGGAGAAATTAAAGGAATTGTAGACAGAATTATTTATGATGGAATTCAGGCATTTTTAGAAGAAAATCCACAAGTTGGAAAAAGAATAATTGAAAAAGCTGCAGAAGCGGCACGAGCAAGAATTGCTGCAAAAAAAGCTAGAGAACTTGTTAGAAAAAAATCTGGACTTGGATCAACTCTTCCAGGAAAATTAGCAGACTGTTCGAACAAAGATCCTTTACAGTGTGAAATTTTTTTGGTTGAAGGAGATTCTGCAGGAGGGACAGCAAAACAAGGAAGAGATAGAAGAACCCAAGCAATTTTACCTCTTAGGGGAAAAGTAATCAACTCTGAGAAAGCCAGGGAAGATAAGCTTATATCTAACAATGAAATTCAATCAATTATTACAGCGCTTGGTGCCGGGTTTGGAGAAGATGAGACAGATCCAAACAGCTTTAATTTAGAAAAACTTCGATATCACAAAGTAGTGATTATGACAGACGCAGACGTAGACGGTAGCCACATTAGAACTCTTTTATTAACCTTTTTTTGGAGAAAAATGAAAAGACTAGTACAAAACGGACACGTTTATATGGCAAGACCTCCTCTATACAAATTAAAACAAGGAAAAAAAGAAAGATATGCATATACAGACGAAGAAAGAGATTTAATAATACAAAGACTTGAAGCTGAGAATTCCACAACAAAAATTGATGTTCAAAGATATAAAGGTCTTGGAGAAATGAACGCTGACCAACTTTGGAACACAACCATGAACGCCGAAACAAGAACCCTTATACAGGTTACCGTTGACCATGTTATGGAAGAAGAAACAAATGTTCGTTTTAGAGAATTAATGGGAAGCGAAGTAGAACATAGAAGAAAATTTATTACAGAGAGAGCAAAATTTGCAACAAACATTGATATATAAAAATGGACCTAGACAGAGATAATATAATAGATAAAGAGCTTTTAAAAGAGCTAGAAGAAAGCTATTTAAACTATTCTATGTCGGTTATTATGTCGAGAGCTCTTCCCGACGCTCGAGACGGATTAAAACCCGTTCATAGAAGAATTTTATATGCAATGCACGAACTTGGATGTTTTTGGAACAGGTCCTATAAAAAATCTGCCAGGGTTGTTGGAGATGTTTTGGGAAAGTATCACCCACACGGAGATTCTTCTATTTATGATGCCTTAGTTAGAATGGCCCAAGACTTTTCAATGAGACACGAACTTGTACAGGGGCAAGGAAACTTTGGGTCTGTTGATGGAGACAGGGCCGCTGCAATGAGATATACCGAATCGCGAATGTCAAAAATTGGAGGAGAGCTCCTAAGAGACCTTGAAAAAGAAACCGTTACCTGGACAACCAACTTTGACGAAACACTTAAAGAGCCCGCAGTTCTTCCTGCCGTTTTTCCAAACCTATTAATAAACGGATCTGAAGGAATTGCTGTTGGTATGGCAACAAAAATTCCACCACACAACCTATCAGAAATAATAAACGCTTTAGTTGAGCTCATTGATAATCCCAACATGGAAACAGAAGACATTATGAAACACGTTAAAGGTCCAGATTTTCCAACAGGTGGAAAAGTTTTGGGGCTTGAAGGAATAAGGGACGCTTATTCTACTGGAAGGGGAAAGGTAAAAATGCAAGGAAAAGCCTACACAGAAACCCCGGACAGAGGAAGAAGCAAAATTATTATAACAGAACTTCCCTACCAGGTAAACAAAGCAAACCTTGTTGAAAAAGTTGCAGGACTATCAAGAGATAAAAAAGTAGAAGGAATTGCAGAAATTCGCGACGAATCAGACAAAGACGGAATGAGAGTTGTTATAGAGGTAAAAAAAGACGCAGTTCCTGAGGTTGTTTTAAACCAGCTTTATAAACAAACACAATTTGAAGACACCTTCGGAATAATTTTATTGGCGCTTGTTGAAGGAACTCCGCGGGTTATGTCTCTCAAACAACTTTTAAAGGAATTTTTAACTTTTAGACAAGACGTTGTAATAAAAAGAACAGAGTTTGATCTTAGAAAAGCTGAAAATAGAGCGCATATTTTAGAAGGTTTAAAAATTGCTCTAAACGATATTGACAAAATTATAGAAGCAATTAAAAAAAGCCCAGACCCAAGAGCGGCAAAAGAGAAACTTATAAAAAACTTTAAGCTTTCTGACAAACAGTCGCAGGCAATACTTGACATGAGGCTTCAAAAGCTTACGGGTCTTGAAACTGAAAAAATTATCGCTGAATATAAAGAAATAATCCAGCTTATTGCAGAGCTTAAAGGAATTTTAGAGAGCGAAGCAAAACGCATGGGAATAATTAAAGAAGAACTAACAGAAATAAAAGAGAAATACGGAGAAGAAAGAAGAACAGAAGTTATAGAAAAGTGGTCTGCCAAAGGAATGGAAGACATGATTGCGGACGAAGAAGTGGTTTTAACCGTTACTCACAACGGGTATATCAAAAGAACAAACATCAACACATATAGAACCCAAAGACGCGGAGGCAGAGGCGTTCAAGGGGCGGGCTCTAGAGAAGAAGATTTTGTTGAACATCTTTTTACGGCAACAAACCACAGCTACATTTTGTTTTTTACAGACAGGGGAAAATGTCACTGGGTAAAGGTTTATGATATTCCCGAAGGGGGCCGAGCCGCCAAAGGAAGAGCCATTGTTAATCTTATTGAGTGTGAGCCACACGAAAAGGTAAACGCTTTTATTGCGGTTAAAGATTTTTCAGAAGACCACTACGTTGTGATGGCAACAGAAAAAGGAAAGGTGAAAAAAACAGCGCTTTCTGCATACTCCCACCCAAGGAAAAAAGGAATATATGCGGTAGAAATTAGAGAGGGAGACAAGCTGATAGAGGCAAGGGTTTCTACGGGAGACAACGACATTTTGCTTGGAACAAGAAACGGAAAGTCCATTAGGTTTTCTGAACAACAAATTAGGGCAAGCGGAAGAAAAACAATGGGAGTAAAGGGAATCACCCTCAGCTCAAAAGATGACAAAGTTGTTGGTATGTTGTTGATAAAAAGAGAAGGAACAACGGTTTTGGTTGCCACAGATAAAGGGTTTGGAAAACGAACAGACATTTCTCAATACCGCCCACAAAAAAGGGGAGGCAAGGGCGTTTTAACAATGAAAACAAACGACAAGATTGGAAAAATGATCACCATTAAAGAAGCCGTAGACTCTGACGACTTAATGATTATTACCACAAGGGGTGTTTTAATTAGGCAACCAGTTTCTACAATAAGAGCAATTGGAAGAGCCACACAAGGAGTAAAACTAATAAACCTTGACAAAGGTTCAAAGGTTGCGTCCATTACAAGAATTATTTCTGATGACGAGAAGGAACCAGAAACAAATGAGCCAGATAGCAAAGAACCTGAAGAAGGTTAATCAGCAGATTTTAAAAAACGCAACAGGCCCCCCTCCAACTTTGGTGGTAGTAACAAAAACAAGGTCTGTAGAAGAAATTAACGAAGCAATTAGCCTAGGAATAAAATCAATTGGGGAAAACAGAGTTCAAGAAGCAGAAAAAAAATTTCAAAAAATTTCAAAAGAAGTAGAAAAAAGACTTGTTGGGCGCCTCCAGTCTAATAAGATAAAGAAGGCAATAAACCTTTTTGACTCAATAGACTCTGTCGGGTCCTATGCTTTGGCACAAAAAATATCCAACCACTGTCAAGAAAAAGGGAAAACACAAAGAATTTTAATACAAATTAATACCAGCGAAGAAAAAACAAAAAGCGGATTTCTTTTAAGCGAAAAAAAAGATATTTTGAAATGTTTTTCTTTACCAAACCTTCAGGTTGATGGGCTAATGACTATTGGACCCTCTTCTAAAGACCAAAATAAAAGAAAAAAAGCCTTTCAAAGCCTTAAAGACTTTTTTAGTATAATAAACAAAATTATTAGCCCAGAAAAACAAATAAAGGAACTGTCTATGGGAATGAGCGACGACTTTCTTCTTGCAATAAAAGAAGGAGCTACAATGATAAGGGTTGGAACCAATATTTTTGGAACCAGAAAAACAAGTGCTTGACCTAAAAAAATGGTTTAACTCAAAACACTATCTGCGGCTTTGGAACGTGGGTCCGCCGGGTTTTCTTTTTTCTGTGGCCATCGTACACGGCCTTCACTACGCGGAACAAGCTTTATTGTTAAAAACTTTTTCTCTTTCTTCTGGTTGGCTTTGGGGCCTAATGACAATAGTGGAACTCGACGCAATCGTTCTTTTGGTTTGGGTCTTATTTAGTCTTCCACCAAAAGAAAGAGGAATTAAGCTTTCTAAAAAAGGCATTTATGGGTTTATTCGCCACCCAATTTATACAGCCATTGTTTATCACATGCCAATTTTATACGCTCTTTCTTGGGGTTCTTTTTTGATTCTCTTTTTTCTTCCGGTTCACCACATAATTTGGGGAAAACTCGTCGGGAGAGAAGAAAAATACCTTGTTGGCATTTTTGGGCAAGAATATTTAGATTATATGAATGAGGTCCCAAGGTTTGTTCCTTGGCCTAAACCGCAAAAAAGAACACTATAAAAAACAATGAAACCGTTTACAACAAAGTACGTCTAACATGTGTGTAGAATAAATCTGAAAAAAACAAAATAAAAGGACAAAGAATGAAAAAACTTTTTTTAATTTCAATTTTTATAACAGGAGCAATGATGTCCCAAGAAAAATATCCAACACAAACACCCTACGGATTTGAATATGTTAAAGAATCTGGAGGGATTCAAGAATATAAAATGACAACAAACGGCCTAACGGTTTTATTAAAAGAAGATCACAGCGCACCGGTGGCAACCTTTATGGTAACCTACAGCGTGGGGTCCAGAAACGAAGCAATTGGATATACGGGCTCAACACACCTTTTGGAGCACCTAATGTTTAAGGGGTCCAGGAAGTTTAACACAGACAAGGGAAACTCTGTTTTTCAGCTCCTGCAGTCTTTGGGATCCAGGATGAACGCAACAACCTGGCTGGACAGAACAAACTATTATGAAACCATGCCAAGCGAACACCTTGAAACTGCAATCGAAATTGAAGCAGACAGAATGAGAAACGCCTTTATTAAAGAAGCAGACAGACAGGCCGAAATGACAGTTGTTAGAAACGAGTTTGAAAGAGGGCAAAACAACCCGCTTTCAGTTTTAGATGAACATATTTGGGCCACAGCATACCTAGCTCACCCATACCACCACTCAACCATTGGGTGGAAAGCTGACATTGAAAATGTTTCCATAGAAAGGCTTAAAAAGTTTTATGACACATTTTATTGGCCAAACAACGCAACAGTTACCATGGTTGGGGACTTTGAAAAAGAAAAAGCCCTTGCTTTGGTTAAAAAACACTTTGGTAGAATTCCAAAAAGCAGAGAAGAAATTCCGGAAGTTTATACAGAAGAACCAAAACAAGAAGGACAAAGAAGGATTTTGCTTAAAAGGGCTGGGCAACAAGGAGTTGTTGGGGTTGCTCATAAAACACCATCAGCAATACACGAAGATGCCCCAAACTTTTTAGTGTTGTCTTCTATTCTTTCTTCTGGAAAAAACAGCAGATTTTATAAAAACATTACCGACAAAGGGCTTACCACAAGCATTTTTATTTGGGACTCTTTGTTTAGAGACCCGGGACTTTTTGCGGTTTATGCAAACCTTACCCCAGGAATTGATCACCAAAAAGTAGAAGACCTCATCATGGCAGAATATGAAAAGATTAAAAAAGAAGGCGTAACGGAAGAAGAGGTTGAAAAAGCAAAGGCAAACCTTATAGCCTCCTTCAAGTTTGGGCAAGACGGCTCGTTTGCGGTTGCCGGAGGGCTTAACGAAGCAATTGCCAGCGGAGACTGGACACTATTTACAACCTACAGCGAAAAACTTTCGGGAGTTACAAAAGAAACAGTTAAAGCGATTGTAGAAAAATATTTTCTTGAAGACATAAGTACCGTTGGACACTTTATTCCAAAAGCTGGCGGAGAAGAACAAGCAAAAAGAGAGCCTTCAAGCGCAACAGAGCTTGCTCAAATGAAAAAACAATATTTTTCTGAGGAAAAAGAAGAAAACAAAGGTCCCCTTGCAAGCCAGATAGAAGACTCTGAGCCCGTAAAAGGGGTTAGGCTTCTTACCCTTAAAAGAGGAACGGGCGTTGTTACTCTTACTGGAAGCCTTTTGGGGGGAGACATCTTCGCCCCAAGCGAAAACAAAAGAATTCCAGACGTTGTTGTTTCTATGCTTGATCAGGGAACAACCAAAAGCTCAAAGTTTGAAATAAGCAACAAAATTGAAAAAGTAGGAGCAAGACTCAGTTTTTCCAACGGAAAAGCAAGGATTGGTTTTAATGGAAAGTTTTTGTCTGAAGACACAGCCCTTGTTGTGGAACTTTTGTCAGAGCAGTTGCAGTTTCCAGCGTTTAACGAAGAAGACCTTGTAAAAACAAAAAAAAGAATGATCACAGCATATAAAAAAAGCAAGGAAAGCACCAGGGGAAACGCCATAAACAACATGTTGAAAGGTTTTTATTCTGAAAACCACCAAAATGCACCAGACGATGCAGACAGGTCCATTAAAAATATTGAGAAAATTACAACAGAAGATCTAAAAACCTATCACGAAACAAACTACGGAAAAGGGAGCATGGTAGTTGTTGCCGTTGGGGACGTGGATCATGCCAAGCTTTCGGCCATTATAAAAGAAAACTTTGTGGGATGGAAGGACTCTCCCCTTGAGGAGAAAAAAGAAACCCAAAAAGGAACAAAAAACGCAGGAAAAGCATATGTAACCATGCAAGACAAAACCAGTACAGACTTTTTGGTTGGAATTCCTCTTGGAATAAATAGAGACCACCCAGACTACAGACCCCTTTTTGTGGCAAACTATATTTTGGGCGGAAATTTTTCAGCGAGACTAATGCAAACAGTTCGGGTAAAAGAGGGCCTAACATATGGAATTCGTTCTAGCATGTCAGGGTTTGGAAATGATACCGACGGATACTGGTATGTTGGCGGAACTTTTTCTCCAGAGCTTCTTTCGAAAGGAGAAAGCTCAACGCTCAGAGAAATTAAAAAGTGGGCCCAAGACGGAGTTACCCAGGAAGAGGTAGACATAACAAAGTCTACGCTAACAGGGTCTTATAAGGTTGGTTTTGATACAACAAGAGGGCTGGCGGGCGGAATTTTAAGCGCAGTTATTGATTGGGGAGGCCTTTCTTATATAGACGAAATGCCAAACATGATTAACGGCGTTACCCTTGAACAAGTAAACGACGCAATTAAAAAATATATTTCTATTAAAGACCTGTATGAGGTTGCTGCAGGATCTATTGACCAAGAAGGAAACCCCCTCAAAAAAGAGTGAAGGTTATTTTGATAGCGGCCATTACTCTCGATGGCTTTATTGCAAGGTCGTCGAAAGACAAGATGGAGTGGTCGCTAGACCAACGCCTCTTTAAAAAACAAACGACAAACCACACGGTTTTTATTGGATCAACAACCGCAAAGCTTTTGAACGCAATCCTTCCAAATAGAAACCTTGTTGTGATTAATAGAAGCTCAAATCCAAAAAAGCTCATTTCTTCCGTGAAAGACGACCGCTGTTTTGTGGCCGGAGGAGCCCGAACCAATCTGTTGTTTTTTGAAGAAATTACAGACATGTTTTTAACCCCCCACCCTCTTTTTTTTAAAAAGGGATTGCCCCTTTTTCACGGGGGCTCAAAAAAAATACAAACAAAACTAAACAAAAGATTAAGAGTTGACTCTGTTAAAGATTTATATCAATATCAATATACCATTAAATGAAAAAAGCGCTCCAAATACTTGTTGGTTTATTGTTGATTGCAGGAGTTCTTTTTGTAAAAAACTATTTAAAACCCACAGAAATTCTTTATAGCGGAACAATTGAAACCCCAAACATAACAAAGCCTGTTGAAGTTTATTTTGACAGCTATGGGGTTCCACATGTTTTTGCAGAGAACGACGACGACATGTTTTTTGTTGCTGGCTACCTTGGGGCAAGAGACAGGCTTTTTCAAATGGCCTTTATGAAATATACATATACAGGACAGCTTTCTCGCGTTGTAAACGATACTCTTTTTGCTGAGGACAAATTTTTAAGAACCCTAGGGTTTGAGTCGGTTGCAGAAAAAACCCTAGAAAAAATTCCAAAAGAACTTCTGGCACATCTTCAAAAAACATGTGACGGAATAAATGCCTACGCCCAATCGCTAAGCCCAGCAGAATACCCCCTTGAGTTTAGGCTTATTGGAATAGAAGAACTACCAACCTTTGAACCCAAAGACATTGCCGGCCTTTCAACCCTGATGGCGTGGGAGCTTCAAGGGGGCTGGGACTCAGAACTCTTTTTTGGAGCAATACAAGAACAGTTTGGACCCGAATACCTGGCAGACATTCTTCCTGGATATAAACCAAACTACATTACAATAGCGTCTTCAGAGAACGTTCTTTTGTTGGGCTACCAAGAGTTTGCAGAGAAAACACGAAGCTTGCGCAACGTCCTAAAAACAGAGAGGTCTGGCTACGGGTCAAATGTTTGGGTTGTTTCTGGCAAAAAAACATTAACAAAAAAACCCTTATTAGCAAACGATCCCCACCTGGCCTTTAACCAACCGCCATGGTGGTATGAGATTAGGCTAAAAAGCAATAACTATAATTTTGGCGGCTATGGCCTATATGGGTTTCCTTTGCCTGTTCTTGGCCACAACGAACACATAGCGTGGGGTTTTACAAACGTGATGGCAGACGACATGGATTTTTATGTTGAAAAACTTAACGAAGACCTAACAGAATACTATATGGACGGGGAGTGGATTCCCCTAACAATAAAAAAAGAAACAACCAAGCTAAGGTCTGGAAAAGAAAAAGAAATAATAATTAAATCAACCCACCGTGGACCCATTGTTTCTGGAATACATCCAGACGCAAAAAACAACAACAGGGCCATTTCGTTTAGGTGGACAGAGTTTGATGCCTTTGACGAAACAACGGCCATGTTTAGGATGGCTAAGGCAAAAAACTGGGAAGAATTTTCTGATGCCAGCAAAACTTTTGGCGCTCCAGGCCAAAACCTTACGTATGCCGACACCCAAGGAAACATTGGTTGGCGCCCAGGGGTAAAAATTCCAATAAGAGAAGGGGCGGAAGCCCTTCTTCCTTTTGACGGAACAACAAGCAAACACGACTGGCAAGGATATGTTCCTTTTGAAGAAATGCCGTTTTTGTTTAACCCGGAAAAAGGATATATTTCCAACGGGAACAACAAAACAATAGACAGCTCATATCCTTACTACATTTCTAGATATTGGGCAGACCCAAGCCGCGCAACCCAAATACAAAAAAGACTAGAAGAACTAGAAACAGTAAACATAAAAGACATGGCAGACATTCAAAACGACATCACATCTCCTTTTGCACAGGAATATTTAAAAGTTTTTACAAAAATATACAGAAAGAAGTCTTCTGTTGACGGAGACAGAATATATGCTCTATTAAAAGACTGGGACGGAAAAGAGACAATCGAATCACAGGCAGCTCTTGCCTTCCATCTTTTGTATCTTGCTACAGTAGAAAATCTTTTTGAAGACGAGCTAAGGCTTCTTGGAAAAGGTTCAATGGAAACCCTTTTAAGCCTAAGATATATAAAGTCTCTTGCTGTACGCAAAGCCTTTGAAGAAAAAAAATCTTTGTGGATAGACAACATTGACACCCCAAAACAAGAAACACTGGAAGATATTGTTAACCAGTCTTTTAAGCAAGCTGGCGAAAAACTAACATCTTTTAAAGACAAAACCTGGGGAAACGTGCACACCTTAACGGTTGAACATCGTCTTGACAAAGATCCCGTCGTAAAAAAATGGATTAATTTTAGCGTTGGACCGTTCCCCATGGCAGGGTCAGACAAAACCCCGAGAGCGGCAAGCTACAAAGCGAGAGAACCTTTTGAAGTTGTTGCGGGCGCGTCAATGAGAAGAATTATTGATTTATCCAACTTTGATAACGGCCTAAGCATTCTTCCAACTGGACAGTCAGGCCTTTTTGGGTCAAAACACTATGACGACCAGGCCCCCCTGTATAACAGCAACAGCTATAAGCCTTTTCAGTTTCATGAAGAAACAATAAAAAATGACCCCAGCATGAAAAAACTTATTTTCTTACCAACTAGTCGTTAACAAAAACCAGCTTACCAAGAACCCCTCTTTCGGCAATTGCCTTAATTGACGCAACAGCGTCTTTCATTGGAATCGTGTTTGAAATAAAGGGAGTAATTTTTCCTTCGCTAAGCAACCGCCCTATTTCAGCTAGGTTTTTTGTGTTTTGTTTTGGTTCTGTAGCTTGAAACCTGCCAATAAACACGCCGGAAACAGCACACCCCTTTAAAAGCATTAAGTTGGTAGGAAAAGACGGAATCTCTCCGCCGGCAAAACCAACCACCAAATAGGTTCCTGCCCAACCAATTGCTCTTAGGGCTGGCTCGGCATAACAGTCACCAACAGGGTCGTATATAATATCGTAACCACCCTTTGTGCTTTTAGACTTTAATTCTTGCGTAAAAGCAATCTGTTCTTCTTTGTTTAGTTTGTTTTTTCCATAAATAACCACCTCATCTGCTCCGTAACCAGCACAGACTTCAGCCTTTTCTTTGGTAGAAACCGCGGCTACCACGCGAGCACCATATGCTCTTGCAATGTCAACCGCTGCAAGACCAACCCCGCCAGAAGCCCCCAAAACTAAAACCTCGTCACCCCTTTTAATGTTTGCTCTTTGTACAAGAGCGTGGAAGCTTGTGGTGTAGACCATAAACATTCCGCCGGCCACATGAAACGGCAGCCCACTAGGCAGAGGAAATACAAAATTTTCTGGAACAACAATTTTTTCAGCAAACGCTCCAAAACCCTTAAAAAAAGCCACCTTATCGCCAACCCCAAAAGAAGAAACTTTCTTTCCAACGCCGCTTACGATCCCTGCGCCTTCGTGCCCAGGAGAGAAGGGGAGTTCGGGCTTAAACTGATAAAGCCCCCGAACAATAAGGTTATCTGGGTAGTTTAGCCCAGCGGCCTTTACGTCAACAACTATTTCGCTGTCTCCCGGGACCGGATCTGGAACCTCTTCCCAAGAAAGGTTTTCTACCGGGGCAAACTCTTTGCACATGATCGCTTTCATTTCTGCCTCCTCTTAATGTTTAAAAACCCTTGTTCCGGTAAACACCATTGAAATTCCGTGTTTATCGCAGGCCCCTATAACTTCTTTGTCTTTTATGGACCCTCCGGGCTGTATGATTGATTTTATTTTATGTTTTGCCATTAAGTCAACAGAATCTCTAAAAGGAAAAAAAGCATCTGAAGCAAGAACCGCACCAGCAGGAACCTTAGTTTTTGTTAATGCATATTTTACAGCATCAATCCTGCTTGTTTGTCCTCCAGAGATACTAATAATTTTTTTGTTATGCGCCACCACAATGGCATTTGATTTTGCATGCTTTACCGTTTTCCATGCAAACACAAGGGTTGAAAGCTGGGATTTTGTTGGAGGTTTTTTGGTAACTGTTTTTAGTTTTGAAACACTTATCTTTGAAAGGTCTGTTTCTTGTATAACCCATCCACCAGCAATTTCTTTTCCAAAGCTCTTTTTGGGTTTGTATTTTCCAAGAGAAAGTACCCGAAGGTTTTTCTTTTTTGAAAAAAGAGACAACGCTCCGTTATCAAAGCTAGGGGCAATAATAATTTCAAAAAAAATTTTGTTTAACTCTTTCGCCGTTGAAAGGCCACATTTTTTGTTCATTGCAACAACCCCACCAAAAGCTGAGAGAGGGTCTACCTTCAACGCATTTAAAAAAGCGGCTTTTGGTGTTTTGCCAGAACCAACACCACAAGGAGAGCCATGTTTTATAATTACACAGGAAGGCTCTTTAAACTCATAAAGACATAAAAGGGCGGCTTCTCCGTCTAAAAAGTTATTATAGGACATTTCCTT
>Ga0257112_10000375_pt1 | contig 19010 bp, 14 predicted proteins | sample LP_taG_5_FD_191565 | JGI IMG/M metagenome (GOLD analysis project Ga0257112, IMG submission 191565) | Marine microbial communities from Northeast Subartic Pacific Ocean, Canada - LP_J_2015_P26_1000m | ecosystem: Environmental > Aquatic > Marine > Oceanic | place: Canada: Northeast Subartic...
CGTCGGGTACCTCGATGACGACGGCTACCTGTGGCTCTCCGATCGGAAGATCGACATGATCATCTCGGGCGGTGTCAACGTGTACCCGGCTGAGATCGAGGGCGTGATCGGAGGGCATCCTGACGTGCTCGACGTGGCCGTCATCGGTATTCCCAACGAGGAGTTCGGCGAAGAGGTCAAGGCACTCGTGGTCGCCGACGGTAGTGCCGACAACGACGACCTGGCCACCAGGCTCATGGTCCTCTGCCGGGAGAGCCTCGCCGGTATCAAGGTGCCCCGGTCCATCGAGTTCAGGGAATCACTGCCCCGGACGGGCACGGGCAAGCTGCAGAAGCGCCTGCTACGTGAACCATTCTGGTCCGGCTACGACCGCCGAATCTGATCGCGGCCTGGTTCGCCCTGCGGACAGGTTGGTGCGCTCGCAGAAACGATGTCGGGCACTAACCGACGAACGTTCCACTCCTTGTCGGGCCGGACGGCCACCGGGACCTACCCCTGACCGCACGGCCGACATGGGCCACCGAGCCGAATACCCCGGTAGGCAGCCACACGACCACGATCATGAGTAGCAGGCCGCTGACCGCCAATTGGTTGGCAGCACCCGAATCGCCCATTCGCGCAAGGGCCACGGTCAATACGCCACCGGATGACAGGGCTCCAGCCAGCAGGGCACCAGACGGCGTGGCGATTCCGGCCAGGTAGACAACGGCAACCACCATCAATGAGTCGAACAAGGCGAACGAGCTACCGGTCACGATCTGCCGTTGATAACCGAGCAGGACTCCTCCGATTCCGGCCAGCAGGGCTGAGACGGCAAACGCCGTGAGCTTGACCCCAGCGACATCGATGCCCGCCGCCGAGGCGGCCCGCTCGTTATCGCGCACTGCCCGCCAACGTCGGCCGACGACGCCCCGACTGATACCGAGGGTCATCAGGAGGCAGAGGGCCAACACCACAAGAGTGGTCACCACGAAAGCCCGGCGAGGGTAGGCGGAACCCACTGCACCGATTCCCAGATCGAGGCCAAACAGCGACGGGCGGGGCATTCGGGCACCCAGGTCACCACCGCTAAACCATGACCAGCGGAAGATCAATTCCTCGATGGCTATCGAACCAGCAAGGGTGGCCACGGCCAACTGGGAACCACGGACCCGCACGGCAAGCAGGCCCACGACCACCCCAACGGCTACGGCCACGATTCCGCCGACAAGCGGTGCGATCGGAAACGGCACGTAATCCAGACGGATCACCGTGAAGGCGGCGATGCCGGCAAAGGCATAGGGGGCGAACGACACCTGGCCGACGAGCCCGGTCACCACCACTACTGATAATGCGATGACGGCTACACACGCCGAGATGGCCACCGCCAGGCGCCACTCGCTGTCCAGCATCATCACGGCGATTCCGGCCGCCGCCAACAGGGCCATGGGACGCCACGCCCCGACGTCTACACCGGCAGAACGTGGGAGGCGAGGCGAGAGCACCACTCCACGCTGTGGGAGGACATCACCCCAGAAGGCAAGGACAGCCAGAATGACCAGGAGGGGGACACCCTGCTGAATCCCAACGTCGGGCAACCACGCCCACTCCACCTGAACGTTCATCAACTCGGACTGGACCATTCCGATGCCCAGTCCGGCCAGGGCCGCACCTACGAACGACCGAAGGTGGGCTACCAGCGCGGCAGCGAGAGCCGGAACGACGAGCAAGCTCGAAGCGCCGACGTCGAGGCGTGTTGCCGGAGCGGCCAGCACCATCAGCAGGCCGGCGACCACTGAGGCCAGGACCCAGTTGACGGCTCCGACCCAAATGGGGGAGATCCCAAGCAGTACCGCACCGCGTTCGTTGTCTGCCAACGCCCGGGTTTCACGGCCGAACCGGGTGAACCGGTAGAGGCCGGCCAACAGCAACGCCGAACCGAGGGTGATGCCAGCCAGCCAGAGTCTGTCGGTGCCGACCAGAGCCCCGCCGATTTCCACCAAGCCGTCGGGAAGGATGCCGTCGATGGCCAGGCCGGTTGCCCCCTGGGAGCCAATGCGCAGGCGAGCAATCTCCATGAGGTAGACGAGGAGGCCCAGTGAGGCGACGAGGGCACTCAGTGGAGGAGCGTGGCGAAGGGGCCGGATGATCGCCAGGTAGATGACACCACCGAGGACGGCCGCCAGAACCATGCAGACGGCGAGTGCGGTGGCCACCGTTGGAGCCCGAACGATTGGGAGACGAGCAGGTAGGCCGAGGATGGGCAGGATCAATTCTCCGGTGGCCCTCAATTCGTAGAACGCCACAGCGACATACATGCCCATGGCGGCATGGGCGAGGTTGAGGACCCCGCTGGCCCGATGGGTGAGGACCAGCCCGACGGCCAATGATCCGACTACGGCTCCGGTACCGCAGCCAAGCAGGAGGTAGGTCAGATGGCTGCCGATAGTGGTCCCGATCAGCCGAGCTGGGCGAACAGGGCCGGGGTGTCGATCCAGCCATCGTCGGCGGGTACAACCTCACCCTCGACGATCGAGAAGATGGCCTGCTGTGGGGCGCACAGGGCAGGAAGTCCGGGAATCTGCTGCTTGTCACAGGTGTAGGGGTGCCCCCAAAAACTTGGCCTATCGACTGCGCTCCGGATCAGATCCAGCAAGGCTTCCCGGCTTCCAGCATCGGGGCCCAACTCGATCAGAAGCGCATAGAGATTGAGGAATCCCCGCATCGACACCGTGCCGACACCTCCTGCTGGTTCGGAGGCGTACTGTGCGACCACCTCTTCGTAAACGGCACCGTCGACGGTGGCCTCCAACGGGCTTTCGGAGTTGAAAAGGACGGTTTCGGCGGCACTCCCGGCCACCTCAAGGATTTCTTCTGCCGCGCAACTTCCGACTAGGTAGAGCTGGGCCTCGATCCCCAGGTCGACCATGGTCTGCATGATGGGGGCGCAGGAGAGGTCGGCTGCTGCAACGACAATCGCGTCCGGTTCGAACTCGGCTGCCTTGGTCAACACGGGAAGGAAGTCGAACGTGAACAAGGGGAACGGGATCAACTTCACCTCCAGTCCAAGAGCCTCCGCCAGAGCCGCGCCGTAGTCCCGGGTGGACACGGTGAACGACTCGAACTCCCCGTGGGCGAGGACGATCCGAGAAGCGCCAAAGTGCTCGATTGCGTGACCGATGAACCCCGCGTACGCACCTGCCATCGCTCCGCTGAAGTAGAACGCCGACGGTGATTCCATCTCGGCCATGTTGGTCGGGATACCCCCAACCACAGGGATCCCGTTCTGTTCAAAGATCGGGATGGCCCCGGTGCTGCCGATGTCGATGCCGGTTGTCACGGCGACCACGTCGGCCATCACCATCTGCTGGGCGCAGGCCTGAGACCTTTCCACAGTGAAGTCGGTGACACAGACCTCGAGTTCGACCGGACGTCCATTCACACCGCCCAACTCTTCGTTGACCCAGCGGACCGCGGCCTCCACGGCAGCCCGGGCTTCGGGGAACGAGCCGGCCGGCGAGTCTTCCTGGTTCAACAGCCCGACACGAACCGGATCAAGGTCCGGGTCGGCACCACGTGCCTGAACCGGCAGTTGGCCCATGAACCATTCGGCACCTCCCAAACGCCCAACCACAGTGTTCGGATCACCAACCGGGACGGTGGTCGTCGCGGCAGCGGTCGTCGTTGTCGCGGCAGTGGTGGTCGTCGCGGCGTCGGTCGTCGTTGTCGCGGCAGTGGTGGTCGTCGCGGCGTCGGTCGTCGTTGTCGCGGCAGTGGTGGTGGTCGTCGCTGCGGCGGTGGTGGTCGTCGCGGCAGTGGTGGTGGTTGGCGCCACCGTGGTCACAATGCTGGAGGGCGCCGTAGTGGCGGGCGGCTCAGTTATGGCAGGCGCTGTGGTGGAAGCAGTCGAGGCTGTCTCAATGCCTTCCTGCACCCGTTCCTCGCTGCAAGAAACCAGGGACGCGACGAGAAGAGCGACCAGTGTTGTCGTGGCGTAGCTCCGCCTGACCCTCATCAAGACAGTGGCCTCCTTCCGACACCCACGTCCGACCGTTAGTTGTTCTTGTCAGGCCGGGTCGGGCATCCAACTCCCGTGGGCACCGTAGGGGACCCTCTGCGGGAGGTTGACGGTAGCCACAGGGGGACCTTCGAAGTCTCGGGCGTCGATGATGAGGAACTTCGACTTGTCCGAGTTCTCGTCGTGGACGATGCAAAGGACCCAGCCCTCGTCCTCTTCTGCGTCTGGGCCGGCAGGGGCAAACACCGGTTCGCCACCTTTGACCCCTGTGCCCAGCTCATGGTCCCAGCGTTGTCCTGTGGTCAGGTCGTACTTGTAGAGCGTTTCGCCATACTCCACGTAGTCACCACCCGTGTCTGGCAGTGCCATCAGGTATCCGTAGCGGGCCGGATGACCCACCAGACGGTCGTCAATTCGGCCGAAGTCTCCCCGACGGTCGTCTAGTTGCTCCTCATGCACCGTGCCAGCCACCGTGTCAATGGTCCATCTCCAGAGACAACCAGACGCCGAGTAGTCGTCTCCCGACTCGGCAAAGGCCGAATCCAGTCTGGACACATGGAGGACCAGGTTGCCGCCGTCCTCGTAGGCGTTCACCGGGTGGAAGACATAGCACGGGTCGATCTCGTGCCAGGTCACGTCCGAGTTCGTTCCGTTTCGGGGCATGACCCCGAGCCGCGCCCCCGCCTCGGGCTCAAACCGGAACGGCAGTCCTCCCTCGGCTATGGACTCCAGGTTGAAGGCCAGGGGAAGGTCCATGAACACGACGTGATTCTGGGTGATGTTGAAGTCGTGCATCATCACCATTTTGGGGATGTCGATGGGCTCTGTCTGGACCAGTCGGCCTTCAGCGTCGGCCCGGTGGTAGGTGAGGTAGGGGGGCTCGAATGAGAAATAGCTGAAGAAAAGCAACTCGCCGGTTGCCGGGCAGATCTTGGGGTGAGCGGTTACCGATGTGGTCAGTTTTCCGTCGAAGTCCCATGGACCGACGGTGTCCAACCCGGGGGTCAACTCATAGGGGAAGTGCCCTTCTTCAAGGGCCAGAATCCGGTCGGCATGACGGATCACGTGGGTGTTGGCTAGGCCCATGGTCAGATCGTCCATGGCCTCCATCGGCTTGTCGCCTGCCCTGTTCTCGAAAGGCCGGGTTCGTACGAAGCGGTTGCGGTACGACAGGGCCCGGCCACCTTGGAGGGCCAGGCCGTGGACCATGCCGTCGCCGAAGAACCAGTGTTCGGACCACCCGCGGGATGGGTTGGGCCCCACACGCAGGTAGAGGCCATTGAGTTCCTCGGGGATCTGGCCCTCGGTCTCGAGGTCGGTGGTCGTCGCTTCGACCTGCATCGGTTCCCAGTTGCCGCTCAGATGCCAGGGGACAGTCTCGACTTCGTTGCTCACGGGTGTGTCTCCTTCGTTTGTTCCGCTTGGGCAGGATAGTCAAGGCCCCTGATTGACGACCATGCCAGAGGCACGTCGCGGCCATCCGATCATGGCCGGGTACGAACTACGTTCGGCCTGTGCAAGCGGACGTCAACGTCGGTGAACGCAAGCCAGCGGTAGTCGACCAACGCGCCGGTCGGACTGCCGGGATCTTCGAGGCGTTCCTGGTGCCCGCCTTGAAGAGTCCATGTGGATTTTCGTCGGTGGCCGTGGCAGTTACCGTGATGCACCGCCAAACGACTGACCTTCGTGGACACGTGACCCAACCGGACATGGTCGGCAGAGAGATGACATGACCCCCCTTCTCAAGACCGAAGGCCTGACCGTCACCTTCGGTGGCCTCAACGCCAACGATGGCGTGGATCTCATCGTCGAAGCCGGATCGTTCGTCGGCCTGATCGGCCCGAACGGGGCCGGCAAGACCACGTTCATCGATGCCATCACGGGCTACGTTCCAACCTCTTCTGGGACAGCGAACTTCGACGGCCACGACCTTTCCGTACTCAAGCCCCACAAGCGCTCCCAGTTGGGCCTGGTTCGCACTTTCCAGTCCCTGGAACTCTTCGAGGATCTCAGCGTCCGAGACAACTTGCTTGTCGCCGCCCATCCCGTCCGCTGGTACACGCTCGTGTTGGACATCTTGCATCTCCGACAGCAGACCCCGGAGGTCGATGCCCGAGTCGATTGGGCCCTGGAGGTCGTCGGATTGTCCGAGCAGGCCGACGTCCTGCCAACGGATCTGTCCCACGGCCAGCGGAAGTTGGTCGGAGTGGCCCGTGCCCTGGCCCCCCAACCGAAGCTGGTCCTGCTCGATGAGCCGGCTGCGGGCCTCGACACGGCGGAGAGCAGTGCCTTGGGCGACCACCTACGAGGATTGCTCAACCACGACATCACCGTGTTCCTCGTTGACCACGACATGGGCCTGGTGCTCAGTATCTGTGACTACATCTACGTGATGGATTTTGGCCAGATCATTGCCGCAGGTACCCCTACCGAGATTCGGTCCAATCCTGACGTGAGGGCCGTCTACCTCGGTGAAGAGACGGGCGAGGCCCAGACTCGCTACGCCGAGGAACTGCATGACCTGACCGGTAGCGAGGACGAAAGGTGAGCAGTGACCAGCGCTTGCTGGCTGTCGAGGGCATGGACACGGGTTATGCGGGCGTTCCGGTCGTGCGCGGTCTGGACCTGCACCTCGACGAGGGCGAGGTGGTGGCTCTTCTCGGCCCCAACGGGGCCGGCAAGACCACCACTTTGTTGAGCATCTCAGGGCTAATTCCGCTTCTCCGAGGGTCGATCACGGTTCTTGGTGAGCCAGTTGACTCCCGCAACCCCCACCGGTTGGCCCGCCTGGGTCTGGCCCATGTGGCCGAGGATCGTTCCCTGTTCTTCAACCTCACCGTGCAGGAAAACCTCAAGTTGGGGTTGAGATCCAGCCATCGGGAGCAGGAAGCAGGATTGGAACGCGCCCTTGAACTATTTCCCGCACTCCTTCCACTCATGGGTCGCCGATCCGGTCTGCTTTCGGGTGGCGAACAGCAGATGCTGGCTATGGCCCGCGCTCTGATGTCGCAACCGAGGTTGCTGCTCGTCGATGAGATGAGCCTCGGTTTGGCTCCGATCGTCGTCGAACATCTTTTGCCCATCGTGCGCGACTTCGCCGACCGCACTGGGGCCGGGGTGCTCATCGTCGAGCAACATGTCAATCTGGCCCTCGACATTTCCGACCGCGGATACGTTTTGAACCACGGTGAACTGGTCATGGAAGGTGTCGCCGCCGACCTGCTGGCCCGGCAGGACCTCCTTGAGGCCAGTTACCTGGGTGGAGACGTCGATCACGGGGCGTCGGACTGACTGACTCCGACAACGCCGATACCGGCCCGGTCGGTCGGCCGTCACCGGCAGCGGGTAGGTCATCTCCTCGAAGCATGGAATCCCATGAATGTTTCCAGGAGAAGTGGCACCGTCCGTCGCCCGGGACCTGTCGGTTCAGCGCCAGACCACGCGGGCCACGGTCAGGGTGGTGCAGTAGAAGACGTCGCGGTTGCCGCCGGGCGTGAGGAACATTCCGTTGGCGATACGGGACCCCGTCTGGACACGGTCCAGCAGGTCTCCGGTGAGGATGTCGACGACGATCAGGTCGTCGGTGCCGTCCCGGGTGAAGTCGTTGATGACGATCTCGGCCGACTCGGGGAACACCACCGGTTGCATGGTGGGCCGGACGTCTAGGTGCCAGCTGACGGCCAGTCCGTCCGACGTGTCGATGCCTGCCAGGCCGCCGTTCAGCGAGTCCCAGGCGAGGGCCATCTGGTGTTCCGGCACGTGCACCGGTGGGGCGATGATCCCACCGCCGGGGGTGCCGAACGGTTCGACCACGTCCACTTCGCCGGAACCGCCCACGTCCACGCGTAGCAGCCGCAGGGCGCCCGTCCAGGCGACCGGGTTCCGCCACGACAGCCGGTTGCCCGGATGCTCGACCCAACGACCGTTCGGTTCGGTGGTGTGGATGAGCCGGACCGGTGCGACGTCGCCGCAGTCCATGAGCCAGGCCGCACCATCGGAGAGGCAGGAATCCCACGCCAGCCCCTGGTCGCCGTTGGCCGTCCGGTAGCGGGGCGACCAGCTCCCGTCCAGGTGCATGCCGCTGCCGTCGACCCGGATCCGCCAGAGGTGTTCGGTGCCCGGTACGACGACCGTGTCTCCGTCCGGGTCGTGGTCCGCGGCGATGCGACCCATCGACCCCTCTGGCAGGACCATGGGCTCATCGATCACCTCGAGGGTGTCGGGGTCCAGTCGGGTGATCGTGGTGCCACCCTGGCCCTCCAGGCGGAGGTCCTTGGTGATCAACGTGCCGTCGGACAGGGCCAGGAGGCCGTTGTGGCTCCGGTCCACCGGCAGCTCACGTTCGGCGAGAACCTGGCAGTCCGGATCCAGGCGGTGCAGGTAGGAGCCGTTCACGGAATGGATCGACCCGTTGGCATGCGCCAGGATCGCCCCGCACCACACGTGGTCGCCGCACGGCAGCTCCCCCGACCAGCTGATCGGCTCCAGGGTCTCCGGGTGGATGCGCTCCACCCAGCCGTACGGCGGCGGGCCGGCGAACGCGGGCATCGTGCCACCCAGGAACCATTCACCCTGGTCGCGCTCCACGACCATCACGTTCCAGCGGTCGTTGCGCCTGGTTACCACCTCGGCGGTGCCCCCGGCGGCATCCAGCCTGCCGGTCCGTGCCTTCTGGCGCCGGTTGCCGCCGCATTCCACCGGCCACCGGGAGGGCCAGTAACCGGGGCTGGGATCGTTCCGGTCCAGCGGCGTGGTCATTGCCGGAACGTTATGACGCGACGTGGATCAACCGGTGATCCGACGGTTCCGGCTGCTGGTCGTTTCCACGGCGAAGTGCCGCCTGGACAGGTAGGCGAACAGGGCGACCGCCAGTGGTAGCACGGTGAACCACAGGCTGGCACTCCGGTAGTCGCCGAACACGGTGCTCCCGAGCGAGAAGGTCAGGGCGCCCAGTGCGGAGGCCAGAACGCTGATCAGGGCAAAGGTTCCCGAGATCGAACCGATGTGTCCCACCCCGAAGAGCGCCGGTAGGAGGGAGCTCTGCACGGCGGCGCCGCTGCCCATCGTCATCCCCAGGACCACCGAATAGAGGAGCACCGTCGGGAAGGTCACAGACGTGCCTCCCAGTAGCAGCGTGGATGCCAGGAGCAGCGCAACGACCGTCGGGAGCATCGGTCGGGCCGCACGGTCGGCCAACCACCCGAACGTCAGCCCTCCTATGACGGCGCCACCGGCCTGAGGAAGGAACATGGCGGCGGCCTGCGCATTCGAGTAGCCGACCTCGCCGAGCAGGTTGGTCTGGTGGAAGAGCAGGCCGGTGCCGAGAAGCGAGTTCGTAGCGGTGACGGCGGCGAGGGCCCAGAAGGCGGTCGACCTGAGAGCCTTCGACCGGGTGGCTGACGGTTGGGCCGAGCCGGTCTGGTCGACGTGGACCGGAGGTGCACCGTCCGGCAGTTGTCCCAGGTCGGCAGGCCGGTTCACGTACCCGAACCAACTGACGGGCACAGCCGCCAGGGCTATGACCGCCGAGGCGGCCAGCCAGGCGATGCGCCACCCCCATGCGTCGATTGCGACCGCCAGCAGTATCGGCACGACGGACATTCCGCCCATGGTCAACGTCATCTTGAGGCCGAGGGCGAAGCCGCGGCGGCGGTCGAACCAGTGCACGACGGCCACGGTCGAGGTGAGGCTGAGGGCTCCCTGGCCGAGGAGCCTGATGCCGAAGAACCCTGCGGCCAGCCACACGAAGCCCCGGACCATCGACATGTGAGCCAGGACGAGGGCAAAGGCGACCCCGAACACCGTGGATGCCCGCCGTACCCCGATCTGGTCGACCCAGCGACCGATCCTCGGCTGGCACGTCGAGGACAGCAGGGTCCCCAGCAGGTAGGCGGTGGCGATTGCCGAATCAGAGAGGTTCAGGCCGTCGGACAGGTGCTGACGGAACACCGAGACCCCGATCGACTGTCCGGGACCGGTGAGGATGCCGACGAGGCTGGCCAGTCCCACCATCCGCCAGCCGTAGAAGCCGGCAGGTGAACGTGCGGCCGGTCGGGTGTCCGGTGCAGCGTTCACCGTGGCACGCTATCCAGCAGGCCGTCGGCGGATGGCGTCCCCCTCAGGTCTGTCGGGATCCAGGGCGGTGGACCGATTCCGCGCTGGTACTACGATTCGGCGCTGGTCGACGAGCGACCGTGACGCGTTGGTCCGATCAGGGGGTCATATGAGGATTGCGGTGCTGTGCGAACGGATGGCAGGTGAACGGCGGGTCGCCCTGACGCCCGAGGCCGCCCAGACGCTGGTATCCGACGGGCACTCCGTGGTCGTGGAGTCGGGTGCCGGGGTCGCCGCCGGCATGCCCGACGATGCGTACCTCACGGTGGGCGCCACCGTGGCCCCGGACCTGGCAGCGACCGTCGGAGATGCCGGGGTCGTCGTGTCGGTGAACGGCCCGACCGACGGCGCGACCCTCGGCCACCTCGGCGCCGGTCACATACTCGTCGGGCTGTTCGACCCGTTCTGGCTTCCCGATGTCGCCGCCCGGGTGGCGGCGACGGGTGCGACGATGATCGCCCTGGACCTCGTGCCACGCAGCACGCGGGCTCAGGCCGTGGACGTGCTCTCCTCGATGGCGACCGTGGAGGGTTTCCAGTCGGTCCTCCTGGCGGCCGGCCGGCTCCCGAAGATGCTCCCCATGCTCATGACCGCTGCCGGCACCGTTCCACCGGCCCGGGTGCTGGTGCTGGGTGCCGGCGTGGCTGGCCTCCAGGCGATCGCCACGGCCCGACGCCTCGGTGCCGTTGTGGAGGGTTTCGACATCCGCGAGGAGGCCCTGGAACAGATCCGGTCCCTCGGTGCGAAGTCGATCGACCCGCCACCGGCGCCGGATGGCGGTGTGCCCGATGCGGTGCTGATCCACGAGGTCCTGACCCCGCATGTGGCCGAGGCCGACATCGTCATAGCGACGGCCCAGATCCTCGGCCGCCAGAGCCCGCTGCTGGTCACCGCCGCCATGGTTGCCGGTATGCGCCCGGGATCGGTGCTGGTGGACCTGGCGGTCCAGCGTGGGGGCAACTGTGAGGTGAGCATTGCCGACTCCGACGTCGACCATGGTGGCGTCACCGTGCTGGCGCCGACCAACCTGGCTTCCGGGTCGGCGGTGACGGCATCCAGGATGTTTGCCACGAACATCACCAACCTGGTGCGGATGCTGGACAATGACGGTGAGGCCTTCGTCGACCCCGACGACGACGTGCTGGCAGGGATGCTGGTCGCTGCCGGCGGCCAGGTCGTGCACCCGGTGGTCCGCTCCCTGCTGGATCAGCGGGCGGAGGCTTCCGTGAGCGACGGAAAGGCCGGAGCATGACCCTCCTGATGGCCCTCACGCTGTTCGTGCTGGCCGTGTTCCTGGGCATGGAGTTGATCTCCAAGGTCCCTGCGACGCTCCACACGCCGTTGATGTCGGGGTCCAACGCCGTGTCGGGAATCACCCTCATCGGGGCACTGGTATCGGCCGGCACCGACCACTCCACGCTGACCACGGTGCTTGGCTTCGTTGCGGTCGTGCTGGCCACGATCAACGTGGTGGGCGGGTTCCTCGTGACCGGCCGGATGCTCGCAATGTTCTCCTCGGGAAGCAGGAAGCGGTCGTGAGCGCCGCCGACGTCACCTCGGTCGCATACCTGGTGGCGGCCGTCCTGTTCATCCTCGGCCTCAAGGGGCTGGCACGGCCCCGCACGGCACCGCGGGGAAACCAGCTGGGTGCCTCCGGGATGCTCATAGCCATCCTGGCGACGCTGCTGGACCGGTCGATCGTGGACTTCCGTGTGCTGCTGGCCGGTCTGGTCGTGGGCTCCGCCATCGGCGTCGTCCTGGCTGTACGGGTGCAGATGACCGGCATGCCGCAGCTCGTCGCCCTGTTCAACGGATTCGGTGGCGGGGCGTCGGTGCTCGTCGCCGGGGCATCGTTCCTGCAGGTGGTGGACGAGGGACTGGTCGACAACCAGTTGGCGATCGCCGCTGCACTGACGGCACTCATCGGCATCGTGACCCTCACCGGTTCGCTGGTCGCCTTCGCCAAGCTCCAGGAGGTGCTGTCGCTGAGCGGCTTCCGGGGACAGGGCATGCTCCGCGCCCTCCTGGCCGTAGTGGCGCTGGCGGCAGCGGTGATGGTGGTCGTGAGCCCCGCTGATACCGGCTGGTTCTGGCTCCTGGTTGGTGCCGGAGCGCTCCTCGGCATCCTGGGCACGGTTGCCATCGGCGGAGCCGACATGCCGGTAGTCATCGCCCTGTTGAACGCCTTCTCCGGGTTGGCGGCATCCACCGCCGGGTTCGTCCTGGACAACCCACTGCTCATCATCGCCGGTTCCCTGGTCGGTGCCAGCGGTGTGATCCTCACGCAGATCATGTGCACCTCCATGAACCGCTCGCTGTTCGATGTGATCTTCGGTTCGATTTCCGCCGGTGGTGTGGTGGCCGATGCCGACGAGGTGTACGGCGACCGGGTCACCTCCACCTCGGCCGAGGAGGTGGCGATGATCCTGGAGGTCGCCGAGCGGGTGGTGATCGTGCCCGGCTACGGCCTCGCCGTCGCCCAGGCCCAGCACGCCGTCCGGGACCTGATGCGGACCCTGAACGACGCCGGGACCGAGGTCGTGTTCGGCATCCATCCGGTGGCCGGGCGCATGCCGGGGCACATGAACGTCCTGCTGGCCGAGGCCGAGATCGACTACGAGTGCCTGCTGGACATGGACCAGGTCAACCCGACGTTCGCCCAGACGGACGTGACGATCGTGATCGGCGCCAACGACGTCGTGAACCCGCTGGCCCGGACCGACCCCGATTCTCCGATAGCCGGCATGCCGGTCCTGAACGTCGATGACTCCAGGACGGTCGTGGTGATCAAGCGGTCCCTGGGTCCGGGCTTCGCTGGGATTCCGAACCCGCTGTTCGCCGCCGACGGCACCCTGATGCTGTTCGGCGACGGCAAGAAGGCCGTCCTGGACATCGTGGCCGCCCTCCTGAACGCCTGAGCCGCGTCCTGACGGGCCTGACGGGTTGAATCAGCCGGCCCAGTCGGGGGAGCGCTTCTCCAGGTAGGCCCGCATTCCCTCGATCGCCTCGTCACTCCGGAACAGGTCGGCGGAGAGCTTCGCGGTCCAGTCGAAGGCCTCCTGGGTCGGCATTCCGGGCACCTGGGTGAGTAGCCGCTTGGTGGCGGCCAACGCATCGGGGCCGCCGGCCAGCAGGTCGGCGACGAAGCCGTCGACCACGTCGTCCAGCTCGTCGGCCGGTACGGCCCTGTTGACGAGGCCCATTCGGGCGGCGTCGGCACCGGTCATGCGGTTGCCCAGCAGCATCGCCTCGGCGGCATCGGCTGGCCGCATCCTGGGAAGGCACAGCACCGAGATCATCGCCGGGGCCAGCCCGCGTCGTACCTCGGTGAAGCCGAACTTGGCGTCGTCTATGGCCACCGAGAGGTCCATGGCGGCAGCCAGGCCCATGCCGCCGGCCACGCAGTGCCCGGCGATGCGTCCCACGTAGACCTTCGGAGATCGGCTGAAGCGGCTGAACAGGTCGGCAGCGTCGACCTTCGCTATCGGCCTTCCATCCGAGGAGCGTTCGGTCAGGTCGGCACCGGCGCAGAACACGCGGCCGCTGTTGGTGAGCACGACGACGCGCACCGCAGGGTCGGCATCGGCTGCGTCCAGTGCCGTGATGAGCTCGCCCACCAACGCCGAGCTGAGGGCATTGCGGTTCTCCTCGTCGGCGAGGGTGACGGTGAGGACGCCGCCGTCGAGGTGGGTTTCCACCAGTGCCATCAGAAGCTCCCCGGTCCGGGTCCGTCGGTGGGTGGGCCGGCGAAGGCCTGCGCCCGGACCAGCCAGTCCCGGGCCACCTCGCCGTTGACCTCGAGGCCGGTGTCGTCCACGTGGCGGCGCTGGGTCACCACGAGGCAGAAGTCCTCGGCCGGTCCCTGGACCGTGTCGGCGGCATCACCCGGGCCCCAGGTCCACACCTCTCCGGAGGGCGCCTCGAGGGCGACGTGGACCTCGCCTGCCGGTGCCTCCATCTTCCGGTTGACGTACGACCAGGCACGGGTGATCACGCCCAACTGGGCGACATGACGGAGGCGGTCGGTGGGGGGACGGTCACCGCCGACGGTGTCCACGATGTCCTGCCCGTGTGCCCATGCCTCCATGAGGCGGGCGGTCAGGAACGACCTGGCTCCCATGGACGGCCCATACCAGGCCACCCTGTCGTCGTCGGAGAGCGTGGCTGCCGCATCGGCCAGACGGGAGCGGCCCGAGCGCCAGGCATCCAGCAGCCCCTCCGGTGCAAGGGTCCGGAAGGCACCCAGGGTCAGGTCGTCCACGGCGTCACCGCCTCCACCGGCGACGTCCATGAGGTCTCCGATGGATGCCTGGAATGCCTCGGGGTCGGTGATGGCGGTGGCGGCCGCCCCGTCGAAGTAGGTCAGGTGGGCGACCTGGTCGGCCACCGTCCACCGTGGGCTGGGCGTGGCCGTCATCCACCCGGCATCGTCCAGGCCGGCCACGATGTCGTCGAGGGCTTGCTGTTCGGCCGCCAGGTCGGCAGCCACGTCGTGGACGTGCATCGGTTCTCCGTTCAGGGCGCTCAGGCGCCGGTCGTGAGGCCACGCAGGATGACGTCGACCATGGAGTCGGCTGCCTCCTTCGGGGTCGAGTCGATCGTCTCGAGGTTCTCGGGCAGGGCGAACATGGCGCCCAGGCCGGCCACGACCCGGGCTACGGCAGCGGTTTCGGTGGGTGCGATGTCGCCACGCTCGACGGCCAGGTCCAGGAGCGCACGGGTGATCGCCACCAGGTAGTCGGAGTGGGCGGTGACCAGCCTGTGTGTGGCCGGTGTCGCCGCCTGGTCCCGGGCGAAGGCCGGCGTCGTGGCCGCCACCGCCAGGTTGGCCGCCGTCAGATAGGACCTGATGGCCACCAGCGGAGCCAGGTCGGGTTGGATGGCCGAGATGGCCCCTCGGCCGATGCGGCGGAGGTTCCGGTCGATGACCGTCAGCACCAGCTCGTCCCGACTGGGGGCCAGGTCGTAGAGGGTGCGCAGCGAGCAGCCGACGTTTGCGGCGATGTCGGCCATCGTGAGGTCGGCGAAGCCGTCGTCGAAGAGGGTGCCGAGTCGGTCCAGGACCTCGCGTTGGCGTTCGGTCAGCCTGGCTTCGCGGTCGCGGTCCAGCACGGGGCGGGGAGCGGGCACCGACCGGAGCCGACGGACCAGCTCGGTGGATTCCAGCGTCGCTGCCTCGGTGGTCATGTCCCAGCCACTGGTGCGCCGTCCTCCAGGAGGGACTCGGGTACGTCCACGATCCTGGCGCGGAGCCATTCGCCCAGGCTCTTGGCCTGGCCGTCCTGGCGGGTGGAGGCGGCCACGCCCTCGCCCAGGAGGCCCCGCAGCATGAAGTTGAGCGACCGGATGGCCGGCAGGCGGTGCCGCTCGATCTGGAGTCCGGCGGCCTCCGGCAGGAGCTCCCGGAGGCGGTCGGTTGTGAGGTGGTCGTCCAGCCACGCCCACGCGGCGTCGCTGCGTGCGAACACCCCCAGGTTGGCGTCGCCTCCCTTGTCGCCGGAGCGGGCGCCGGCGATCCGACCCAGTGGGACGGCGACCGTGGGTCCGGCGGGCACCGGTGCGCTGGGCCCATCAGCCGGGGTTACCTCGACGACGGCCTCGGGTGCCACGGATTCGACCACCGTCCGGTCCCCGCCGAGGACCACCACGTGCTGGGGAACCAGGTCGGCGGGAACCAGGCCGGCCCTGTGTACGCCGAAGGGACGGGCGCTGCCGCTGCTCTTCACGGCGAAGAAGCCGGGAATGTTGGCGAGCGCCAACTCGGTCATGGCGCTGAAGATGCCCCGTCCGACCTTGTGTTCGTCGGAGTCCTTGACGGTCAGGCACCACTGCGCCACCGCCTCCTCGTTGGATGCCGGATCCGCCTTGTCGGTCCGTACCAGCCGTGACTCGACGGCATCGAAGTCGTCGGGGTCGTTCGGACAGGCGATCCAGAACGCCTCCTCCACGAGGGTGGCCTTGGCCTCCACGTCGAGGCCGGTGAGGGCAATCGAGAGGTCGTAGCGGAAGCCACCCAACTCGTTCATGGAGACCTTCAGCGTGGAGGGGGGCGGCTCTCCCTTCGTGGCGTGGATGCGTACCCGGTCGGGTGCCGCCTGCTCCAGCTGGATGGTGTCGAATCGGGCGGTCACGTCGGGGCCCAGGTAGGCCGGGGAGCCGATCTCGTAGAGGAGCTGGGATGTGACCGTCCCTACGGAGACCTCGCCGCCGGTCTGGTCGTGCTTGCCGATCACCGTCGAGCCGTCGGCAGCGATCTCGGCCCACGGGAATCCCGGCCGGGTCAGCCCCGGCACCTCGGTGAAGAACGAGTAGTTGCCACCGGTGGCCTGTGTGCCGCACTCGATGACGTGGCCGGCGACGACGGCTCCGGCGAGGGCGTCCCAGTCGTCTCGTTCCCATCCGTGGTGCCACGCCGCCGGCCCGCAGACGATGGCGGCATCGGTTGTCCTACCGGTGATCACGATGTCGGCACCACGTTCCAGGGCGTCCACGATGCCCCAGCATCCGAGGTAGGCGTTGGCGCTGACGAAGCGGCCCGGTTCGGCCAGCGGCTCGCCGGTGGCCATGTCGGGCAGGTCCACCCCGGCTGCCAGCAGGTCGTCCAGTCTGGGGATCAGGTCGTCGCCGTTCACGTAGGCGATGGTCGGGGACAGGCCCAGCTTGGCGGCGACCTCGGCCACGGCCTCGGCACAGTGGTCCGGGTCCAGCCCGCCGGCGTTCGAGACGACCCTGATGCCCCGGTCCAGGCAGGTGCCCATGACCTGTTCCATCTGGGTCACGAAGGTACGCGCGTAGCCGGCGCCCGGGCGCTTGGCCCGGGTGCGGGCCAGGATCAGCATCGTCAGCTCGGCCAGCCAGTCTCCTGTGAGCACGTCGATCGGACCACCGTCGACCATCTCCCGGGCGGCCGACAGGCGGTCGCCGTAGAAGCCGGAGCAGTTGGCGATGCGGATCGGGTCGGCCACGTCAGTCGCCCTCGCCCTGGACCTCGTCCGGTTCGATCACGAGCAGCACGGCACCGTTCTCGACCTGGCCCCCGACCGTCACCCGCACCTCGGTCACCGTGCCGTCGAACGGGGCTGTCATGTGGTGCTCCATCTTCATGGCCTCCAGCAACAGCATCGTCTGTCCGGCGGTGACAGTGTCTCCGACGGCGGCACGGATTTCGAGGACCCGACCGGGCATGGGCGCGACCAGCCCGCCGCTGGGCGCTTCGGTCCCCGGCACGGTGAAGCGGGGGACCACCCGGAAGGAGGTGGTGGTGCCTGCTCCGGTGAGGTGGAGGTGGTCGCCAGCCGGATCCCCGGCGAGCGTGATCCGGACCGTTCGACGGACGCCGTCCACCTCCACGTCCAACTCGTCGGGCGACCAGCGGTGGACGACGGCGAGGTGGCCTCCGTGGATGGTGAACGACCCGTCCCGCTGGGAGCGGTAGCTGACGTCGTGCTCCATATCGCCGACGGCGAGGATGACCTGCTGTGCCGGCATCCGGGCGTTGCGCCAGCCGCTGGGGATGCGGTCCAGGACCCGGGCCGCAGAGCGGTTGTGGCCCTGCAGCCACATGGCGGCGGCGATCGCCAACTGCCGGGTCGTGGTGGTGCTGAGAGTGGACCCGGTGGCGGGAGCGTGGCGCTTGATGAAGTCGGTGGTGGTGTCGCCGGCCAGGAAGGCCTCGTGGCGGAGCGTGGCCACGAGGAAGTCCCGGTTGGTGGTCACGCCGCCAAGGTGCATGCGTTCCAAGGCCAGGGCCAGGCGACCCGCCGCTTCCGAGCGTGTCGGGCCGTGGGCGACCACCTTGGCCAGCATGGGGTCGAAGTCGACGCCCACGTGGCTGCCCTCCTCGACGCCTGTGTCCCACCTGACCGCAGGTTCGTCGGCAGGGCGCCAGGCGACCAGCGTGCCGGTGGCGGGGAGGAACCCGGCCGCCGGGTCCTCGGCGTAGAGGCGGGCCTCGACTGCGTGTCCGTCGAAGCCGATGTCGTCCTGGCCGTAACCCAACGGCTCACCGGCGGCGACGCGCAGCTGTTCGCGCACCAGGTCGATTCCGGTCACCTCCTCGGTGACGGGGTGTTCGACCTGGAGTCGGGTGTTCACCTCCAGGAAGAAGAACTCTCCCGTGGTCTCGTCCACCAGGAACTCGACGGTTCCCGTTGACCTGTAGCCGATGCCGCGGGCCAGCTTCAGGGCGGACTCGCCCATGACGTCGCGCTGTTCGGCGCTGAGGGTGGCGGCCGGCGACTCCTCGATGATCTTCTGGTGGCGACGCTGGATCGAGCACTCCCGCTCGCCCAGGTGGACCAGGCCCCCGTGGGCGTCGCCCAGGATCTGGATCTCGATGTGGCGGGAGCGGGCCACGTAGCGCTCCAGGAACACCCGGTCGTCCCCGAACGAACTGGCTGCCTCCCGCTGGGCGGTGGCCACCGCCTCTGCCAGGTCCTCGGGGCGCTCCACCAGGTGCATGCCCTTGCCGCCGCCGCCTGCCGCCGCCTTGACCAGGATCGGGTAGCCGACCTCGTCGTCGGCCGTCGGGTCGTCCGACGAGGGAAGTGTGGGCACGCCGGCGGCCACTGCGGCCTCCTTGGCGGCCAGCTTGTCGCCCATCGACGAGATGACCTCCGGCGACGGACCCACCCAGATGATGCCGGCGGCCTCCACGGCGGCGGCGAACCCGGCGTTCTCGGCCAGGAAGCCGTAGCCGGGATGGATGGCGTCCGAACCGGTGGACAGCGCCGCGGCGATTATCGCCTCGCCGTCCAGGTAGCCGCCGGCGAGTCGTACGGCCTCGTCGGCCTCGGTCACGAACGGGGCGTCGGCGTCGGCGTCCACGAAGACGGCGACGCAGTGCATGCCCATGGAACGTGCAGTGCGGAAGACCCGTCGGGCGATCTCGCCCCGGTTG
>Ga0257112_10000377_pt1 | contig 18967 bp, 19 predicted proteins | sample LP_taG_5_FD_191565 | JGI IMG/M metagenome (GOLD analysis project Ga0257112, IMG submission 191565) | Marine microbial communities from Northeast Subartic Pacific Ocean, Canada - LP_J_2015_P26_1000m | ecosystem: Environmental > Aquatic > Marine > Oceanic | place: Canada: Northeast Subartic...
TCACCCGATTCCGTCTTGCGCTGGGTGCGATTGGGACCCTGAGTCGATACGCCAGCCGATTCCAGTGCCTGGGCAATGGCGTTGAGATCGCCTTCGGCCGCCCAGGTGACCATGCCACCGCTCGTCAAGTTGGCGAACTGTGCGCCAGCATTACCTTCCTGGGACTGCGCCGGGTCGGGTGCGATGATCTCGAGATAGGTGGAGCCGAGGGACAGAAGTGCATTGCGTGTTCCGAGACCCACATGCTCTCCGCCATAAGCGGCTGGTGCCCCGAACGTGTCCGCTGCCCATTCCATGCCTTCGTCTAGCGATGCCACGGCGTACATGAAGTGATCGATCCGCGTGGTCAGGATGTGTTCCCCTTGTTTTGGCGCCGGACCATGACTTCAACGTAATCCTCAACTTCCCCACGATTGAGTTCTCATCTTTCAAGGCCCACCCCACCCGCCGGTGGATGGCACCGTTTGACGTACCTGCAGGTCCTCGCCCTTCAAGGGTGTCCGCATCGTGGCGATCACGTCGTGGCCGCCACGAGCCAAGGAGAGCGCAGCCAGCCTGCCGAAGCCGCTGTTGCTGCCGGTGACGAGGATCGTCGCCATCCGCGGACCCTACGGCAGGCGATGAGTCGTTCAGGTGCCCGTGGGTCCGCCCGGAATCGAGTCGTTCAGGTGGCGTCCGCTCCCAGTGGCACGGCGCCAGAGAGGGTCGCCTGGTCCAGCAGGTACTCCCAGCCTTCGAGAGGCTGTCCTCCGCTGACCCGGACCCGCACCCGGCCGTCAGGGCCCACCACCACGAAGTACGGGAAGCTCCGCAGGCCATAGGCATCGGCAACCTCAGAGTTGTCAGAGTCCCGCACCACCAGCTCAGGCCATCCCTCGGCGACGAACCAGGCCCGGGGCAGGTTCCCACGGTCCAGGTAGACGGCCGTGGACACGGCCACGACCTTCACGCCCGCCGGAATGCCATCGCGTTCGATCCATGCGGTCAGCTTCGGGACCTCGACCTGGCAGTGCGGGCACCAGTGGGCGAAGAAGGCGATCACGTAGCCGGTGCCATCGCCCGGACGGACCTGCACCGTGTCCCCGTTGAAGGTGGTGGCGTCGAAGTCGGGAGCCAGACGGCCGACAGCAGCATCGCCGCCTGTCCCCGCGAACGCCGGCAGTCCCTCGCCGAACACGGCGACCGCACCTGTCTCCTGGCCGCCCGGATCACCAGGGGGATCACCACCACCGAAGGTGAGGGAAGCCACCAGGGCCAGGACGACGGCCCCGACGAGTGCAAGGAGGATCGTGCGGCCCGGACCTGACCGGCCGGTCGACTCCTGGGTGGGTTCGTCGGTCATCGGGACTGTCTCATGGTCGGGCATCCTCGCGGGTCGACGGAGTCATGTCACGGTCCGCGGCACCAGCGGCCAGCACCAGTGCGGTCACGGCGGCGAACCCGCAGAACGCCATGAACGGGATCGAGACGAACCCGAACTGGTCGACCCACTGCCGTGTACAGGGAGCGGCGACGTCGCACGATGAACCCTGCTCCGGGAACAACTGCAGCTGGTAGTGGTAGGCGGACACGAGGAGTCCGGTCACCGAGAATGGCAGCACCCGCCAGCGCGGATCCGGGTCGCTCCTCCACGTGGCGACGCCCAGGATCACGACGAGCGGATACATGGCGATGCGCTGGTACCAGCAGAGCTCACATGGCACGAAACCGCCCACCTCCGAGAACCAGAGGCTGGCGGCGGTCGACACGGCGACCACAGAGAAGGCCAGGCGAAGCATGTCGGTCCGCAACCCTCGGAGGCGCCGGCGGCCAGCACTCGTGGCTCCGAGGGCGACCACACCGATCGTGACGGCCATTGCCACCAGCGCCAGCAGGGCGGTGAAGAGGGACATCTGCTCTACGGACAAGGCCACCGAACCTACAGCCACCGGTGGTCGCGACACCGCGACGCTCGCCCCGATGGAGCACTCGCCTATGGGGCCGACGGGGCTGGCGTGGTAGGAAGCATTCGATGCCGAGACGAGCCGTGATCACCGGATGGGGCCGTTGCGTGCCACCGTTGACGTTGTCCAATGCCGACCTGGAACGGCTTATGGACACCGATGATGAGTGGATCGTCCAGCGGACCGGCATCCGGAACCGGCGACTCTCACACGTCGAGGCGACGGACCTGGCGGAGCTGGCGGCCCGACGCGCTCTGGCATGCGCGGGCATGGAGGCCTCCGACCTGGACCTGATCGTGGTCGCCACCTGCACACCCGAACTGCTCTGTCCCAGCACCGCGGCCACGGTCCAGGACCGGATCGGCGCTATCGGCTCGGCCGCCTTCGACCTGAACGCCGCCTGCTCCGGCTTCGTCTACGGCACCTCGGTGGTGGCCGGGCTGATCCAGGCGGGGTTCGCCGAGAAGGTGCTCCTCATCGGTGCCGAGAAGCTCCACTTCGCCATGGACTACCGCGACCGGAGCACCAGCATCCTGTTCGGTGACGGGGCCGGCGCCGCCGTGTTCGAATCCTCCGAGGACGGCGCGGGCGTGCTGGCCGTGGACCTCGGCGCCGACGGTGGCAAGGGCTCCACGATGGTCATCAGGTCCATGGGCTCACAGGGCGAGCCGGGGCCCACCAACGACCCGGAGACGTTCAGACTCCACTTCGAGGGTCAGGCCGTATTCAAGATGGCGGTGCAGAGCATCTCGGCCTCAGCCCGTCGGGTCCTGGAACTGGCGGGCCTGACCGCCGACGATGTGGACCTGGTGGTCCCCCACCAGGCCAACGCCAGGATCATCGAGTCGGCCACCCGACGCCTCGGGATCGAAGCGGATCGGGTCTTCATGAACATCGCCGAGTTGGGCAACACGGCTGCGGCATCGATCCCGATGGCCATCAGCGATGCACTGGACGCCGGGCGGGTACAGCCCGGCGACACCATCATTCTGACAGCCTTCGGCGGTGGCGTGACGTGGGGTTCAATAGCCCTGAAGTGGGGTGACAGGACGGAGCCGGTCGGAATCCACGTCGGCGAACTGCCAGACACCGACATGACCGTGTTCGACCTGATCCGGGAGAACCTGGACTTCTACGCACCCCTCCACGTAGACGAGCCGCCCCTCTCCTGAGCTGACCTCGGAGGGCTCCGGCAGACGGCCAGGCCGACCGACCTCCGGCCCGACGGTCAGTCGATGGTGATGACCATGGCACCAGTGTGGGCCTTGGCCACGAAGGCCTCCTGGGCTTCCCTGAACTCCGTGAGCGGCCAGGTGGCGGCCACCACCGGTCGCACCTCGCCACGCTGGATGTAGCCGACGAGGGCCTCGAAGACGGCCGGCTCGTACACCGTGCAGCCGTAGAGCTCCAGGTCGTTCAGGTAGAGCGTCCGGAGGTCCAGGTCCACGATCGGTCCGGCGATGGCCCCCGCAGTCGTGTACCGGCCTCCCCGGCGCACGACATCCAGGAGCGGGGCGAAGTCGGTGCCGCCCACGACGTCGGCCAGGACGTCCACAGTGCCTCCGGCCGCCTCGACGACAGCGCCCGCCAGGTCCGCCGATGCCCGGTCCACGCACACGTCGGCCCCGCAGGCCGAGACATCGGCGAACTTCGCCGCGCTGGTCACCGCCACGACCCGGGCACCCCGAAGCTTCGCCAGCTGCACCAGCGCCGAACCGACGCCACCCGACGCTCCGGTCACCACCACCGTCTCTCCGGCGACGAGGGCCGGCCTGGTGAGCATGTGCTCGGCGGTGGCCCACGAACAGGGGAACGAAGCCAGCTCGACATCGGTCAGGTCGCTCTCGACCGGGTAGACGTTGCGGGCCGGGATTGCACAGAACTGGGCGTAGCCGCCGTCGCGCTCCGAGCCCAGGTAGCCGGCCTTCGAACGGTCGGCCGGGTCGACGGCGTCACGGATCCAGCCGTCGGCCAGCACCCGACGGCCCATCAGGCCCGGGCCCACCGCCTCACCGACCGCCACCACCTCACCGCACGGGTCGGCACCCTGGATGCGGGGGAAGGTGAGGCCGCCACCGCCCCACGTGCCGTCCTCTCCGGCCTCGAGACCGAAGCCGTCCGATCCGGTGGCACCGGTCACCGACTTGGAGTACCAGCCCACCCTGGTGTTCACGTCCGTGTTGTTCATACCGCAGGCCCGGACCCGCACCAGGACCTCGTCTGCTGCGGGAACGGGGAGCGGCACGTCGTGACGTAGCACCAGCATCTCCGGCCCGCCGTTGCCCACCAGGTGCAGGGCGGTCATGGTTCCGGGCAGCCGACTCATCGCCTCGGTACCACCTCGTAGCCGGGTTCCTCGGGTTCGTCGTCGAGGATCTCGGCCGGGAAGCCGGACGCTCGGATCTCCAGCCCGGTCGGCTCCTCGAGGCGACGGATGATGTTGGGCGACCACTCGCGGGGCCCGTAGCGCTCCTGTCCGTCCTCGAAGATCCGCCGAAGCAGCGGCGACACCTCCAGCGGCACCCCGTGGCGGGTCGCCACGTCGTCGAACAGGCCGATGTCCTTCACCACCAGGTCCATCGTGAAGCTGATGTCCCGGCTGCCGTTCAGGATCACCTGGCTCTCGGTCTCATGCACGAACGAGTTGCCCGACGAGACCCGGATGGCCTCATACGTGGTCGAGAGGTCCATGCCGGCGGCCGCTGCCGTCACCAGCGCCTCGCTCAACGTGACCAGGTTCGCCGTCGCCAGGTAGTTGGTGACCACCTTCAGGACCGATGCCGAGCCCAACGGCCCGGTGTGCAGGATGCGTCGTCCCATGGCGGTGAGCACCGGTAGCACCCGCTCGAAGGTGGACCGCTCGCAGCCGGCCAGGATGGCGATGTTGCCGGTCGCAGCCCGGTGGCAACCACCGGAGACCGGACAGTCGACGGGTTCGGCGCCCACGGCCTGCACGAGCGTCCCCATGCGACGCACCTCGGCCTCGTCGGTGGTGCTCATCTCCATCCAGACCATGCCCGCTGAGAGCCCAGCCAGGATCCCGTCGTCGGCCTCCATCACCTCGGAGCAGGCGGCGGGCGAAGGCAGACAGGTGATGATCGTGTCGCATTCCTCGGCCATCTCCCTGGGGGACCCGGCCCAGGAGGCGCCGGCGTCCAGGAACGGCTGGGCGGCCACCGGGTCCAGGTCCCGGACCGTGAGGTTGAAGCCGTTGCGTTGCAGGCTCCCGGCCAACTTGGCGCCGACATTGCCCAACCCGATGAAACCGATGCGCATGGCCGCGCACTCTAGGCACTGAACCCGACGCCATGGGCAGGCAGGCCGCCTACCGACGCACAGTCCGGGACCGGCGTTGGCCTACCCTGCGGGCATGTCCGAGCACCTGCGTCCCGACACCTGGGGGCACCTGGCGATAGCCGCGGCCCTCCTGGTCGGAGTCCTGCTCGTCGGCACGGTCGGCTACTCGATGCTCGGCCTGGACTCTGTCGACGCCATCTACCAGACCATCATCACCGTCAGCACGGTCGGCTTCCGGGAGATCGCCGACGGCGACCCGGGCACGACGTGGAAGGCGTTCACCTCGGTGCTCATCATCCTGGGCACCGGTTCGATGCTCTACGGCGCCACCTCGGTGATCGAGAGCATCGTCGAGGGCCGGCTCACCGGCCAACTACGGAGGTACCGCATGCAACGCACCATCGACGCCATGGATGACCACCTGATCGTCTGCGGCACGGGCCGCGTGGGACGGGCCATCACGGAGTTCGTCCGGTCGATCGGCCAGGAGGTGGTCGTGGTGGACCGGGACCCCTCCCGCTTCAGCGAACGGGACACGCTCCACGTGCTGGGTGACGCCACCAGCGACGAGATCCTCCGACGGGCGGGCATCGAGCGGGCCACCACCCTCGTGACCGCCCTGGGGACCGCCGTGGACAACCTCTACGTCACCCTCTCGTCCCGGAAGATGAACCCAGAGCTCTTCATCGTGTCGCGCGCCGACGACCCCGAGGCGATGGCCAAGATGCTCCAGGTGGGTGCCGACAGGGCCGTCAACCCGTACGAGATCGGCGGCTCCCGCATGGCCAGCCTCGCCACCCAGCCCAACGTGGCCGACTTCGTGGACGTCGTGGTCCACGACGGCACCTTCGAGGCGAAGCTCCGGGAGATCCGGCTACCCGACGGATGCGGGTTCGTGGGCCAGACCATCGACGACCTGACGATCCGCCATTCGACCGGTGCCGTGGTCCTGAGCGTCCGCGACATGGCGTCACGCTTCCACACCGACGACGTCACCAGCCGCCCGTTCGCCGAGGGCGACGTGATCGTGGCAATCGGTTCCGACGAGGCCCTGGACCGGCTGGCAGCCGCCGTCACCTGCTGAGGAGTGCACCCATGATCGAACCAGACAGCCACCGCTTCGATACCCGTGCCCTGCACGCCGGCCAGAGACCGGATCCGGTCACCGGCTCGCGTGCCGTGCCCATCCACCAGACCACGTCGTTCGTGTTCGACTCCGTGGACCACGCCTCCGGTCTCTTCAACCTGGAGATCAGCGGCCACCTCTACTCGCGCATCTCCAACCCGACGGTGGCGGTGCTGGAGGAACGCATCGCATCCCTGGAGGGCGGGGTCGGCGGGGTCTGCACGTCCAGCGGCCAGGCGGCCTTCCACCTGGCGTTGGCGACGATCCTGGGTGCCGGCGACCACGTGGTGGCCAGCCGGAACATCTACGGCGGCAGCCACAACATGTTGAACCTGACGATGCCGCGCTTCGGGATCACGACCACGTTCGTGGACCCCCGGGACCCGCAGGCCTTCGCCGAGGCGATCCGGCCCGAGACACGCCTCGTGTTCGCCGAGACCCTCGGCAATCCCGGCATCGAGGTCCTGGACATCGCAGCGGTCGCCGACGTGGCACATGGCGCCGGCCTGCCCCTGGCGGTGGACTCCACGTTCGCCACGCCGTACCTGATCCGCCCCATCGAGCACGGGGCCGACATCGTCATCCACTCGGTCACAAAGTTCCTGGGAGGCCACGGCGTGGCGATCGGCGGAATCGTCGTGGACGGCGGCCGCTTCGACTGGGCCGCCGACGGGAAGTTCCCCACCCTCTCGGAGCCCTACGACGGCTACCACGGGATCACCTTCACCGAGGAGTTCGGTCCCGCCGCCCTGTCGATGCGGGCCCGCGCCGAGGGCCTGCGCGACTTCGGCGGCTGCATGAGCCCGGCGAACGCCTTCTACCTGCTGCAGGGAGTCGAGACGCTGCCGGTGCGCATGGCGCGCCACGTCGAGAACACCCTCCGCGTCATCGACATGCTGGATGGTCACGATGCCGTCTCGTGGATCAGCCACCCGGCGCACCCCAGCCATCCGGACCACGACCTGGCGAAGCGCCTCTACCCGAAGGGCGCCGGTGCCATCCTGAGCTTCGGCGTCCACGGCGGGCGAGACGCCGGTCGGAAGTTCATAGAGGCGGTGGACCTCGCCTCGCACCTCGCCAACGTGGGCGATGCCAAGACCCTCGTGATCCACCCCGGCTCCACCACCCACCAGCAGATGAGCGCCGAGGACCTGGCCGCGGCCGGCATCGGCGAGGAGCTGGTCCGCCTGAGTGTCGGCCTGGAGGATCCGGACGACATCTGCGACGACCTCTCCCGGGCCCTACGGGCCTCGCAGCGCTAGGGGTCGGCCGTGAAGTTCCAGGTTGACGACCTGACCGTCAACGCCGCCACCGGCGCCGTGTCCATCGAACGTGACGAGGTGGCCGACGCCCCCCTGGTGGTGCTCCTCCACGGAGCGGGCATGGACCGGACGGTCTGGTCGCAACAGACCCGGTGGTTGGCCCACCACGACACCCGGGCCCTCGCCGTGGACCTTCCCGGCCACGGCGGCTCCGAAGGTCCGGCGATCACGTCGATAGGGGAACTGGCTGCGTGGACCGCCCGGCTGGCCGAGGCCCTGGGCGGTCCGGTCCACCTGGTCGGCCATTCCATGGGCGCCTTCATCGCCCTCGAGGCGGCAGCTGCCACGCCGGACCGCATCGCCTCGGTCGTCCTGGTGGGGGTCGGGGCGGCCATGCCGGTCCATCCGGACCTCCAGACCGCGGCGGACGCCGACGATCCGCTGGCAGCGGCCCTCATGGCCGGATGGATGCACGGCCCGGACCAGCGGTTCGGCCTGAACCCCACCCCGGGGATGTCCATGACCGGTACCAGTCGTGCGGTCATCGAGGCGTGCCCTCCGGGGGTACTCGGACCCGACCTGGCTGCGTGCGCTGCCTACGGTGGAGCGGTGGATGCCGCCACGGTCCTGACCTGCCCGGTGACGATCATCCTCGGCACCCTCGACCGGATGACCCCCCGGAAGGCCGCCCAGCCGTTGCTGGATGCGATGCCCTCGGCCACCATCGTGGAACTACCCGACTCGGGACACGCTCCGATGATGGAGGAACCCGGTGCCGTACGCAGGGTGCTCGGCGACCACCTGGGGCGTCTGGCCGCCTGAAGGTCGGCCACCCGGGCCGATGGCGCGAACTAGTTCTGGAGCAGCTCCCGGAACGGGGTGCCCTTCGGCGGTCCCGGCTCCTTGGGGAGGCCCAGTACCCGCTCGCCGATGATGTTGCGCTGGACCTGGTCCGTGCCGCCGTAGATGGCCGGTGCCGGGCTGAACACCGTGACCTCCTGGACGACGCCACCGGTGGCGCTCTCGCTGGCGGCGAGCATCCCGTCGGCACCGATGATGAGGTTTCCGACCTCGCGGCTCTGACGGACCATCTCACTCATCGAGAGCTTGGCGAGGTTGCCCTCGGCTCCGGTCCGGCTCCCGCCGGACTTGGCCCTCAGCATGTTGAGGCGGTTCACCTCACCCAAGATGTGCAGCTTGACGATCTCCTGGCGGACGATCAGGTCGTCGGCGTTGCCTGCAGCCCGGGCCAGGTTGATCATGGCGTCGGTGCCCATGCCACGACCGCCCTCCCCGTCGGGGCCGCGGTTGGCCCGATCGGTGAAGTCCCCGACCCTCTTCTGGAGGCGACCGGCTATCGGGCCCGGCGGCACCGAGATCGGGTGCTTTCCTCCGCCACCCAGGCTGGCGCGTTCCACGGTGAGCGTGGTGTTGGCGACCGCCCAGCCGGCGCCCAGGCCACCGATCACGGCGTCGTGGGGAACCCTCGCCTCATCCAGGAACACCTCGTTGAAGAGGGCCTGGCCGGTCATCTCCCGCAGCGGTCGAACCTCTACGCCCGGCTGGTCCATGTCGATGGCGAAGTAGGTGATGCCCTGGTGCTTCGGGGCTTCGGGGTCGGTCCGGGCGATGAGCATGCCCTTCTGGGCCATGTGCCCGCCGGACGTCCAGACCTTCTGGCCGGTGATGATCCACTCGTCGCCGTCCCGTACCGCCTTGGCCTGCAGCCCGGCCAGGTCCGAACCGGCGCCCGGCTCGGAGAAGAGCTGGCACCAGGCGACGGTGCCATCCAGGATCTCCGGGATGTAGCGGTCGACCTGCTCGGGCGTTCCGTGTACGGCAATGGTCGGCGCTGCCAGCATCAGGCCCAGGCCTGTGGGCGGCCCGACGACGTTCGCCTCGGCCAGTACGGTCGAAACCTCTGAGGTGAGGTCACGGCCGTAACCCCTGCCGCCGGCCTCGACCGGCATGGCCGGCGAGCTCCAGCGGTCCTCGTAGAGGCGCTGCCACCACTGCAGGACCGTGAGGTCGGGATCCCAGTTCTCCTCGAGCCAGGCCTCCAGCTCGGCACGTACGTCAGCGGTGGTGATGTCACTCATGCGCGGAGTCTGCCATGCACTTCGTGATCGCGCCGAAGCGGTCAGATGCGGCATCCGTCACCTCGGGACCCGAACTTGACCGGCCCTGATCGGTAGGGTGTCGAAACACCACCACCGAGGAGGACCGACCGGTGCGCTGGTCATCGCTGTTCATCCCAACCCTGCGCGACGCCCCGGCCGAGGCCGAGGCGGTCAGCCATCGCCTACTGGTACGCGGCGGCTTCATGCGCCAACTGCAGTCCGGTCACTACTCGATGCTGCCGCTGGGTTGGAGGGTCCACCAGAAGGTCGGCGAGGTGATCCGCCAGGAGATGGACGGCATCGGCGCCCAGGAGTTCCTGCTGCCGGCCATGCACCCGGCCTCGGTGTGGCAGGCCTCGGGTCGTTGGGAGTCGATGGGCGACGAGATGTTCCGCCTCACGGACCGGAAGGGAGCCGACCTGGCCCTCGGAATGACCCACGAGGAGGTCTTCGCCGGGATCGCCAGCGAGCTGAACTCCTACCGTGACCTCCCCCAGCTCTGGTACCAGATCCAGTGGAAGTTCCGGGACGAACCGCGGCCCAAGTCGGGGCTGCTGCGGGTTCGGGAGTTCGCCATGAAGGACTCCTACTCCTTCGACCTGGACGACGCCGGCCTGGACCGCTCCTTCGACCTCCACCACGACGCCTACCAGCGGATCTTCAGACGCCTCGACCTCGACGCCCTACCCGTGGAGGCCTCATCCGGCGCCATGGGCGGCAGCGCCTCGATCGAGTTCATGGTGGAGTCGCCCGCCGGCGAGGATGACGTGGCGATCTGCGGCGACTGTGGCTACTCGGCGAACGTGGAGCGGGCGACCTCTGCCCTACCCGAGGTGGAGAACCGTCCGGGCGGAGACGCACCGGAGCGCTTCGCCACCCCCGGCATCCGCACCATCGCCGCCCTGGCCGAGGCGGGACACCCGCCCGAGCACCAGGTCAAGACGCTCGTCTACCGCGTGGACGGGGCGCTCACCCTGATCCTGTTGAGGGGCGACCACCCGTTCCTGGAGCAGAAGTTCGTGGACGCCACGGGCGCCGTCGAGGTGGTGCCGGCAGATGGCGACGAGATCCGGGCCGCCCTCGGCGCATCGCCCGGCAGCCTCGGCGCCGTGGGCGTCACCGATCTCACCATCTACGCCGACGAGGCCCTCCGCTCCCGCTCCGGCATGGCCACCGGAGCCAACGAGGACGACGTCCACCTCGAGGGCGTGGACGTCGAGCGCGACGTCGCCGTCGACCACTGGTTGGACCTGCGCTTGATCCTGGACGGCGAGGCCTGCGCCTCCTGCGGGGCAGCGTTGCGCATCGCCCGCTGCATCGAGGCTGGGCACATCTTCAAGCTGGGTCGCAGGTACTCGGAGGCCATGGGCGTGACCGTCCTGGACGCCGATGGCGTAAACCGGGTTCCGACGATGGGCTCCTACGGAATCGGGGTGGGTCGGGCGATGGCGGCCGTGGCGGAGACCCACCACGACGAGAACGGCCTGATCTGGCCGATGAACATCGCCCCGTACGAGGTGGTCCTGACCGTCGTGAAGGTGGACCACGAGGAGTCGATGGGATGCGCCGAGCGTCTCTACGACGAGCTCCGGGCCGCCGGCGTGGACGTCCTGCTGGACGATCGGGACGGTCGACCGGGTGTGAAGTTCGCCGATGCCGAGCTGATCGGCATCCCACTGCGCGTCACGATCGGCCCCAGGGGCCTGGAGAACTCGATCGTGGAGCTCACCGCCCGAACCGACGGAGAGCGTCACGACGTGCCCGTCGATGATGTCGTGGCACGCCTCGTGGACCTGGTCGTCAGCGGCCGCTCGGCGGGCCGGTAACGTTCGACTTCCACGTACGGCCCACCCAGCCGAGGATCCCTCATGCCCAGGACGATCGATCGCACGCTTCCGATCAAGCGCTACAAGAAGGTGGTCGCCACCGTGGGGCTTCCCGGCGTCCCGGAGGGCACCGTGGGCAAGGTCCGGGTGGCCAACGGCTTCGCCTGGTACCGCTACTGGGTCGACTTCGACAACGGCGTCCGCATGGGACAGGTCAGCCACGAGCACCTCTGCCACGAGGAGGACTGGGGCCGGTTCCAGTTCGACCGGGCCGAAGCCGAGCGCAGGGCACTCGAGGCCCCCGAGGATTCGGTTGACGCCGATGGAGGTGACGAGGGCGCAGAGGGTGCCGTTGGAAACCAGTTCGGCGTACCCGAGCACCTGATCCAACGCAGTCGCGACGCCCGCACACGCGTCGGCGCCTGATCTCCCCGGCGCCCCAGCCGGGCGCCACCGGTCACAGCGGATCGGCACCCATCCACGCGATATCCTGCCCCGTTACGTTTCAGCCCCGGAGGCCCCAGATGTTCAAGCCCGGCGACAAGGTCGTCTACCCGCACCACGGTGCCGCTGTCGTCGAGAAGCGGGAGAAGCGCAAGGACCCGTCCGGCCAGACCACGGAGTACCTGGTGCTCCGGATGGCCCACGGCGACATGACCCTGGCAGTGCCGGTGGCCAACGCCGAGGAGGTGGGCATGCGCTGGCCCATCTCCAAGGAGGACGTCGAGGACCTCTTCGAGGTACTCCAGAAGCGGGACATCCGTGAGCCCGCCAACTGGTCTCGGCGGTTCAAGAACCACCAGGAGAAGCTGAAGAGCGGCGACGTCTACCAGGTCGCCGAGGTGGTCAGGAACCTGGCCCTGCGGGACCAGGCCAAGGGCCTCTCGGCCGGCGAGAAGATGCTGTACACGAAGGCCCTGGACGTCCTTGTGTCCGAGCTGGCGTTCGCCCTGAACACCTCCGAGGACAAGGCGATGGCCACGGTCCACGACGCCCTCTCCTAGGGAATCCCAACCTGTCCTATGCTCGGACCGGAGCCCGGCACCCGCCGGGTTCGGTGAGCAGGAGGGACCGCCCATGACCGACGCAGCGGAGAGGCGGATCGTCGTCGGCGTGGAGGGTTCGGGCTATGCCCGGGCCGCCCTCATCTGGGCCCTCGAGGAGGCACACCACCGGGATGCCGTGGTCGAGGTCGTCACCTGCTACTCCCCCACCTACGTTCCGGCTGCGCCGGACCTCGGCTACGTACCACTCGACTCCTTCGACCTGGCGGCCGAGGTCGAGAAGATGCAGGGCGAGGTGATCGACTCGGCGGTGGCGGCCTCGAACTTCGGTGACGAGGTGGAGATCCGCCGGACCCTCCAGAAGGGTCGACCCGCCGACTCCCTCATGCGCGCCGCCGAAGGCGCCACCATGCTGGTCGTCGGCAACCGGGGCAGGGGCGGGTTCGCCGGACTGAGGCTCGGCTCGGTCAGCCAGGCCATCGCCCACCACAGCCCGTGCCCACTCGTGATCGTGCGAACCGGCCTGGCCGACGACTGACGTTCCTGCCCGCAGGCCGGCCTGCATTCCGGACCTGCCAGCACGGCAGGCCACGGTTCAGCGAGGTTTGGCGGCCAACATCCCCGGCACCCGGATCTCGACTGGTCCAGTCCGTGTGAAATCTTTTCGTCGGTGTGATGCACGTCACAGCATTTTGCGCGAGAGTGGTCGGCACACACCCACGACCCGTTGAGGGGGACCTGCATGAGCGGCACCGAGGAGGAGGTCGACGGGAAGCCCGTCGACCAGATCGCGAAGATCGCCGGACCGGTCGGAGGCCTATGGGTGGCCTACAACGACCACGGCATCTCTGGGGCGAGTTTCGCGAACCTGACCACCTTCGCCCGCTTCCGCGAGGAGCACCACGATCGGTCCGGCAGGCCATCGGCGCGCGCCGACGCCATGCCCGACGACCTGTTCGACGCGATCGAGCATTCCTTCAACACCGGCGATCGCAGCAGCCTGACCTTCGACCTGCGTGGTGCCACCCCCTTCCAGCAGTCCGTCTGGGAGGCATGCCTGGCCATTCCCGCAGGTGAGACCCGCACCTACGCCGACCTGGCCAGGTCGATACATCGGCCCAATGCGGTGCGGGCCGTCGGCACGGCCCTCGGGGCCAACCCGATCCCGGTGCTGATCCCCTGCCACCGGGTGCTGCGGTCCGATGGGAGCCTGGGCGGTTACGCCTTCGGCCTCCCCATCAAGGAGCGCCTCCTGGATCGTGAGGCCGTGAGGGCAGCCGCCTGATTCGTCCTTCCGATGGTCGGTCCGGCAGAGTTCCGGTATCGACCAGCAGTGAGGACACCATGAGCGACGAACGACCACTCGATCCCGCCGACGGCGGCGTGACGACCGAGGCCCGCGGTCGGATCCTCCTGATGGGCCTGGATCGGCCCGCCAAGATGAACGGCTACACGCCGCAGATGGCCCGGCAACTGGTCGCGGCCTTCGAGCGCCTGGACGGGGACGACGACCTGTGGTGCGGGGTGCTGTTCGGCCATGGCGCCCACTTCACGGCCGGGCTGGACCTGCCCAGGTTCCGGGACGCCATGAAGGACGGCCGACGGTCAACCCAGGGCGAGCGGGTGGACCCGATGGCCCTGGGGCGACGATGCAGCAAGCCGATCGTGACCGCGGTGCAGGGCGTCACCTACACGCTCGGCATCGAGATGATGCTGGCCGGCGACATCGTGGTGGCCGCCGACGACTGTCGCTTCTCACAGCTCGAACCGCTCAGGGGGATCCATGCGGCGGGCGGTGCGACCATCCGCTTCGTGGACCGTGGCGGCTGGGGCAACGCCATGTACCACCTGCTCACATCGGACGAGTTCGACGCCGAGGAGGCACGACGCATCGGCCTCGTCCAGGAGGTGGTGCCGGCTGGCACGCAACTTGACCGGGCCATCCAGTTGGCTGAGAAGATCTGTGAGGGGGCCCCGAAGGCCGTCCAGGCCACGAAGGCCTCGTCTGCGATCTACCTCCGCCACGGGGAGGAGGCCTGCATTGCGGCACTGGGTCCGAAGCAGGCCGAGTTGGCGGCCATGGACGACGCCGAGGAGGGCGTGGCGGCCTTCCGGGAGCGTCGTCCCGGCAACTTCACCGGCAACTGACGGACCCCTCCGGCAGTCGGAACGGGAGCACTGGCCTACGGCCAGGGAACCTCGGCCAGGGCCTCCTTCAGCTCGTACTTGAGGACCTTCAACGTGGCATTGCGCGGCATCGGACCGTCGTGGACCACCAACTGCTCAGGCACCTTCTGGACCATCAGCTCCGCCTCGGCGCAGGCTGTGACCATCTCGGCCTGCGTGAGGTCCTCGGCGCCGTCGGCCGTCTCGACCACCGCGCAGACCCGTTCTCCCCGCTCGGCGTCCGGCAGGCCGATGACCGCCACCGCTGCCACCTTCGGGTGTGCGTAGAGGACGTCCTCGATCTCCCTGGCGGCGATGTTCTCGCCCTTGCGGATGATGATGTCCTTGACCCGACCGGTGAGGCTCACGTGGCCGTCGGAGCGCATGACCGCCAGGTCGCCGCTACGGAACCGCCCCTGGTCGTCGAACGCCTCGGCGTCCAATGCCGGGTCCCTGTAGCCCTTGAAGAGCTGCGGACCCGAGATGCGGACCTCTCCCTCCTCGCCCCGATCGCATTCGCTGCCGTCCGGGCGACAGATGGCCACCTCGGCACCGAACACCGGATGGCCCTCGGTGTGGGCGAGCTGGTCATCACTGTCGTGCGGTGAACCCTGGCAGATCATGGGACTCTCGGTCATGCCGTAGCCGTGGGCGACCGGGACGCCCATCTCGGCCTTCACCTCGAAGAACACCTCCGGAGGCTTGGGGGCACCCCCACCGGAGAGCATCCGCAGCGTCGGGATGATCGGATCGTCAGGCTGCTGGCGCTGCACGCCCAGGAACATCGTGTAGAAGACGGTCGTGCCGCCGGCCATGGTCACGCCGTGCCGGCTGAACTGTTCGATGGCGGTAGCCAGGTCGAACTTCTCCAGGAGCACAGCCGGGAACCCGTTGGCAAGCAGGCAGACCAGGTAGTCAGGCCCGCCGATGTGGGCGTACGGGAAGGCGATCGACCCGACGTCGTCGGGCCCCATGTCCAGTGCCTTGGCGAGGCCCACGCCGCCGGCCATCAGGCTGGCGTCGGTGTGCAGCACGCCCTTCGGGTCCGACGTGGTACCGGACGTGTAGTAGATCCAGCGGACCAGGTCCTCGCCGTCGACCGATGCTGCGGGTAGCGCCGGCAGGGTCGCCGGGTCGCCCTCGGGTAGGCCGACCGACACGTCCAGGAGCGTCGGTGGAGCATCCAGGTCGGCCGTGACCCTCTCGGCCATCGCCTTGTAGTCGAAGCCACCCCACTCCCCCGGCGTGAGGACGAACTCGGCCCCGGTCTGCCGGATGCAGAAGCCCACCTCGCGGTCCCGGTAGATGTGGATGATCGGATTCTGGACGGCGCCGAGGCGTGACAGCGCCAACGACGCCACGACGGTCTGGATCCGGGTCGGCAGCACCCATGTGACCGGGGTGCCTTCGCCGACGCCCATCGCCACGAAGCCGGCGGCCACCCGTTCGGCCTGGTCCTTCGCCTCACCGAAGGTGATCGTCGTGTCGCCTTCGATCAGGAAGGCGCTGTCAGGGCTGGCAGCCACCCGCCGTTCCAGGAGTTCCCAGAAGGTCCGGGCGTCGTAGATCGGCTCGCTCATGGGTTTCGGGCCCCCGGTCGATATCCGCTGGTGCGCCCCTCAAGGATCGCGCACCGCCGGCGGGCCGTCACCCTCGGACGACGCACGGCCGACCGCCCGAGCCGACAGGCGGTCGGACCGCCGACCCCGGACCACTCGTACACTGGCCGCCGATCCGGGATGTGGCGCAGCCAGGTAGCGCACCTGCTTTGGGAGCAGGGGGTCGGGAGTTCAAATCTCCCCATCCCGACATGGCATCGACCCGGCCTCACGGGTCCTGACAGGAGGACGATTCGGATGGCCGACTTCCGGGAGAACGTGGACAAGCTGAACGTCCGCGGGATCATCCTGTCGGCGATGATGACCGCCTTCGGTCTGGTGGTGGCACTGAGCTGGAAGGACGCCATCAACGCACTGGTGGCCCGGATCATTCCGAGCGGCTCGGGGAGTTCCCTGCTGGGCCAGTTCATCACCGCCACCGCCGTGACCCTGCTGGTCGTGGTCCTTGCCACCACTGTGCTGCGGATCAACCGTCGGCTGGAGAGGCAGTGGGAGCGGATGAGCGAGCAGATGAGCGAGCAGATCGACCGGGTCACCGACCTCTTCGACCGCGACTGAACCCGGCCACCGGGCGGCGCTACCCGAACATCCGTGCTCGTACCCGGGGGCCGACCGGTCCTCCGGATGACAGCACGCCACGACCACTACCACCCTCGCCACCTTCGGCCTGCCCACCTGATACGGCACGTTCTCCAATGCGACCGCCTCGGCATTCCAGGCAGCGGTCGACCTCGAGTTCCAAGCGGCACCAGAACGGGCCGGCATCTCGGTCGCCGCAGGCTCATACGGATCTCCAGCGTGGCCCTCGGGATCGTCGGCGTGGTGCTCGTCGCCTGACCCGGCATCCGGATACCGGCCCCGGGAGCGGGCGCCCCTAGGGTCCCCGACCCGTGGAGCTGATCATCATCCGACACGCACAGCCGGAGGCCCAGGACCTCGGAGGGGCCGGGCCAGCCGATCCGCCCCTCTCCGCCCTGGGCGTCCATCAGGCGGCCGCCACCGCCGACCTGCTGGCCACTGAAGGCGTGTCCCACGTGGTCACCAGCACGATGCTCCGGGCCATCCAGACCGGCCAGCCGTTGGCCGACCTGCTGGGCATCACACCGGAGGCCATCGGAGACCTGAAGGAATCGGACCACCAACGCTCCACCTACACGCCCGCCGAGCAGATGGACGCCGACCACGAGGTCGTGAAGGAGTTCCTGACCGACCCCATGGCCATGTTCTCCGACGGGTACGAGGCGTTTCGGGAGCGGGTCCGGTCGGCCTTCGACTCGATAGTCGAAGCCAACCGTGGTGGGAGGGTCGCCGTCTACTGCCACTCGATGGTCGCAGCCGTCTACCTGCAGGTGTTGCTGGGCCACGACGACCCGTTCGCCGTCATGGTCGACTACTGCGGCATCATGCGGGTGACGGCCTCTTCGAGCGGCATCCGCACGCTCCGCAGCGTGAACGAGACCGGCCACCTGCGCCACCTCGGCTGAACAGGGCAACCGGACCGAAAAAGCACCGGAGCCGGCCCTGAACAGGACCGGCTCGCGTGGTACCCCGTACGGGATTCGAACCCGTGCTACCAGATTGAGAATCTGGCGTCCTAGGCCTCTAGACGAACGGGGCCCGATCCGCTCCTACGCCGACGGTCCGGGGACCTGAAGCGCCTGAGCGGCGGTCATTGTAGCGACGGTGGTGGACACCGCCTCTTGCTCGGAGGGGAGGACTCGAACCCCCAACGACTGGACCAGAACCAGCTGTGTTGCCAATTACACCACCCCCGAAGGTGGGCCCATGGGGCCCGATCAGCCTAACGGCAGCACCTGTCTGAGCCGACCCGGACCACAGTCGCCCGGTACCGCTACCGGCGTCAGAGCCGGGCGCGGGCCCTGGCGATTCGACGCAGGACCTCGGAGCGCTCCATGCACTCCGCCATCGTCTCGAACAGCGGTGGGCCTACCGTCCGACCGGTCACCGCCACCCGGACCGGCGCCTGGGCCTTGCCCAACTTGAGTCCCAGGGACTCCCCCACCTCGGCCACGGCGGCGAGCACCGAAGCGGTGTCCCACGCACAGTCGGCCAGGACCATGGCGGCACCATCGAGCATCTCGGCGGCCAGGGGTGCCTTCACCATGGACTTCTCCCACGACTCCGGGTCGTCCACCGGATCCTCCAGGAACAGGAAGTCCACGAACTTCGTGATGTCGCCGAGGGTCCGGAGCTTCTCCTGGACCAGGTCGACCATTACAGAGAAGAGCCCGGCGTCGAAACGCTCGGACGGCCACGGGGCGTCGTCACCCACCCATGGAGCGACCCGGTCGGTGAAGTCGTCCCTGTCCAGCGCCCGGAGGTGGGTCGAGTTGATGTGCTCCAGCTTCTTCAGGTCGAAGAACGCCGCCGCCTTGTTCACGTCCTGGATGCGGAACAGGTCCACGATCTCGCCGAGGGGCCGGATCTCCACGTCGTCCGGCGGCCCCCATCCCAGCAATGCCAGGTAGTTGACCATCGCCTCCGGTAGGTAGCCGCGCTCCCGGTAGTCGCCGATCGAGACGTCGTCGCGGCGCTTGGAGAGCTTCTTGCGCTGCTCGTTGACCAGCAGGGGAAGGTGTGCGT
>Ga0257112_10000384_pt1 | contig 18728 bp, 16 predicted proteins | sample LP_taG_5_FD_191565 | JGI IMG/M metagenome (GOLD analysis project Ga0257112, IMG submission 191565) | Marine microbial communities from Northeast Subartic Pacific Ocean, Canada - LP_J_2015_P26_1000m | ecosystem: Environmental > Aquatic > Marine > Oceanic | place: Canada: Northeast Subartic...
CGGATGGATGGAACTCAACGCCGACATCGTTGCCGGCTGGCGCGAAGCTGCCAAGGCCGGTTGAACTCGGTAACAACCTGTTGATCAACACGTGAGACGGGGGCGGGGCCGCAAGGCCCCGCCCCCTCTCCATGTGGTAGACCAAAACTCCGCGACCCCTCCGGGTCCCGAGGGAGTACGACTTTGACTGCAATCATCAACCGACAGTCGGCGAGACGAGTCTCGAGGGTCGACAGGTTCCTCACGTTCATCCGGGTCTTCCTGGTTGGGCTGATCGTCATCGGGGTCCTTGCGTTCCTGGCACAGCAGTTCGCCCCGGACAACCCGTTCACCAGATGGCGCAACCCCGATGCCATGGGCCTCAGCGCTGACCAGTTCAAGGGCCTGCTCATGTCGGGCCTTTCTCAGGGTGCGATGTACGGGCTCATCGCCCTCGGCTACTCGATGGTTTACGGCGTACTGGGCTTCATCAACTTCGCCCATGGCGAGGTGTTCATGGCCGGTGCCATGACCGGTTTCATCGCCTCGGAGAAGTTCAACGCCAGCGGCCTCTGGGAGAGCAACTTCCTGCTCTGCCTCGTGCTCATCATCATCATGGCGATCGGCATCTCGACCCTCATGGCCGTCCTGATGGAGCGGGTCGCCTACCGGCCGCTCCGCAACTCGCCCCGGCTCATTCCGCTCATTACCTCGATCGGCGTCTCGTTCTTCATCCAGAACGCCGTGATGGGCCTCTTCGGTCCGGCCTCCAAGCCCTACCCCCGGCTCCCGGAATGGCTCGCCAAGCAGCGTTCGATCCTGACCTTCGAGATCGCCGGCACCAAGCTCCTGGTCCTGGTCGTGGCCGCTGTCTCGATGCTGGGACTCTGGTACCTCGTGGAGCGCACGAAGACCGGCAAGGCGATGCGGGCCGTCGCCGAGGACAAGGAAATCGCCGCCCTCATGGGGATCAACGTCAACCGCATCATCGTCACGACGTTCGCGGTCGGCGGTGCGATGGCCGGCGTGGCCGGCATCCTCTGGGGCCTGCTCTTCCGCAGCGTTACCCACATGACGGGCTTCCTGCCCGGCATCAAGGCCTTCACAGCGGCAGTCATCGGCGGCATCGGCAACCTCGGCGGTGCGATGGCAGGCGGCATCGCCCTCGGTTCGGCCGAGTCGGTCGCCCCGCTGGTGATCCTCGAGCCCCTCGGTGTCCCCGGCGTCTCGCAACTCAAGGACGTGGTGGCCTTCACCGTCCTCGTCCTCGTGCTCCTGTTCAAGCCGAGCGGCCTGTTCGGCGAGCGGCTCTCGGCGGAGGAGCGGGCATGAGTACAACGATGAGCGCTCCCTCCTCGACATCCTCAGCGGCTCCGGCGCTGCTCGACCAGGACTGGCGACGGATCGGCAAGTGGGGCGGACTGTGCGCCATGGCCATCGCCCTGGTCTCGCTCATCGGCATGCCGGTGGGCCTCGACCGGCGCACGATCATCGAGGGCAGGCTCAGCCTCGGATACATGGCGCTGGTCTGGATCCCGCTGTTGTTCGGCTACGTGGTCTCGAAGCGTGTCGTCCTCGAAGGTGTCGAGACGCCGGATCCGGGTGCCCGCGACGTGTTGGCCGGCCTCTGCACCGGCGTGCTGTCCGGCCTCGGCCCGATGCTGCTGATCCTCGGCATCGACAACTTCAACCTGCGTAAGCCGCTGGTGAACTGGGGTCCGCCGCTTCTCGAACAGTTGACCTTCGGACGTGGGATCGGCTTCGGGGTTGCCGCCTGGTTCGGCATCTGTGCGGTTCTGGGACTTCTGGGCTCGTTGATGCACGTGCTGCCGAAGGACGTGCGCCGGGTGGTCTCCTTCGTCACCTATGGCCTGTTGTTCATCTCGATCCTCGAGGCCGTCATCTCCGACCTCTCGGAGGGCTTTGGACTCGAGTCCCTGACGGATGCCATGTATGCGAAGCGTGGCGGCCTGACCGTGAAGTCCTCGATCATCCTGGTGGTCGTGATCGGCGTCTTCTCGATTCTGACCAAGGGCCGCCTCAAGGGCGCCACCAGCCGCTACAAGGAACTGCAGGGGGAAGAACGGAAGCGGGCCTCGATGGTGCTGTTTTCCGGAGTGGCCGGGCTCTGCATCGTCCTGCCGTTGTTCCTCGGGAAGATCGTGAACGAGTTGCTGGCGAACGTCGGCCTGTTCCTGCTCCTGGCCCTCGGCCTCAACATCGTGGTCGGCCTGGCCGGCATCCTCGACCTGGGCTACGTGGCCTTCTTCGCCGTCGGTGGCTACACGACGGCCGTGCTCACCTCGGCGGAATCTCCGTTCTTCACCCCGGAACTCCACTTTGGGTTCGCGTTGATCATCGTGATCCTGATGGCCGGACTGACCGGGCTAGTCATCGGTGCACCCGTCATCCGGATGCGCGGCGACTACCTCGCCATCGTCACCCTCGGCTTTGGTGAGATCATCCGACTCCTGTTCATGTCGGACTGGCTCAAGCCCTACTTCGGCGGCGCCCAGGGCATCACGAACGTTCCACCCGTGGACCTCGGCTTCGCCGTCGTGACGGGAATTGACCCGAGGTCGGTGTTCTACCTGGTCCTGGTCTTCTGCACCCTCGCCATCTACGTGTCATGGCGGCTCCAGGCGTCGAGGCTCGGACGTGCCTGGATGGCCATCCGCGAAGACGAACAGGTGGCCGAGGCGATGGGCATCAACACGGTCAACGCAAAGCTCATGGCCTTCGTGGTCGGCGCCATGATGGCGGCAGTGAGCGGAGCAGTCCTGGCGGCCAAGGTCGGTTCGGTGTTCCCGAACAGCTTCATGATTCTCGTGTCGATCATCATCCTCGTGGTGGTGATCGTCGGTGGCATGGGCAACATCGCCGGCGTACTGGTCGGCTCGTTCGTGCTGATCGGTGTGCTGGGCGGCCCGAGACAGCCCGGCCTGCTCCAGGAGTTCCAGTCGTACAAGTTGCTGATCTACGGCGCCCTTCTGGTGTTCATGATGCTCCAGCGCCCGGAGGGCCTGGTGCCGAGTGCCCGTCGCAGCCAAGAACTCCACCAGGAGGAGTTCCTCCAGGACGCCTGGCTCAAGGGCGAGAACCACGACCAGGAAGAGGCGGAGGCTGTCAAGCAGCCAGGAGCCGTGAGTAGCGTCGAGGGAGAGGGGGACCCGGCATGAGCCACCTCCTCGAAATCCAAGACCTGAAGGTCACATTCGGTGGCCTGAATGCGCTGTCCGGCCTGAATTTCCATGTCGACGAGGGCGAGATCGTCAGCGTGATCGGCCCCAACGGCGCCGGCAAGACGACATTCTTCAACGCTATTTCCGGCCTCGTCGAGGCCACCGAGGGCGACATCCTGTTCGAGGGCGAGTCGGTCCTCGGGCTCGAGCCACACCAGGTCACCAGCCTCGGCATCGCCCGCACGTTCCAGAACGTCCGCCTGTTTCCCAACATGACCATCCTCGAGAACGTGATGGTGAGCCAGCACTGCCGGACCCGCCAACTGGTGTTCGGAGCGCTCATGCAGACCAAGGCGTTCAAGCAGGAGGAGCGTGAGATCCGGGAGCGGGCCGAGGCGGCCCTCGGCTTCTTCGGGTCCCGGCTGGTGGGATATCGCCTGGAACAGGCAGCCTTCATGCTGTCGTACGCCAACCGAAGGCGGCTGGAGATCGCCCGGGCGATGGCCACGCAGCCACGGTTGATCCTCCTCGACGAGCCGGTCGCCGGCATGAACCCGATGGAGACCGCCGAGTTGACCGGACTCATTGGTCGCCTGCGTTCCGAATGGGGATTCACGATCGTGATGATCGAGCACGACATGCGCGTCGTGCGGGACGTCTCCGACCGGGTGGTCGTCCTCGACCACGGCGTGCCGATCGCCCAGGGCTCCTATGACGAGGTGTCCACCAATCCGGAGGTCATCGAGGCCTACCTGGGTCGACCCGTGGAGAACCGGGCATGAGCACCGAAGCGACTTCCAGCCCGACTGCGCTCCTCGAGCTCCGCGATGTCAACACCCACTACGGCGCCGTCCACATTCTCAAGGACGTCAACCTGGCCATCTACCCGGGGGAGCTCGTCTGCCTCCTGGGAGGCAACGCCAGTGGCAAGACGACCACGCTCAAGGCCCTGCTCGGGATGGTCACCCCCACGTCGGGTGAGGTCGTCCTCGACGGTGAGGTGGTCAACCATCGGCCCACCAGCTACCGGGTGGCCAACGGCGTGACGATGGTGCCCGAGAATCGGCGCCTCTTCAAGCGGCTCTCCGTCAAGGAGAACCTGATGCTGGGTGCCTACCTGCGCAAGGACAAAGACGAAATCGAATCGGACCTCGAGTACGTCTACGAGCTGTTCCCGCGGGTCAAGGAGCGGATCAACCAGAAGTCCGGCACCCTGTCGGGTGGCGAGCAGCAGATGGTCGCCATCGGGCGGGCTCTCATGTCCCGGCCGAAGGTCCTGCTCATGGACGAGCCCTCGATGGGTCTGGCGCCGGCACTTGTGCAACAGAACTTCGAGTTGATTCAGAAGATCAACGACGAGGGGATGTCCATCTTCATGGTCGAGCAGAACGCCAACATGGCCCTGTCGATCGCCGATCGCGGCTGGGTGCTCCAGACCGGCATGGTGGTCCTGAACGACACCGCCGAGGCGCTTCTGGCCAACCCGGAGATGCGAGCCGCCTACCTCGGCGAAGCGTGACCTCCGGCTCCTTGCCTGGCTGGTTGTCTGCCTGAGCGGCCGGTAGGCCTCAGATGATGTTGCGCTCCAGGAACGGGTCGCCGCGCACGATGCGGTCGTGGCCCAGGTCGGACAGGTCGAGGGTGCGGTACTCGCCGTAGGTGACCAGCTCGCTTATCCCGCGGCCCACGCCGGGGCTCTGCTGGAGCCCGTGCCCGCTGAAGCCGTTGGCGAAGTAGAAGTTGGGTACGGCCGCTGCAGGGCCGACGACGGCGTTCTGGTCGAGCGTGTTGTAGGCGTAGTGGCCCGCCCAGGTGTGGGTGACGGCGATCCGCTCGAACTGCGGGACGCGGTGGACGAGCAGCGGCCAGATGCGCTCCTCCCAGTCCTCTTGCCGGACCCGGAAGTCGCCGGGGTCGACCTCGAGGTCCGGGTCGGGGGTCATTCCGGCGATGAAGTAGGGCGGGTAGGTGCGGAAGTGCAGGCCCGTGGTGTCGATGGTGAGCGGGAGCAGGTCGCCCTCGAGTTGCTCGCGGCAGTCGAAGACGAACACCGAGCGGATCCTTGGTTCCACGGGCAGCGGCAGGCCAGCCATTTCGGCGATCCAGCGGCTCCGTGGTCCGGCGCAGTTCACGATCCGCCTGCAGCCGATGGCGACGCCCGAGGCGAGCTCGACGTGGGAGACCAGGTTGTCGTCGAGGCGCAGTCCCACGACCCGGTCGGCCAGGTACTCGACGCCGTTTCGTCGGGCCCGGCGTCTGAACCCCTGGAGCAGGGAGTGGGCGTCGATGTTCCCCTCGTGTCGGAGGCCGAGGCTGGCGCCGGTCAGGTCGTCGACGTGGAGGTATGGAAACCGGGCGAGGAGTTCGTTGGGCGTGAGCAGCGCAACCTCGGCACCGCAGGAGCGTTGCACCTCGTGGTTCTGGCGCAGCGTCGGCATGCCGCTTTCGGTGGCGAGGAACAGGTATCCGGTGTCCCGGAAGCCGAGGTCGGGCGATTCGCCGTCGACCTGGACGTGTTTGTGGAAGTCGGCGATGAACTCGGTGGCGAACTGTGAGAGGGCGATGTTGACCGGGTTGGAGAACTGGTGTCGGACGCTGGCCTCGGAGAGTGTGGTGGAGGAATACTCGTAGGTGGGGTCGGGTTCGACGACGAGAACGGAGCCGTCGTAGTCGGAATTCTCGGACAGCCAGTAGGCGATCGAGCTTCCGAGGGCGGCGCCACCGACGACGACCGTGTCGTAGTGGCTCGCGGTCGGACCGGTCACTCGAGGTAGCCCTGGTTGTGGTCCCGTTCGGCATCGGCAGGGTCCCGTTCGGCGGGGTCCCCGAAGCCGCCGCCGCCCGGAAGTTCGAGGACGAGGCGCCGTCCGGTCGGTACGCGCTGCTTTCCCTTGGCGTTGAAGGCGGTGCCGTCATCGAGGTGGACGCCGCCGGTCGCCCCGTCCCCGCCTCCCTGTCGCCCGCGTGCAGGGTTGACGACCCGGTCGAACATGCAGCTGAAGTCGAAGTGGTAGCCCTCGGTGGGTCCGAGTTCGATGACCTGGCCGAGGCCCCCGCGGTGGCGTCCGTCGCCGCCGGAGCCGGGTCGTAGTTCCTTGCGCCAGATGACGATGGGGCCGACCTGCTCGGTCGCTTCGACCGACATGGTCCGGACGCCGCTCGGGAAGGCGGTGGCGCTCAGCCCGTCGAGCGTGGGGCGGGCGCCGGTCCCTCCGCTGTTGAACATGAGGATCTCGACCGGGGGGAGGCCGCTGCCCGCCTCGGTCGCACGGGCGCTCACGTGGAAGTTCCAAAGTGCGCCGGACCCCTCGGCGGGGACGATGCCGGGGAGAGCCTGGGCGATGGCGCCGAGGCAGAGGTCGGTGACGAAGTGGCCGATGACGTGCCGGACCGAGACGGGGTCGGGATGTTGGGCGTTGAGGATGCAACCGTCGGGGGCGCTCACGGTGAACGGCTCGAGCGAGGCGTGGTTGTTGGGCATGCCCGGGGCGAGAGCGACGAGCATGGCATAGGTCAGGTACGCCCGGGCGTAGACGAGGGGCACGTTGATGCCGAACGGGCAGGTGGGGGAGGTGCCGGTGAAGTCGGCGTGGACGCCCTGGTCGGTGACGTCGAGCGTGACCACGAGCGTGACGGTGTCGTTGTAGCCGTCGACCTGCATGGTGTTCGTGTAGGTGCCGGGTGGCAGTTGCCGGATTGCGTCGAGGGTGGCGGTCCGGGTGCGCTCGAAGACGAAGGAGGTGATCTCCTCGAGGTCGTCGAGGCCGAACTCGTCGAACATGGCCTGGAGCCGGTCGATTCCGGTCTCGTTGCAGGCGGCCAGGGAGTAGAGGTCGCCGACGACCTGGTCCGATTCGCGGACGTTGTGGTGCACGATGTTCACGAGGTCCCGGTTGACCTCGCCGCGTTCGATGAGCTTCATGACCGGTACGAGGAGGCCCTCTTCGTACACGTCGCTTGCATCGGGCCCGAAGCCGCTGCCGCCGACGTCGAGTACGTGGGCGGTACAGGCGAAGAATCCGATGGGGCGCCCGGATCGGAAGGCGGGCGTGACGACGGTGAAGTCGTGGAGGTGCCCGGTGCCCTTCCAGGGATGGTTGGTGATGTAGGCGTCGCCTTCGAAGATCCGGTCCCGGCCGATGTCGGCGATGAAGTTGCCGACGGCGGCGGCCATGGTGTTGACGTGGCCGGGCGTGCCGGTGACCGCCTGGGCGATCATGTGGCCTTCGAGGTCGAAGACGCCTGCCGACAGGTCGCCGGCCTCGCGCACGCTGGTGCTGAAGGCGATGCGGACGAGGGTGAGGGCCTGCTCCTCCACGATGGAGACCAGGCGGTTCCACAACACCTGGTTGCGCAGGTCGGTCATGGCGAGGCCTCTTCGCAGGAGGTGATTCGCAGGCAGCCGTCAGCCTGGAGCACGGCCTGCCTGTCGGCGGCCAGCCACGTTGTGGTCTGCGGTTCGACGATTGCGGCCGGTCCGACCACGCAGTCGCCGACCCGGAGGTCGTCCCGCTCGACGACGGCCGCCTCCACGAAGGCGCCGGTCGTCGTGTCGTGGATGGGTCGCGTTCGGGTGGTGTCCACCTCTCGTTGGGCGGCGACCCGCTCGATGCGTTCGACCTCGGGTCGGGGCGTGGCGACCTTCACGGCCCAACTGACGGCCTCGATCGCCAGCCCTTCGATGGGTCGGCCGAAGAATTCGCCGTAGGCCGCCTCGAAGCGCTTCGAGAGGTTCTCGGGGCTGAGGTCATCGAAGAGGCCCTTGTCGAGCGCCACGGGGATCTCCCAGCCCTGGCCGGCGTAGCGCATGTAGGCCCAGCGCTCGACCTCGAGCGGCTCGTGGTACTGGCTGGACTGCTCCCCGAGTGCCTGGAGGACGAACGAGCCCGCCTCGTCCTCGAGGTCGTCGAGGAGGCGTTTCGCCTCCTCGTGGTCGAAGTCGTCCATCGGGGAGTAGTGGCTGCGGACCGCCTCGTAGGCGAACGGGGCTCTCAGGAAGCCGATGGCCGAGCCGACGCCGGCGCCGGGCGGAACGAGGATGGCTTCGATGTCGAGCTTGTCGCAGAGCCGGCTGGCGTGGAGGGGGGCGCCGCCGCCGAAGGCGATCATGGTGAAGCGGGACACGTCCTTGCCGCTCTCGACGGCGTGGACCCGGGCGGCGTTGGCCATGTTCTCGTCGACGACCTCGGTGACGCCGAGCGCCGCCTCCGTGGCGTCGAGGCCGAGGGGTGTTCCGACGCCGCCGGCAAGGGCCGTGTCGGCGGCCTCGGGTGACAGGTCGATTCCCGATGCGCCGAAGGTGTCGGGGGAGAGGCGCCCGAGGACCAGGTTGGCGTCGGTGACCGTCGGGTTCGTGCCGCCCAACTGGTAGGAGGCGGGACCGGGCTCCGAGCCGGCGCTGAGCGGACCGACCCGGATCTGGTCGAGGGCGTCGACGAAGGCGATCGAGCCGCCGCCGGCTCCGATCTCGATCATCTCGATCACGGGGATGGCGATGGGCATGCCGCTGCCCTTCGTGAAGCGGTGCGTGCGGGCCACCTCGAAGGTCTTGGCGGTGCGGGGCGCCCGGCCCTCGATCAGGCAGATCTTGGCCGTGGTACCGCCCATGTCGTAGGAGAGGACGGCGTCCAGTCCGTGGCGGTCGGCCAGGTCGGCGGCGAAGATGGCGCCCCCGGCGGGGCCGGACTCGACGAGGCGCACCGGGAAGCGTGCAGCACTCTCGACGCCCATCAGGCCGCCCCCGGAGTGGATCAGGTAGACGGGACACGATGCGCCGGCGGCATGCAGCTGCTCCTCGAGGCGGTGCAGGTAGCCGGCCATGAGCGGCTGGAGGTAGGCGTTGGCGCAGACGGTGTTGAAGCGCTCGAACTCGCGCATCTGTGGCGCCACCTCGGACGAGATCGAGATGGATGCATCGGGCAGGTGCCGGGTGAGCACCTCGCGGAGGCGACGCTCGTGGTCGCCGTTGCGGTAGGCGTGCATGAAGCCCACGGCGACCGACTCATAGGGGCCTTCGTCGGTGTCTTCGGCCAGGTGGCAGGCGAGGGCTTCGGCCTCGGCCTCGTCAAACGGGAGGAGTACCGTGCCGTCGGCGCCGATCCGCTCTGCGAGGACATGGCGGTGACGTCGCTGGATGAGGGGAGTGGGTAGGACCAGGTTCAGGTCGTACTGCTCGAAGCGGCTCTCGGTGCGCATCTCGACGACGTCGCGGAAGCCGGAGGTGGTGACGAAGGCCGTCCGTGCGCCCGTGCGGTTGATGAGGGCGTTGGTGGCGAGCGTCGTGCCGTGGATGAAGGTGGTGAGGTCGGCGAGGTCGGTACCGGCCTCCTCTACCACCTGTCGGACCCCCTCGAGGACGCCGCGTTCGGGGGCGTCGTAGGTGGTGAGCACCTTGGTCGAGGACATCCCGTGGGAGTCCTCGAGGACGATGTCGGTGAACGTGCCGCCGATGTCGGCGCCGATGCGCATGGTCGGACGGTTCGGCTTGTCTGACTAGTCCAACGAGTCCAGGGACGGAAAGTCGCTGGGCGGCATGATGTCGACCGTGGCGGATCGCTGCTGGGCGAGCATGCCGCCGTCGACCGTCAGCGTGACGCCGGTGATGTAGCTGGCATCGTCCGAGGCGAGGAAGACGGCGGGGCCGGCCATGTCGTCGGGGTCGCCGGGACGGCCGAGAGGGATGTTCTCGCCACGGAGCCGTCGGGCCTCCTCGTCCATGCCCTCGCAGTCGATCGAGCCGGGGACGAGGGCGCAGACCCGGATGCCGTAGGGGCCGAGGTCAAGGGCCATGGCCCGCGTGAGGGCCTCGATGCCCCCCTTGGAGGCGTCGTAGGCGGCGAACGCCCGGTGGGCACGCGTGGCACCGCCGGAGGACATGTGGAGGATCACACCGTGTCCGTTCTCGGCCATGATGCGGGCCGCCCGGTGCGAGGTGAGGAAGTGGCCGGTGAGGTTCACATCGATGATCCGTCGCCACCAGGCCTCGTCGGCCTCGAGGAAGTGGAGCATCGGTGAGACGAGGCCGGCGTTGTTGACGAGAACGTCGACGGTGCCGTGGGCGGCGAGGACAGCGTCGAACATGGCATTGACCTGGGTGCTGTCGGCGACGTCGGCGACGACTGCCGTCGCCGTGCCTCCCGAAGCGTTGATGGCAACTGCCGCCTCGTCGGCGGTTGCGGCGTCGATGTCGTTGACGATGACCGTGGCGCCGGCTCCGGCGAATCGATCGGCGATCGCACGGCCGATGCCCCGGCCCGCTCCGGTCACGATGACGACACGGCCCTCGAGAGATGTGCTCATGGATTGCCCCTGGTTGGTTGCGGTCGGTTCCGGCATCCGAGTGCCGTGGGTCGCGCAGGCTATCCGCCGACAAGGTGGGGGTCGGCATCTGCGGGCACGGTCTGGCAGGTGGGTGCCGGGTGTGGCAGCGTTTCGCCATGGGAGACCCAGGGATCCGAACGTTCACCGGCCGCTGCGACTGCGGGGGCGTGCGGTACCGAATCGACGGTCCGGTCCGCAACATCATCGAGTGTCACTGTGAACCCTGCCGGAGGATCTCCGGCCACCACCTGGCGGCGACTTCGGTCGCCAACGGACACCTCCACCTCGAGTCCGAAGAGACTCTGGCGTGGTACCAGCGGACGCCGACGGTCCGCTACGGCTTCTGTTCAGCGTGCAGTTCGACCCTCTTCTGGCGGGCCGATGACAAGGCCGGCCGGACGTCGGTCTTCGCCGGCACGCTCGACGGCCCCACCGGCTTGGTGGCCACCGAGGCGATCTGCGCATCCGAAGCCGGCGACTACTACCACATCGACCCCGACCTCGACGTGCAGGCCGGTGATCGAGCGCTGGAAATCCCGTATTGATTGGCGCTCTGGTGCGTGTTTGACACGAGGGCGTGCGATGCTGGCCCAATGCGGACAGACAGCCACGAGGAGCGCATCGGCGTTTTCCTCGACTACGAGAACCTCGCCATCGGCGCCCGCGAGAGCTTGGGTCTGAAGCGCTTCGACTTCGGACCGATCGCCCGTGCCATGGCCGAGCGGGGCCGGGTGGTCTACCGCCGGGCCTACGCCGACTGGTCGGGCTTCGACGAGGACCGGCGGCACCTCGCCCGGCACCAGGTCGAGCTCATCGAGATCCCACAGCGCATGGGTACCAGTCGCAAGAACGCTGCCGACATCAAGATGGTGGTCGACGCACTGGAGTTGGCCTTCGAACGATCCTTCGTCACGACCATCGTGATCTGCACCGGCGACAGCGATTTCACGCCGCTGGTGCAGAAGTTGCGGGAGTTGGACCGACGGGTGATCGGCGTCGGGGTACGAGACTCCACCTCGAAGCTGCTGCCACCGGCCTGCGATGAGTTCCTCTTCTACGACAGCCTCGAGGGCGTCGAGGCGGTTCGGGAGGCGCCCGAGAGGGCGGGTGGTGACACGGGCGACGACGACAACGGACCGGCGCCGGTAGCCAGCCTCGACGAGCTCGTGATCTCGACGCTGGCCGGCATGCAGGGATCGGGCGAGGAAGTGCGGGCCTCGACTCTCAAGCGGGCCATCCATCGCATCGATCCCACGTTCACCGAGTCCGACCACGGGTTCCGGGGCTTCACCGAACTGCTGCGCCACCTCGCCGAGCGACAGGTGGTCGAGTTGTCGGGCACGAAGCGCGACCCCGACGTCGACCTGGTGACCGGTGGCGGGCCGTCGAAGGCGGCCTTCGACCTGTTGGTCGCCGTCGTGGGCGATGCCGGGAAGAAGGGCGCCGCCATGTCGGGGCTCAAGACCGAGTTGCGTCGCCGCAACCCCGATTTCAGCGAGCGGGCCATCGGCTACGGCGGTTTCCTGCAGTTCTGCAAGGCCGCTGCGGCCAGAGATCTCGTGGCGATGACCTGGGACGACAAGCGAGGCGACTACCTGCTGTCTCCCTCCGCCTGAGCGAGCCGGATCCTGGCGCCGATGAGTGGGCGGAGTGAACTGGGGCGCAAGCCGGACCGTTCCGTCGTTGACACCGCCGAGCGCGATGCCGTGCTCGACGAGGCGCTGATCGCCCACGTCGGACTCATCGCCGGGGCCGGAGGAGAGGGCGCCGGCGCCCATCCGGTCGTCATTCCGATGCTCTGTGCACGACTCGGCGACCGCCTGCTGCTGCACGGCTCGCCGGCCAGTCGGCTGTTGCGTACGGCGAAGGCCGGGGTCGAGGTGTGCGTGACCGTCACCCTGCTGGACGGCCTGGTTCTGGCCCGGTCCGCCTTCCACCATTCGATGAACTACCGCTCGGTCGTGGTGTTCGGCACCGCCACCGAGGTCACCGACCACGACGAGAAGGTGGCGGCGCTGAACCGGCTCACCGACCACATCGTGCCGGGCCGCATGGAGGCGATCCGGCCGCACACCGACACGGAGGTGCGGGGCACGACGGTGTTGTCCCTGCCGCTCGACGAGTGGTCGATGAAGGTGCGGTCCGGACCGCCGATCGACGACGACGAGGACATGGATGCACCGGCCTGGGCCGGTGTGCTGCCACTCGGGGTGGCGGTCGCCGAGCCGCTGCCCGATCCGCTGATGCCGGAGCGCCAGGTGCCACCGCACGTCGCCGACTGGAGCCGGGGGAGACAGGGTTGACCCCGGCTGCGCCGGTCGGACGGGCCGACCGCATCGTCGCCATCGACGTGCTGCGGGGATTCGCCCTGTTGGGGATCCTCGTTGCCAACATCACCCTGTTCGACGTCGATGGCTTCGACGCGGTCGAACAGTCCTTTGAGGACCTCGTGATCGGCTCGGCGGGAGCGCCGTTCATGGTCCTGCTGCTCATTTTCGTCCTGAACAAGATGATGGCGGTGTTCTCGATGTTGTTCGGGGCGGGGGTGCTGCTGGTGACCGAACGCATCGAGGCCCGGGGGGACTCGGCCTTCGGCGTGCACTACGTCCGCAACGTGCTCCTTGCGGGCATCGGCCTGGCGCACAGCGCCCTCTGGTTCGGCGACGTCCTGTTGATCTACGGCCTGAGCGCCCTGTTCCTGTACCCGCTGCGACGCCTGTCGGCCCGAACACTTTTGGTCACCGGCGCCGCCGTGTGGCTGTTCGCTGCTTGTGTGGCCGACCCGGTGGCCGAATACGTGGTGCGGGCGCCGGCGATGATGCTGGTCGGCATGGGCCTCTACCGCCTGGGCGTCATCAACGCCGGAAGGGACGCCGCCTGGTACCGGATGGCGACGCGTCGGTCGTTTGCCGTGGGACTGCCGCTGTGCTCGGTGGCGTGGGTGTTCCTGGAGGAGCAGGAGGACCTGGCCCTGCTCGTCAACAACATGGGCGTGCCGTTCATGGCACTGGGGTACGTGTGCCTGGTGATGTGGATCTGCGCAGAGGGACGCCTTCCGCGGGTGCAGGCCCGCCTGGCGGCGGCCGGGCAGATGGCGCTCACCAACTACCTGATGCAGACGGTGTTCGGGATGTTGTCCATCGGGGCGCTCAACCACGTGCGGGGCGAGCGGGTCACGGCGTTCTGGATGATGCTCGCCACGTTCGCCATCTGGGCGGTGCAGTTGGCGTGGTCGGCGCCGTGGTTGCGGGCGTTCCGGTTCGGTCCGGCCGAGTGGGCGTGGCGCAGTGCCACCTACCGGAGGGTGCAGCGCTTCCGGGCCTGACCCCGGCCTTCAGTTGCGGCTGTCGAAGAAGCGTGTGAAGGAGTCGACCAGCGACTCGACCTGGGCGTCGTCGACGTCGAGGTGGGTGACGAAACGCATCGTCGGCTTCCAGAAGATCCCCAGCAGGCCCTCGGACTCGAGGTGGGCGACCAGGTCGTCGTGGTGCTCGGCGGGGGGCGTGACCCAGACCATGTTGGTGTCCTGGGTGAGTGACAGTGCGTCGATGGCCCGGAGACCCTCGGCGACCCGTTCGGCACGGGCGTGGTCATCGGCCAGGCGGGCGATGTTGTGCTCGAGGGCGTGGAGGCCGGCGGCTGCGAGGTGGCCGACCTGGCGCATGCCGCCGCCGAGCATCTTGCGGGCACGAAATGCCCGGTCGATGGTGGCCCGGTCGCCGGCCAGCACGGTGCCGGCGGGTGCCCCGAGTCCCTTCGAGAGGCACAGCGACACGGTGTCGACGTGGTCGAGGAAGGCCGTGATGTCGACGCCACAGGCGACGGCGGCGTTGAACAGGCGGGCACCGTCGAGGTGGACGGCGAGCCCGCAGTCGCGGCCGGTGGCGGCCAGCTTGTCGACGAGCTCGACCGGCTGAACGCAGCCGTTGACGGTGTTCTCGAGGCACAGGAGCCGGGAGACGGGGTGGTGCTGGTCGGATTCACGGACGGCGCCCCGGACGTCGTCGGGGGCGAGGGAGCCGTTGGAGTCGACCTCGACGGGCCAGGGGGATGCGCCCCCGAAGGCCGCAGCTCCGGCGGCCTCGTTGAGGAAGATGTGGTACTCGCGGCCGATGATGAACTCGTCGCCCCGCTGGCAGTGGGCGAGTACGGCGGAGAGGTTGCTCTGGGTGCCCGAGTTGAGGAAGAGGGCCGCTTCCTTGCCGGTGAGCCCGGCCACGTGCTCCTGGAGGCGGTTGACGGTGGGGTCCTCGCCGTAGACATCGTCACCGACCTCGGCGGTGGCCATGGCCTCGCGCATGGCATGGGAGGCCACTGTGAGGGTGTCGCTGCGGAAGTCGCCGCGGATCGGGGTGCCGTTCATCGTGGGAACGCTACCGGCGCGGCGTTCTGCCGACGAGATCAGGACCGTGTGCTGAAGGGCAGCGACAGGTGCCGGCGCACGTAGTTGCCGGTGGCGTATTCGCCGGCGGCGGCGTCGACGCTGAAGTCGGGGCACCGGGCGAGCAGTTCCTCGAGGGCGATGCGGGCCTGGAGGCGGGCGGCGGAGGCGCCGAGGCAGTGGTGGGCGCCGTAGCCGAAGGTCAGGTGCCTGGCGATGTCGCGGCCGACGTCGAGGGCCTCGGCGGTGGGGCCGAACTCGCGCTCGTCGCGGTTGGCGGCCCCGTAGCCGAGGAGGACCTTGTCGCCGGCGGGGATCGAGGTGCCGCCCACCTCGACGTCCCGGGTGGTGGTGCGCGCCAGTCCCTGGACGGGTGATGTGAGGCGTAGGAGCTCCTCGACGGCGTCGGGAAGCAGGCCGGGGTCGTCGAGGAGGCGCCGGCGCTCGTCGCGGTGTTCGGTGAGGAGGACCGCCGAGCCGCCCAGGAGGCCGGTGGTGGTGTCGTTGCCGCCGGTGACCATCGTGAAGGCGAAGCCGAGGACCCAGAGGATCGAGACGTCGTCTTCACCGAGTTGGACGAGGTGGGAGACCATGTCTTCGCCGGGATCGGTGCGTCGCCTCTCGATGAGCTCGGAGAAGTAGCCGAGCAGGTCGGCGATGCCCTCGGTGGCGCCCACGTTGCCCTGCGCTGCGGCGGCCACGATCTGCTCGGTCCAGCCGTCGAATCGGACCCTGTCCTCTGGTGGTACGCCGAGGTAGTAGGCGACGACGAAGGAGGGAAGCGGCTTGAAGAGACCGGCGATGAGGTCGCCACTGCCGACCTCGCGGAGCTGCTCGATGCGTTCGACGGTGAAGGCTCGGATTCCGTCCTCGAGTTCGGTCACCTGACGGGGCGTGAAGCCCTTACTGACGAGCCGGCGCATGGTGGTGTGGTCGGGTGGGTCCATGAAGACGATCGGCGTGGCGTCCCCCATCTGGGTGCCGGGCGAGGCCGGGTCGACGGTGAGGCCGTGGGCCGACGAGAAGGTGTCGGTGTCGCGGACCGCCGCGAAGACGTCGTCGAAGCGGGAGAGGAACCAGAAGGACTCGCTTGGTCCGCCGGCCTCGACCCGGTGTACGGGGTCGTGGTCGCGCAGCGCCCGGTACATGGGGAAGGGGTCCCGCCACGATTCGCCGGAGCGGAGTTCGAGGGTGGGGGTGGCGGAGGTGCTCATGTCGCCTTGGGGAGCACGAAGAATGCGAAGGCGACGTAGTGGAGGGCGGCAGCGGCGATCGTGAGGAGGTGGAAGACCTCGTGGAAGCCGAAGGTGTCGGGCCAGGGGTCGGGTCGGCGGAATGCGAACACCACGGCGCCGCTCGTGTAGAGGAGGCCACCGATGAGGAGGAGCACGAAGCCGGCCACGCCAAGGTGGTGCCAGGCGTCTGCGACCACGGGTAGCAGGCACCAGCCGACCACCAGGTAGGGGAGGGCGACGACCGGCGTCGGGACGTCGGTGAAGCGCAGGCGGACCCAGGTGCCGATGAGGGCGCCGCCCCAGACCAGGGACAGGACCAGTCGGGCCGCCCAGGGCGAGAGGGCGAAGGCGGCGACCGGCGTGTAGGTGGCGGCGATGGCGACGAAGATCGTGGCGTGGTCGAGGCGCTGCATCACGCGCCGGCCGCGGGGACCCCAGTCGACCCGGTGGTAGAGGGCCGACACGCCGAAGAGGGCGACGATCGACAGGCAGTAGAGGGCGGTCACGAAGCGGGGGCCGATGCCCGGGGCCCGGACCACCATGATCGGGGCGAGTGTCAGTGAGGCGATGAAGGCGGCCCGGTGGGCGACGCCTCGGAACAGGGGCTTGGTCGCGGCGGGTCTTACGATCGGCACGGAAGCACACTACGGGTAGGCGGGTGTCGACGCTGGTCCGAGGGTTGGGTACGGTCAGGCCGTATGGAGGGGGACCGCCTGTTCGGGCTTGTGGAGGAGTACGCGGCATTCGGCGACCACCGCACGGGGTCCGATGCCGACCACACCACGACCGGATGGTTGGCCCAGCAGTTCGCCGACCGGGGGTTAACCGTCGAGGTGGACGCTTACGGGTTCGACCGCTGGCAGGCGCACGGCGACGTCACCATCGATGACGAGCCGGTCGAGCACCTGGCGCTCCATGGCGAGTGGGAGGGCCCGGTGCCCGAGGGCCCGGTGCTCGCCACCGGCTACTCGGTGGGTTTAGGCGGCGAGCAGTCGTTCGAGGCCGTGGCCGGGGCGGCGCAGTCGTCGGGCTACACGTCGGCAGTCCTGGCGACCGAGCATCCCCATGGATCGCTGGTGGGGGTCAATCGGGCACCGGGCGAGGAGACGGGCTTTCCGATCGTGTTGGTCCCGGCGCGCGAGGCCGGTCGGCTGGACGGCGCGGAGGGCAACCGCATCCGGGTCGACCTGGCCGCCGAGATCGGACCAGGCAGCACGGCCAACGTGGTCGCCGCCAACGGGGTCGTGGGGCGGCCGCTGCTGCTCACCACGCCGATGACCGGGTGGTTCGGCTGTGCGGGCGAGCGGGGCACAGGGTTGGCGGTGCTCCTCGACCTGGTCGAGCGCCTCGCCGACCGGCCCCTGATGGTGTTGGCCACCTCTGGACACGAGTTCCTGTACGACGGGGTGAAGCGCTGGGTGGCCGACCGCAGGCTGGATGCCACGGCCATTGTGCACGTGGGCGCAGCTGCGGCCTCCGAGGCGCCGGAGGGTGCCGGGAGGCGGGCGCTGGCCCCGACCCGGGTGGCCTTCTGCGGTGGCTCTACGGCTGCCACTGTGGTGGGTGAGGCGCTGGCGCCGGGGGCGTGGTCGTTCGTGCCGGAGCCGGATGCCTGGTTGGGGGAGGGCGAGGTGTGGTCGGAACTCGACCTGCCGATGCTGTCGGTGACGGGTGCCGGACCGTGGTTCCACACGCCCGAGGACACCCCGTCCAACTCGACCTCGCCGGAATCGTTGGCGGTATGCGCCGCAGCCCTGGGTGAGGCCGTCGAAGCCTTCGACACGGCCGCCAGGGGTTGACGTCGCTCCATGCCCGGGAGTTCCTATGACTTCGTGATCGTCGGTGGGGGTTCGGCGGGGTGTGCGCTGGCCAACCGGTTGAGCGCCGATCCGTCGAATCGTGTGCTGGTGCTCGAGGCCGGGCGGATGGACTGGCGCTGGGACGTCGTCATCCACATGCCGGCTGCACTGTCGATGGGTATCGGCAACCGCTTCTACGACTGGCAGTACGAGTCGGAGCCCGAGCCGGAACTGGGTGGGCGCCGGGTGTACCACGCCCGGGGCAAGGTGCTGGGCGGGTCGTCGAGCATCAACGGGATGATCTTCCAGCGGGGCAACCCGATGGACTTCGACCGTTGGGCCGCCATACCCGGCTGTGAAGCCTGGGACTGGGCGCACTGCATGCCGTACTTCCGGCGCATGGAGACCTGCCTCGCCGGAGAGGACGAGTGGCGGGGCGGCGACGGGCCGCTCAAGCTCGAACGGGGGCCGGCGAGGAGCCCGCTGTTCCGGGCGTTCTTCGAGGCGGTGCAGCAGGCGGGACACCCGATGACGACCGATGTCAACGGCTACCGGCAGGAGGGCTTCAACGCCTTCGACCGAAACGTGTACCGGGGGCGGCGGCAGTCTGCCGCCCGGGCGTACCTGCACCCGGTGCTGCGACGGCCCAACCTCGACGTCGTGACGCATGCGCACGCCACGAGGCTCGTGATGGAGGGGTCCCGTGTGGTCGGGGTCGAGTACGTGCGACGGCGGGGCTCGCGGTCGGGTGGCCGTCGGGTGGCGCAAGCCGGTGAGGTCATCCTGTGCGGCGGTGCGATCAACTCGCCGCAGTTGCTGCAACTGTCGGGGA
>Ga0257112_10000385_pt1 | contig 18665 bp, 15 predicted proteins | sample LP_taG_5_FD_191565 | JGI IMG/M metagenome (GOLD analysis project Ga0257112, IMG submission 191565) | Marine microbial communities from Northeast Subartic Pacific Ocean, Canada - LP_J_2015_P26_1000m | ecosystem: Environmental > Aquatic > Marine > Oceanic | place: Canada: Northeast Subartic...
TTTGATTCGAGAAATACCATCGATTGGTGGTTCAACAACAATGTTTGAAGCATTTGTCATAAAGTAAATTTATGCATTTTTTTTAGAATAAGTCATCCATTTGATTATAGATAAATTATTCATAAACACGTATAAGGAATTATATTAATGTTAGGAAAAGTTGAAATTCTTATAGTTATCATTGCTCTTTTGCTTGCATTTTATTTCGTAATTTCATGGGGAGCTGGAAAAAGAAAAGAATCTCAGGTTTCTGCGGAGATCAGAAGTTATTTATTTGGAGTTCGCATTTTAATAATCGTTATTGCCATAGTTTCGCTAATTTTATGGTTATTACTATAAGATATGAAATATAGATATGAATTTGATAGTTTGGGAAAAATAAAAGTTCCAAGCGATAAATACTGGGGCGCATCAACCCAACGATCTAACAAACATTTTGACATAGGCGACTTTTTGGTAAGACCAATTGTTATTAAGTCAATTGCCATGATTAAGAAAGCTGCTGCAATAGTAAACACAAAAAATGGAAATATTGATAAAAAATTAAATAAAGCAATTATTAAGGCATCAAACGAAGTTATTTCAGGAAAACTTAATGATCATTTTCCTCTTAAAGTTTGGCAAACAGGTTCTGGCACCCAGACTAATATGAATGTTAATGAAGTTATAGCTAATAGAGCTAATGAGATCCTTGGAGGTAAATTGGGAAGTAAAAAACCTGTCCACCCCAATGACCATGTTAATAAATCCCAGTCAACTAACGATGTCTTTCCATCTGCAATGCATATGGCTATAGCGATCAGAGCAAAAGGCAAACTTTTGCCTTTTCTTAAATTGCTCAATAAAGAATTAGAAAAAAAAACTAAACAGTTTAAAAAAATTATAAAAGTAGGAAGAACTCATCTTCAGGATGCTACACCTATTACATTGGGACAAGAATTTTCTGGATACAACTCACAATTAAGTAAATGTATTAAAAGAATAGAGACGGCGCTTGAAGAAATATATTTTTTGGCCCAAGGTGGAACAGCTGTGGGCACAGGTTTAAATACCAAAAAAGGTTTTGATAAAAAGATAATAGCTGAATTAAGAAAAATGACTAAACTTCCTTTTAAACCTGCTCCAAATAAGTTTGCTGCATTAGCGACACACGATGCCATTGTAAATTTTTCTGGGACAATGAATACAACTGCCGTTTGTTTAATGAAAATTGCAAACGATATTAGATTTTTAGGATCTGGTCCAAGAGCCGGATATGGTGAACTAATTTTGCCTGAAAACGAACCAGGCTCCTCGATCATGCCTGGAAAAATAAATCCAACACAATGTGAAGCTGTTACAATGGTTTGTGTAAAAGTAATTGGAAATCACAATGGTATAACAATGGCTGGTTCTCATGGCCACTTTGAACTCAATGTATTTAAACCCTTAATTATTCATAATATTTTGCAATCTATTCATATAATGGCGGACTCTTCAAAAAGTTTTGCTAATTATTGTATTAGAGGTTTAAAAGCAGACAAAAAGAAAATTAAATACTTCCTAGATAATTCATTAATGCTTGTAACTGCCTTATCTCCAAAAGTGGGTTATGACAACGCTGCAAAAATTGCAAAAAGAGCTCACAAAAATGGAACAACCTTAAAAGAAGAATCTATAAAATCGGGATTAATTACTGAAAAAGAATACGATAAAATTGTAAATCCTAAAAAAATGATTAAACCACAGTAAATTAATTTATTTCACTTGTTATCGATTTTACAAACTCTTTAAATTTAGGAAAACGAAATAAACTTTCGTAACCATCCGTTAACATAAAATAATTAAATTCCTTTTCTATAAAATTAACATCATTGTTGCTAAGTTTTTCTTCACTCGATATTTCATAAAAACTGATTCTCGTATTTTTTAAATCAAAATTTCCTGAAACAAATAAATCGGAAGCAATATTTTGTTTGTTATATATACCAAATTTACTTAAAAATTTTTTTTGATTATCTACAAATATATTACTTTCATATTTAAAATTAGTAAATTTTTCACCATTATTAATTGTGCCTAATATATCAGCTGCACCTAATTTCCCTAAATTAATCAGGAATTGTTCTACTAAAATATCTCCATTATTAAATTTTATACGTGATTCAAAAGATTTTACTAAGTTATAACTGGAGTATATTTTATCAGAAGACAAACTTAATTTTCCATTTATTTTCTTATTAATTGTAAATAAATTTTTTTGTTTCTTTTCATTTTTAGCTAAAAAATAGTTATATAATTTTGTAAAATTTATGCTGTTTAAACTTAAATCTAAATTAAAATCAAAGAAAGGAAAAAATTTAATCTTCCCTTCTAATTTTCCATCTAAAAAAATATTTTTTAAATTTGACTTATTAATTGTTATTTCATTATCTTTGTAATTAAAAACACCTGTAAATCTATGTTTATCTTTTTTTATTAAGATATTACCATTTATTATATTTTTGTCTTTTTCAGAATTAAAAAAGTTGGCTTTTGTAAGTAAATTCAAATCTGACATTTTTAAAATAATGTCTGTGAACAATTTGTTATCAACCTTTTTACTATTTAAGCTGATATAAATATTATCATCTAAAAATTTTCCTTTTAATACAGCTTCTTTAGAATATTCTTCTAATATTAAATTTAAATTTGTATCATTGATAGTTGCTACATAATCTTTTCCGTCCAAAAACACAATTCGACCATTTGTAAAAACGGCTGGGATAAGATTAATTTTTTTTTCAAAAATATTTTTATATTTTTTAAAATTTTTTAAGTCAAAATTAATTTCAAAATTATCTAACTCTATTTTTTTAAATTTATGTTTTTCTTTAGTTAATAAATTCTTAATAGAAAGTTGTATTACAGTGTGTTCTACCTTTACAAGAGTATTTTTCTTTTCGAAAAAATCTTTTATTATTACATCTTTAATTTTTATTCTTGGAGTTGGATAAAAACTATACTTAACCTCTCCTCTTATTAAGCATTCAATATTTTGTCTCTTACATACTATGTTTTCTATATTGGATTTATCATAATTATAAAATGTGGGTATAACTAAATATAGTAACCCAAAAAAAATAATTGAAGCAGGAAGATGAATAAATACAAATTTAGAACTGATAAGGTCAATATTCTTTATAAGGTTAATATTATATGTTTTTGGATTGAGGTATTTAGTAAGTTTTCTAAAGTCAAATCTTCTAATATCAAAGTAAAATCTTCTAAAATTTAAGTATTTATAAATTTTTTTAAAATCTAATCTTCTAAGAGCTTCAAATTTAAAAATTCTGGAAAAATTATATTTTTTAAAATCAATATTATTATAAGTTTTTAAAAAATAACGTCTTATAAAATTGAAGTTTTTATAAATTCCAGAGAAAACATATTCTATAATAAAAATAACAAATTCGGCAACATGCGTTAGAATACGCTCATACCTTTTAAAATTGATATTTTTAAAAATTGTGGAAAATTTAAACCTTTTAAAATTGATGTATTTCATTTATTTTAATTAAAAATTGTAAAATATAAATTTCATGGAAATTATCAAACAAAATTACTTAAGCAACCTAAACAATAATCAAAAAGAAGCAATACTAAGCCCTGATGGACCATGTTTAATCGTAGCTGGCGCAGGGTCTGGAAAAACAAAAGTTTTAACCACAAGAGTAGTACATATTATTAAAGAGAAAAAAGCTTGGCCAAATCAAATCCTCTGCGTCACATTTACTAATAAAGCTGCTAGGGAAATGCAAAACAGAATAACTGGTTTTTTAAATGAAAAGATATCATCTTTACCTTGGCTTGGAACTTTTCATTCCGTTTGCGCTAAAATTTTGCGAAGGCACGCTGAAGCAGTTGGATTAAATTCACGTTTTACAATTATTGACCAAGAAGATCAGCTAAGATTGATAAAAAATATATGTAAAGCTGAAAACATAGATATAAAAAAAATATCACCACGATTTGTTTTATCTTTAATTAATCAGTGGAAAAATAAAGGCTTGCTACCTAAAGACGTAGTTACAAAAAAAGGAGTGCCTTTAGAAAAAGCTATATTAAATGCTTATAAATTTTATCAAGAAAGACTTAAGATTTTAAATTCATGTGATTTTGGTGATTTAATTTTACTATGTGTATCTATGTTTGAAAATAATTCAGACATTCTTGAGCTATATCTGAATAATTTCAAATATATACTTGTCGATGAATATCAAGATTCAAATTACATTCAAAGTAAATGGCTTAAGTTGTTGGCTCAAAAAAGAAATAACATTTGTTGCGTAGGTGACGATGATCAATCAATTTATAGCTGGAGAGGAGCTGAGATAAGAAATTTTTTAGATTTTAGTAAAACTTATAAAAATACAAAAATTATTAAACTCGAACAAAACTATAGATCAACTCAAAATATACTTAGCGCAGCTTCAGGATTAATCGCAAAAAATATCGATAGGTTAGGAAAAAAACTGTGGACAGACAGTAAAGACGGAAATCCAGTTAAACTCACCTGTTACAAAAATGGAAGAGAAGAAGCTATAGGCGTCAGTGACATTATTGAAAAAAAACTAAAAAAAAAATATTCACTAAATGATATATCTATTTTAGTTAGAGCAATTTTTCAGACACGTGAATTTGAAGAAAGATTTTTAAAAATTGGAATGGGTTATCGCGTAATTGGAAGTACAAAATTTTATGAAAGAGTTGAAATTAAAGACAGCGTTGCCTTCTTAAGAATTATAAATCAAAAAAATGACGATTTGGCTTTTGAAAGAATAATCAACGTACCTAAACGATCTATAGGAGATAGTACACTAAAACAATTACATGATTGGGGTAGAAAAAATAAAAAATCACTAGAAGATTCTGCAATTGAACTCATACAATTAAATAAAATCAAACCAAAAGCAAAATTGGGGTTGGTAAAAATTTTAGGCATGTTTAATAAATGGAGATCTGACTTAAAGGAAAAAAAACATTATGAGTTGATGGAAATTATTTTAGATGAATCGGGATATTCCAAAATGTTAAAGGATAAAAAAGATTTAGAAAGCGAAGGAAGATTAGAAAATCTTAAAGAATTAATTAGAGGCATACATGACTTTGATAATCTACAAGGTTTTTTGGAACATGTTGCTCTAGCTACTTCAATCGATCAAGATTGGGATGGTCAAAAAGTCAACTTGATGACCATGCATGCAGCAAAAGGTTTAGAATTCGACGCAGTTTTTTTACCAGGCTGGGAAGAAGGTTTATTTCCACATCAAAAATCATTGGAAGAAAAAGGAGATTTGGCATTACAAGAAGAAAGACGTCTTGCTTATGTAGGGCTAACAAGGGCAAAAAAGGAATCTTTTATATCTTTCGTAATAGGAAGAATGTATCGAGGTGACTGGGTAGATACCTTGGTTTCAAGATTTGTTGACGAGTTGCCCAAAGAAAATATTCAAAAAGAAGAGGTACAAGAACAAAGTAATGAAGATTTTTTTTTCAATCAAGATATAGACTACAACAAGGGTATAAGAAGCCCAGGATGGGCAAGATTGCAAAAAAGAAAATTAAAAAGAATCAAATGAATAATATAAAAAAACTAAGAAAATTTTTTAGATCATTTATGATTGACGGATATTTGGTACCAAAAAATGATGAGTATTTTAATGAATATGTCAGCCAATCTACTGAAAGATTAAAATTTATTTCAAACTTTTCTGGTTCAGCTGGGTTTGCAATAATTTTAAAAAACAAAAATTATTTGTTTGTTGACGGAAGATACGCAATACAAAGTCGAATTCAGTCAGGAAAGAATTTCAAAATTATTACAATACCTCAAAAATTTCCTAAGGATGTATTAAAAACCGAAAAAAAACTTAAAATTGGTTTTGACCCGAAATTACATAGTGAAAAGCAATTAAATTTTCTTTTCAATATTAAAAATATTATTCTTAAACCAATAAATAGAAATTTAATAGATATTATTTGGTTTAAAAAACCAAAAGATTTGGTTAAACCCTTTTTTTCTCTTTCAAAAAAAGATGCAGGACAAACCTCCCAAGAAAAAATAGTAAAAGTTAAGAACGTTCTTTTAAAGAATAAAATAGACTACTTATTAGTTACTGCGCCAGAAAATGTTGCGTGGATTTTAAATATCAGAGGTTATGACTCGGCATTCTCCCCCATGCCAAATGCCAGATTATTAATAAATAGTAAGGGAGATATAGATTTATTTTCACAGCCAGAAAAAGTAATAAAAATTAAAAAAAATTTTTCTAAAAAAATAAAGTTTCATAATGAAGATAAAATCGAAAAAATGCTAAAAGATTTATGGAAAAATAATATTTGGTTGGATAGTTTGTCTTGTTCAATTCATTACAAGAATTTGCTTAGAAAAAGAAATAGAATTATAGAAAAGATAGACCCAATTTATTTCTTTAAATCAATCAAAAATTCTACGGAAATAAAAAATATGAAGAAAAGTCATATGGCTGATGGTGTTGCACTAACGAAATTTTTGTTTTGGTTAAAGAAAAATTTTAGAAAGAAAAAAATCACAGAAATATCTGCTCAAAAAAAACTGGAAGATTTCAGAAAAATGAATAAGACCTACAAATTTCCTAGCTTTAGTACAATCTCAGGAGCTGGACCAAATAGTGCTATAATCCATTATAAAGCATCAATTAAATCAAATAGAACTCTAAAGAAAGGTGATCTCTATTTGGTAGACTCTGGAGGTCAATATTCTTTTGGAACAACTGATGTAACTCGAACCATTTCTTTAGATAATAATTCTAAATTTATAAGAGAAATTTACACGCGTGTTTTAAAAGGTCACATTGCAGTTTCAGACTACAAAATCAGAAAAAATTCTAAAGGATCAGATATTGATCGAAATGCAAGAAAGTCCTTGAAAAAAATAGGACTAGATTACCCGCATGGAACTGGCCATGGGGTTGGATATTTTTTAAACGTACACGAAGGTCCACAATCGTTTTCTAAAAAAAATAAAATAAATTTGAAGCCTGGAATGATTATTTCAAATGAGCCAGGATATTACAAAGAGGGAAATTTTGGTATTAGAATTGAAAATTTAATTTATATTAAAAAAAATAAATTTGAAGAATTAACCATGACACCAATAGAAAAAGATTTAATAAAGAAAAAAATGCTTAGTAAAAAAGAAATAGGTTGGTTAAATAAATACCACTCTAAAGTAAAAAAAAATTTATTTAGATTTATGAATCTTGAAGAAAAAGCTAATTTAATCGATGCCTGCTCACCTATTTAATAAACCATACCAAGTATTTTCATCAAGAATTTTAATATTTAGCTGTTTTGCTTTCTCAACTTTTTTAGTAGTCGGTTTAGAATTTCCTACAACTAGGTAATCTAATTTTTTACTAGCTGTACCTAAAATTTTTCCCCCCTCTTTTTCTACTAATGCCTTTGCTTCAGCCCTACTCATTTTACTTAAACCTCCAGTAAACATGATTGTTCTTCCATAAAAAATTCCAGATTTACTTGTTTTAAAGTCAGTAACATTTAGTTCTTTGATTAAATTAGAAACGATATTTACATTGCTAGAATTCGAAAAAAATGTTTTTAATGATTTAACTTGGGCTTCACCAATACCATCTAATTCTAAAAGGTAATTTAAAATTTTTTTTCTTTTTTTTACTTCAAAAAGTTCTTCAAAATTTTTTATATTTGCAAAATATTTTGCCAAAGTTTTAGCATTCTCCTGACCAATATGTCTTATTCCTATTGCAAAAATTAATTTATCTAATGATATTTTTTGTGATTTTTTAATAGCTTTTTCTAAATTAAAGGCAGACAAATCGCCCCAACCGTCCAAACTAGAAATTTTCTTAAAATTTAAATTAAATATATCCGCTGGATACTTTATCATATTTAAATTCCAAAAATTTTGAATTATCTTTTTTCCAAAGCCATCAATGTTTAATGCATCTTTTGATACGAAATGTTTTAACTTTTCACGTAAAATTTCTTTGCAACTGAATTTTGGATCTGGGCACCTAGTTACCGCATCCTTTTTTTTCGTACTATAATTAAATTCTTTTATTGTTTTTGATCCACATGAAGGACATTTATTTGGAAAATTAAATTTTTTTGTATTTTTATTTCTTTTTTCTTTGTCAACATACAAAACTTGTGGAATAACATCTCCTGCTCTTTGAATACATGCGGTATCACCTATTCTGATATCTTTTCTGTTTATTTCGTCTTCATTGTGCAGTGTAGCGTTTGAAACAACAACTCCTCCGATATTAACTGGTTCTATTTTAGCAACTGGGGTTAGCGCTCCCGTTCTTCCAACTTGGATTTCAATATTTTTAATTATTGAAAAACCTTTTTCTGCAGAAAATTTATGCGCAATTGCCCATCTTGGAGAATTTGAAACAAAACCAAGTCTGTTTTGTAATTTTAAATTATTTACCTTGTAAACCAAGCCATCTAAATCGTAATCAATAGTTGATCTTTGTGTCTCAATCATTCTGTGATTCTTTTCTATATCTTCAATTGTACTTACAAGTTTATTAAGAGAGTTTGTATTAAACCCCCATGTTTTTAATAATTTCAAATATTCAGATTGTTTCTCGAAATTTTTTGGCTCAACTGTACCGAATCCGTACGCAACAAATTTTAAAGGTATTTTTTTTGTTTCATTAGAATCTTTTTGTCTTAGAGATCCTCCTGCTGCATTTCTTGGATTGGCAAATTGCTCAGCAATTTTTTTGAAGTCAAGCTTAGATATATAAACCTCACCTCGTACATCTAAAATTTTTGGAAAATTAGGTTTGTTAATTTTTTTTGGAATATCTCTAATTGTTTTAAGATTGTTAGTTATGTCTTCTCCAGTTTTACCATCACCACGTGACAAACCAAGTGTAAAAATTCCATCAATGTATTTTAGTGATGCTGAAATACCGTCGATTTTTGGTTCTGCTGAAAAAACTATTTTTTCAGAATCCTTTATATTTAAAAAATTTTTAATTTTCTTTAAAAAATCTTTTATATTTTCTTTAGAGAAAGCATTTGCGAGAGATAGCATTGGAATATCATGTTCGATTTTTTTAAATTTACCCGAAGGTTCGTAACCTACCTTTTTGCTAGGGGAGTTTTTATTTTTTAAATAATTATATTTTTTCTCAAGATTTAAAATTTCCTGCTTAATAATATCGTAATCTTTGTCTGGAATTATTGGAGAATCCTGCTCAAAGTATGCTTCATCGTGTTTTTTTAATTCGCTAATTTTTTTTATATAAACTTTTTCAATTTCTTTTCTTTGCATGAATAGCTTATTCGAACAGACTTTTTATTTTTCTTCTAATTAACCCCATCTCTTTTTCTTTTTTAATTTTTTTTGGTTTATACTTTGCGTAAAATACTTTATAGCTTCTTTCGTACCATTCTCCAGATTGATAATTATATCCTAATATTGAAGCTGCATGTTTTGCTTCTTCTTCCAAACCAAGCCTATAATAAATTTCCACAAGTCTATGCAATGCTTCTTCTACAAAAACCGTTGTTTCGTATTTATCTACAACTATTTTGAGTCTATTAAGAGCCGAAATCCATTTTTCTGTTTTCATATAAAATCTTGCTATTGACATTTCTTTGGCAGCTAATTGATCTATTATTAAATCTATTTTAAATCTGGCATCTGTACCGTAATCCGTATCCGGGTAATTTTTCATTATAAATTCAAATTTTTCTTTTGCTTTCAGTAAAGGTTTTAAATCTTTTTTTTCATCTAATATTTGTTCATAATAACACATCGCCATTAAGTAGTGTGCGTAAGGTATATTTTCATCTGCAGGATAATTATTAATATATCTTTCTAATCCGAAAATTGCATTTGAATAAGAATTTCTAGAATAATCTGCATAGCTAGCCATGAGACTTGCTTTGCTTGACCATACATACTGTGGCAATAAACCTTCGGCTTCTTTAAATTTTTTTGCTGCATAAAATGCATCTCCTTCTTTAAGAGCTTCTACTGCTTCAGCATAAATACTCTTGCCGATTTCTTCATCGGAAGGTTTCGATATCATTTCTTGCTTATCTTTTTTTGAACAAGAAAATAATAAAAAAGTTGATAATAGTAAAATTAATAAATTTTTAAACATTTTAGATAAATTATTATTTTATCAAAATATTTGATTATTACAATTTTCTTGGTGGATATTTATTTATGCATTAACAGCGATAGAACTTACGTATGTGCTGTTTTTGTGATCTTTTTGTTTTCCTTCAAAACTCTCAAATTCCCAATTTGATTTATTTGAGAAAAATTTCTTTAATAAGACGTTAGTAAGTTGGTGCCCTCCTTGTGAGGTTTTAATATGACCAAAAATTCTGTGACCAGTGAGCATAAGATCTCCCAAACAATCTAATATTTTATGATTAACAAATTCATCTCTATATCTAAGTCCATCTTCATTTAATATTTTATTTTCCTTAACCACAATTGCATTTTCTAAGGAACCTCCCTTAGCCAGTCCCTGACTTTTTATTTGATCTATATCCTCATATAGACAAAATGTCTTCGAATTATATATTGAGGTTAAATCTCCTTTGCTTAATTTAAATTCTTTTCTTCGAGTTCTAATTAACGGATTTTTATATACTATTTCAAAATCGATTATTAAATCTTTATCAAGTGGCTGTATGGAAATATGTTTTGATTCATCTTTTATCTCAACTTTTTTAAGAACTTTGATAAATTTTTTTGGTGATTTTTGATCTTGAGTGCCAACTGACTTAATTGCCTCTACAAAATCAAAAGAGGATCCATCCATTATTGGAACTTCCGGAGCATCAATCTCAACCAGAGCATTATCAATTCCCTCTCCATAAAAAACTGCCATTAGATGTTCAACAGTTGAAACTGAGACTCCATGTGAATTTTTTATTGTTGTGCAAAGTATTGATGAACTTACATTTTTATAACTTGCTTCAATTATACTTTTGTCATAATCAACATCTGTTCTTTTAAATTTAATACCTGAGTTAACTTCGGCTGGCTTTACTACAAGATTTACCTTTATACCATTGTGTAAACCTACACCCTCAAGTTCTATAGTTTCTTTAATTGTTTTTTGTAAATTCATCCCTTCATAGGGATATACAAAAGGTCAAAAATGCTTGAAAGACAACTTTTATTACTAAAAAATACTGCTCAATTTCATTAACGATTACCAAAAATTTTGGCAAAAAAGCCTATTTTTTCAATATTTTTTTCTCTTATTTCTGGTATAGCTTCCGTCTCCCATCCATCCTTAATAATTTTTAATGCTCCCAAGGATGATGCAAAATTTTTCTCAAAGTCATTATCATTCTCAATATTATTTTGGCTTATTTTTTTTGTGCTTAATCTAAAAAAATTCTCACAGTATTTTTCTAAATTAAGTAAGTTAGACCCTTCACCTGTTAATAAAAAATTAATTCCAGAGTTTAAATTAAATCCAGGAACAATTAATTGTTTTTTTAAAATCTCAAGAATTTCGTCTAATCTTGCTTTTATTACATTTAAAATTAAATTTTTACTTATTTTTCTAAAATTAGAATCAATAAAATAAGTATTTTTTAAAAAATCATCTTGATCAAAAAGATTTTGATTATTTTTAAATGAAAAATCAATATTATTTCTTATAATTTTCGTTTCGTCTAAATTTAATGAACAAACTTTTGAAATATCATTTGTAATATGATCAGTACCAATGGGGAGAGTTACTGAATGAACCAGTGCTAAATTTTTAAATAATCCTAAACTAATTTTTTTATATCCCAAATTAATTAATGCAGAACCCAACTGGAGCTCTCTTACGTTTAATAATTTTACACCTAAAGTAAAAGTGTGTGAGATTAATCTTTCAATTTCTATATCACAATCAATAAACACTTGATTAATATTTTTTAAATTGTTTTTTGGCACGGTAATAAAAGTCATTTCGTGGCTTAATGAATCTGCGAAAACATCTATTGGTTCTTCCATAAAAATTTTTCCATCAACAATATAATTATGATTAAATATATGAATTATAGATTGATTTTTATCATTAAGAATTAACTGTTTTTTTGCTTCCTTCAATAAAAATTCAATATCATGTCTATGAATTTTTGATCCATCAATTTTTTTATGTTTTGAAAACTTAGTACATAAAAAATCTGGTTGTTCAAAAACTACGTTAATTTTTTTAAGTGATATTTTTGCCTTTTTTTCGGCAGTCCCTATGGATAGTCTAATTGCATTGGAAGCTTTTGTTAAATTGACCACGACATCATTATGAATTCCTTCTGAAGGAGTTATGGCGGTAGATAGTACTTCTGAACTATTATTTTTATTAATTTGAAAAATAAGGCATTTTAAATTTACATTACCTAATTCAATTATTCCTATTGGGTCCTCAAGGTTCATTACTCTACTATTATCTTACCATCTACCCTTAGATCAATGATATTATAATTTTGAAAATCTTTACGATCTAGCAATTCTACAGATTTTTTTATTATATCGTTCGTAACGTTATAAGGAAATTTTATTGTTTTACTATTTGCTAACTTTAAATCCCATCTTCCTATCTTAAAATAGTAAAATTTTTTAATTTTTTTTGTTGGAAAATTATTGATTTTTAATTGATTTAAAAAATTTATAAAATTATTTTCAGCGTCATCACCAAAAACATTTGGTAATTGATCAAAATTCAAATCATCATCAAAAGAAATCAAATTAGATGAACTATCTAATATGTACTTATCTTTATCTTTAAACAAAACTCCTACTGGTTTTGTTTCAAAAATTTTAACTATTATTGTATTTGGATATTTTTTTTTAACTTCAACTTTTTTTAAAAAATCAATTTCTTTTAATGATTCTTCTATATCTTTTCTTTCAATTAAAAAAATATTCTTATTATATATTTGACCCAATTTTTCTTTAATATTGTTTTTTTTTACCAATAAATTGTTTAGGATTACTATTTTATTTATCTTAAAAAAATCACTATTATTTCCTAAGGTCAGATCAAATTTATTTGGGCTATAGGTAGATAAAAAAATAAAAATTATTAATAATAGAAAGATTCTATAAAATTTTTTCATCTATTAATGGTAGCGTCTTTAACCATCCAAACAACTAAGTCTTCAAAACTTATTCCACAGTATTTCGCTATTTCTGGAACAAGAGATAATTTTGTCATACCAGGCTGGGTATTAGTTTCTAGCAAATAAAATTTATTTTTAAAAAATCTAAAATCTGACCTTGTAATACCTCGGCACCCTAATACTCTGTGAGCTTTTCTTGCTAAAAAAAGCACTTCTTTATATTTTTTTTTTAAAAGCAATGCTGGCATAATATGTTTGGTTTTAGCTTTGGAAGAGTACTTAGCCGTATAATCATAAAATTCTCTTGAAGGAGTAAGCTCTATTGCTCCTAAAGCCTTGTCACCCATAACTGCTGCTTGAATTTCTCTTCCCGGAATATATTCTTCAACAAGAATTTTATCATATTCTCTTTTTAACTTATTGTAGTTTCTATTAAATTGTATTTTATTTTTACAAATATAAACTCCTAAGCTTGATCCTTCATTAACTGGTTTAATAACTATTGGAAATTTAATTTTTTTACTTTTTATCTTTTTGTTTAAATTATTTTCATGCTCCCTTTGTAACAAAAAATATTTTGGTACTTTTATTTTATTTTTTTTAAAAATAATTCTAGATAACTCCTTATCCATGGCTAAGCTAGATGATAAAACTCCAGAGTGTGTGTATGGAATTTTTATGGATTCAAGTATGCACTGGACAAATCCGTCTTCTCCATATCTTCCATGAAGTGCATTAAGGACCATTTTTGGTTTCAGTTTTTTTAATTTATCTACAAAATATCCTTTTGCATCCACCTCTTTAACTTTGTAACCTTTTTTTTTTAATGCCCCGGAACAAGCTTTTCCAGTTAAGAAACTTATTTTTCTCTCACCCGATAGTCCTCCCATAAGAACAACAATTAAATTCTTCACAATTTTTCTCCAATTATTTGAAGTTCTAATTCAAGATTTATTCCAGTTTTTTTCAAAACTTTATTTTTAACTTGATAAATTAGATTTTCTAAATCAGAAGATTTGGCATTACCCTTGTTAACAAAAAAATTACAGTGCTTTTCTGAAATATGAGCGTCCCCAAATTTCATCCCCGCACATCCAGAATCCCTGATAAGTTTCCAGGCTTTATTGTTTTCAGGGTTTTTAAAAGTGCTGCCACATGTTTTGATTTTAGATGGTTGATCCTTTTTTTTTCTTTCAACTAAATTATTTATTTTTTTTTGAATGTTTTGTTTATTATCTTTTTTTCCTCGGAATGTGGCACTTATAAAAATTAGATTATTATCTAAATTACATTCTCTGTAGGAAAACTTTATATCAGATGAATAAATTATCTTTACCATACCGTTTAAATCCATCGCCTGAACAGATACCAAAATTTTTGACACATCTTCGTCATAACAACCCGAATTCATTCGAATTCCCCCTCCGACTGTACCTGGTATACAAGACAAAAATTCAAATCCTGATAAAGAATTTTCTAATGCAAAATTTGAAAGATTTGTGTCTAAAGTTAAAGCACCGGCAATTATTGTGTTCTTATCAAATAAAGAAATGTGAGAAAAAGATTTTCCAAACTTAATAATTATCCCATCAAAACCTCCATCTCTAATTAAAGTATTCGAACCTACACCTAATACTTTAATTTTTTCAAATCCTTTTGTATTTTTCAAAAAAATAGATAATTCGTTCAAATTCTTTGGTTTAAATATAACTTTTGCGGGTCCTCCTAAATTAAACCATGAATATTTTGAAAGACTTGAATCAAATAGAATTTGACCTGAAACTTTGTTTTTTATTTCTTTTATTTGTGAAATTAAATTCATTTTAATTTATCTCCAATTTCTCTTATCCAATTTGAAATACTTCCAGCTCCCATACATATTACCATTTCATTATCTAATAAATTTTTTTTAAAATAATTTTTTAACTCTTCTTGATCTTTTATATTAACAACCTGAATTTTGGATTTTTTTGAGATTAATTTAGAAAAACTACTTTGATTAAAATTATATTTTATTTTTTCACCAGCAGAATAAATTGGACAGAGCACAACTGTATCGGTAGATCTGAATGATGTTGCAAATTCATTCTTGAGAACTTTAACTCTTGAATATCGATGAGGTTGAAAAACACAAATTATTTTTCTGTCTTTATAAACTTCTCTTGCACCTTTTATGACTGCCTTAATTTCAGTTGGATGATGAGCGTAATCATCAAAAAATTCTCTATTTCCAACCGAAAACACTTTTGTAAATCTTCTTTGAATGCCCAAAAATTTTTTTAATGCCTTTTTTATTTTATTTACTCTAATCCCAAGATTTAATGCCATAGCCATTGAAGCCGTTGCATTACTAATATTATGATCACCTAACAAATTAACTTTTATGTTTTTTATTTTATAAAATTTGTCTCCGGCAAATTTCACTTTTAAGTCAAAAAGTGAATAATTTACATTTTTTTTAACATTAATAATTTGATAATTTGAATTTTTGTTAAATCCATAAGTTAAAAAATTACTATTTTTACAATTATGCATTAAAGATTTTAAATTATTATTATCAATGCAAATAAGCGATTTACCAAATGATGGCGTTTTTTCAATAAACTTTTGAAAACTTTTTTTTAATTTTTCAAAATTTCCATAATAGTCTAGATGTTCTCTATCTACATTGGTTACAATTGAGTAGGTAACTGGTAATTTCAAAAAACTTCCGTCAGATTCATCTGATTCAATAACAGCCCATTCACCCTTGCCAAGTTGTGCTGTATTTTTAAATGAATTAATTACTCCACCATTAATTACCGTGGGATCTAATCCAGCCTCTAACAAAATATTTGCAACTAAAGATGTTGTGGTGGTCTTTCCGTGTGAACCAGCAATAACAATATTTTTTTTTAATGCTACAATATTAGCTAGCATGTCGCCTCTTTTAAACACTGGCAAGTTTTTGTTCCTTGCGGTCTTCAACTCTATATTATTTTTTTTTATTGCTGAAGAAATAACAATCATAGTAGCTCTTTTTAAATTTTTTTCATGGTGTTCGAAATAAACTTTGATTCCAGATTTAATTAATCTTTCAGTATTTTTATTTCGATTTAAATCACTGCCTTGAATTCTGAATCTCATATTTTTCATGATTTGAGCTAATCCACTCATTCCAATTCCACCAATTCCGATAAAGTGAATTACTTCATTGCTAGCAATATTAATTTTCATTTTCAAATAAACTCTTTAATTTGATTTTCTATAGTACTGTAAACGTTATTACTGTAATTTTTTTTCATATTTTCGCTAACGGTTTTCAATTTGTTTTTATTTTTTATTATTTCTATAATTAAACTAAATAAATTTTTAGTATTAAAATTATTCTGATCCAGAATCCAACAACAACCTATGTCTTTATAGAATTTTGCATTTAGGTATTGATGGTTGTCAATCGAATTCGGAAGAGGGACTGCTATAAATGGTGTGAGTGTATGTGCTAATTCGGCTGTAGTAGAGGCTCCGCATCTTGTTATAGCTAAATCTGAAGATAAAATTAATTTTAAAATATTCTTATCAAATTCAAAAACATAATTTTTAATATTATTTTTGTTATAATAATCGACTATTGAACCTTTTTGATTTTTAATGCACTGCTGATTGATTTCAATAGTATAGCCTTCATTTTTTATCATTTTAATAACCGATGGAACAACTTTTCCAAAAATTTCTGCACCCTGGCTTCCACCTAAAATTAGAATAGAAAAATTTTCCTTATTGTTGTTTTTTTTAAAGTTTGAACAATTAATAATATTTTTATTCAAAATTGGACCCACTTCACAAATTTTCCTTTTATATTTTTCTGGAAAATTTGCTTTTATTATTTTTGCTAAAAGAATTTTTTTTGCATATGGCAACAAATACTTGTTCGTTCTTCCTAATATTAAATTATTTTCATATAAGACCAAAGGTAAATTAAAAAATTTTGATATAATAGAAATTGGAAACGACACATACCCTCCAAACCCGATAATTAAATCGGCCTTCTCTTTCCTTAAAATTGCAGCTGACTTTAGTAATGAATAAAAAATTACAAAAAGAGATAAAATCTTTTTTATAACATTTTTGTTGGTTGGCGTTCCCGTTGTTAATACAAATGACTTAAATTTTGAATATTTGTTTAAAAAATTATTTCCTCTTTTATCGGTTACTAACAATACTTTGTATCCCTTGTCAAAAAAATGCTTCATTAAATTAACAGCTGGAAATATATGACCACCTGTTCCTCCTGCTGAAAAAATTATTTTTTTAGTCATTTTTAAAATATCTTGTGGAATCTTTTCTAGTAAAATTTAAAATAATTCCTGCAATAAATGCACTTCCAATTAAAGAAGATCCTCCATAACTTAGAAATGGAAGTGTCATACCAGTTGTAGGAAGTAATCGAATATTAACACCTATATGAATGAATGTTTGAATGATCAAAAGTGAAACTAGTCCTAACAATGCTAATTTAAGAAATTCATCTTTTTCTAAAAAAACTTTATTTAATACTTTGTAACCAATAAATAAAAATATAATCACAATAAATAAAACAAATACTGCTCCAAACTCTTCTGAAATCACAGCAATTATGTAGTCCGTGTGAGATTCTGGCACATTATCTTTTAAAATGCCCTCCCCCATTCCCTGGCCAGTTAGTCCTCCTTGTTTAATAGCATCTAATGCTTTTTGAGATTGGAAATTATCTCCTGCTTTTGGATCAATAAACGTTTTAATTCTTAAAAAAACATATCCAAATTTTTCGGGGAAAAAAAATATTAAAAGTGCAATAATGCTTAAAAATACTAAACCCAATATTGACAAAACGACCATATTAAATCCTGAAACAAAAATCATAGTAATCCAAGTTAAAACTAACAATAAAGTTTGTCCAAGATCTGGCTGATTAATTAAAAAAATCACGATAAGCAATAAAACTAAAAAAGAATATAAATATCTTCTATAAATATTAGTTTTTTCATTTCGAACAATAATTTTAGCAATAAAAATTATAAATAATGGTTTTATTAATTCGATTGGTTGAAATCTTGGAAGAAAAGGAATATCCATCCATCTTTTTGATCCTTTAACTTCAGCACCAAATAAAGGAATTAGGAAAAGTAACAAAAGCGAAATAAGAAATAAATATGGTAAAAATTTTATTAATTTATTTCTGTCCTGAATTGAAATTATTACAAGTAAAAATAATGCAATAAAAACAAAAATTAGATGTTTTGTAAAAAAGAAGTATGTTTGTTTATTCATTTTTTCCGCTAGCATCGAAGAAGTTGAAGAAAAAGAAAAAAATAGCCCTAGTAAAAAAAGAAATACAAATAAAAATAAAATTGCTTTATCTATGTTTCTCCACCATTTCGCAATCGAACTAGTATTTTCTCTGTCAAAATTAAACATTTAACCTTTTTTAAATTTTTTTGTTATCAAATTTTTGAAATAAATACCTCTTTTTTCAAAATTGCTAAATTGATCAAAAGATG
>Ga0257112_10000387_pt1 | contig 18506 bp, 16 predicted proteins | sample LP_taG_5_FD_191565 | JGI IMG/M metagenome (GOLD analysis project Ga0257112, IMG submission 191565) | Marine microbial communities from Northeast Subartic Pacific Ocean, Canada - LP_J_2015_P26_1000m | ecosystem: Environmental > Aquatic > Marine > Oceanic | place: Canada: Northeast Subartic...
AAAACACACGCCGACGGGTCAATAAGACAGTCTGCTCCAAGCTGACCTCCTAATTCGCGGCGAGGCGCTTGCGGCTCTACCAGTACAACCGTTCCCGCTCCCGCCGCCCGAGCACATTGCATCACGAGCAGACCGATCGGCCCTCCGCCGATCACAACAACTGCGTCGCCTAAATGCACGCCCGTGCGACGTACCGAATGTACAGCCACAGTCAACGGCTCTAACATTGCTGCCTCGGTTGCGCTCAACTTGTCGTCGACGTGGTACAAGCGCCCCGCATCAACGGCGATCGCCGGCGCAAACCCACCATGTGCGGCCGCCAGAGGGCCAACCCCGAGCAATCCCGCTAACGCCGTTTCGCAATGTGACGCGTCGCCACGTTGGCACGTTGGACAGTCGCCACACGCGGTCGCTATCCCAATGGCGACTCGGTCACCCTCGCTAAACGGCACTGTCTCGTTCGCAGCAGATACCGTCCCGGTCCACTCGTGACCACAAATTGCCGGTTTGTAGGGTTCCCCAGACTGATAGGCATGTAAATCGGTGCCACAAATGCCGCAGAAAGCGACGTCGACGACGGCTTTGCCATCACTTGGCTCAGGATCTATAAAGTCGACGAGTTCGAGGCGCCGTTCACCAGTAACTAAGGCCGCTTGCATCGTGAAAACCCGGTCAGACCCCGAGTGCCATACCATCTCGACCGGGGTCCGCGCCTCCATCCCAACCTTCATCCGTCAGCCGAATCGCGTGCACACCGGCGAAGTGGTACGACAGATGACTACGCCGCGTCTTATACCCGCGTTCGATCAAGTCACGTTCGATAAATCGCGGTATGCGATTAGTGAGATCGACGGTGTCCGACGTGACGCAGATGCGGGGTGCGGAGACCGCCTCAAGCGCGGTCATTCCAAAGTCAATGACGTTGAGGATACCCTGCAGCACTCCCATCGTGATGTATGTGCCACCAGGTGCACCGATCACTAGGTAAGGCGATCCGTCGGATCGGTTAACGATGGTCGGCGACATCGCCGTGAATCGGGACTTGCCCGGCTGAATCGAATCCGCGTGACCTGGGCGTGGATCGAAGACATTCATGCAGCCGTTGTACATAAAGCCCAACCCCCCGGTGACGACGCCGGACGGGTTGCCAAGCGAATGCGTCATAGTGACGCAGCAACCGAGCTCGTCGACGGCGCAAACATGAGTTGTGTCCTTGCTATCGATCCGATTGACCCGCGGTACATGGGCCTTTTGGCCACTGCGGATCCGCTGTCCGCACTGGCTCGCGTATTCGTTAGAGAACAGACGCGTGAGCGGAACATCTACAAATCGCGGGTCACCCATATACCGGTCTTTGTCGGCAGTCGCTATTTTCATAACCTCAGCTAATAGCGAAAGATAATCCGCACTGTTATGACCCATACCCGCAACGTCAAATTGTTCGAGAATACTCAACATCTCTAACACCATCGCCCCACCGCCAGGGAGCTGGTTGGTAACAACCTCGTGACCGCGGTAGACCCCTCGAAGCGGCTCGTTCGTCACGGTGCGGTATTCGGTAAGATCCGTTTTCGTCAACATTGCGCCGTGTTTTCGCATATCTGCGGCGATCTCATCTGCAATATCGCCGTGGTAGAACGACGCCACACCATCAACCCGAATCCTACGTAACGTCTTCGCCATGTCCGCGTTCCGATGAACGTCGCCGGCTACCCTCGGTTTTCCGTTCGCTAAGTAAATCTCGGCTGTCGCCGGAAGCCGTGACAGGCGCTGGATATGGGGTACGCGTCCTTCGGGTTCCGTCAGGTTCCAGTAGTGGGCAACGTGAGGGCGAACCAGAAATCCTTCATCCGCATAACGGATCGGCTCATCGAGCAAGTCTTCAAGCTTCACTGTACCAAACTGCGCAAGTGCCTCGGAGAATGCCAGCAAGGAACCCGGTGCTGTGATCGAACCGTAGCCAATGTCGTTGACGTGGTTCTCCAGAATAAAGCCGAAGCCGTCTTCTGTTTCAGCCACGAGTTTGTCAGCCCACATATCCTCCGTCGCCGCAAGCGGTGCGCGTCCGTGGAAATCGATACACGTATGACTACCATCGGGCAGTCGCACATGCATCACCCCAAACCCCGCGATACCACACATTAGTGGGTCAACGACAGTTTGCACCAGAGCTGCGGCGATCGCCGCATCTACAGCATTACCACCACCATCTAACACCAACGCTCCCGCTTCGGCCGCCTCCGGCTGCGGAGTAACAACCATGCCATGGGTCACCCGAAATCCGCCTGATATAGAAATCGGAGAACCAAAAGACCATCCACCAGCGCTTCGTCCTTACCGCCTTGATCAATATCGAACCGAAAATCGGTCGAGGTTGACGCATACGAAGGTCCGATCAATAACGTCCACAAAAGAACATAACGTTGGATGTTCGCGAGTGCGAGCTGCATGTACTTCTTCCTTCTTCCTTCTTCCTTCTTCCTTCTTCGCACAGCCTCGTTGAGTGCCGCTTAAATTACGTCTTGAGTCAAAGTAACATGGAAATGAAACGCCAACCTAAATAGGACTGCGCCGAGTTCTCTACGCATCGGGGACGATCGTCGCGAACGCAGTAACCAACATAAGGATTGATCCATGCCGGTCCCCATCCCGTCCTTTAAGGAAGCCGATCTTCCCGCCCGCAAGAAATCTCTGGTCAAAATGATGGGCCCAGGCATCGTCATGGCGGGGCTCGCCATCGGATCAGGCGAACTGATCATGTGGCCTTGGATCACGTCGATTGTGGGCGCCCAACTACTCTGGGCCGCAGCCATCGGCATCTTTCTACAGCTCTGGATCAACATCGAGATCGGGCGTTGGTCCATCGTCACCGGCGAGAGTCCCTTCACCGGCATGGTGCGGGTGATCAAGACCATCGTCTATGTCTGGGTCTTCATGATCGTCGTCGGCAAGTTCCTACCCGGTTGGGCGCGGGAAACCGGTATTGCCTTGAGGGATTTGATCTTTGGACCTGGACATTCGAGTCCTCCGTGGGCGTGGACCGCCCTCGTTTTTGCGGCGGTTGCCGCCATCCTTTTCGGTCCTAAAGTGATCTACAAGGCCGTTGAACGATCCATCATGTTTCTGATCGTGGTCATCGTGGTTGGCCTCATCTATGTCGTCTGGGAGATCGGTTCCATGGACTTGTTCATGGCGATGTGGGACGGCGTCACCAACATTTTTGACTTTCCCGATTTCCCGGTCCCGGTCTTCGCGGACGATGGCTCAATCCGCGATGAGCTCTCGTTTAGTCGATTTTTCGGAGCCGTAGTGTTCGCCGGAGCTGGAGGACTTGGCAACTTGTATTACGCCTACTACCTCCGCGAAAAAGGGATTGGCATGGGCGCCCGTATGCCGACGCTTATGAGCGCTGCGCACAAACACGAAACCAAAGAAATGGATACCGGCTTCCTCTACCCCGAGACTGAGGAAAATCAGAAACGTTTTCGCGACTGGTTTCGGTACGTGGTCACCGACCAGGTGCTGTTCTTCTGGCTGCTCGGCAGCGTCACGATGTTTCTGTTCATTTTCGGGGCACTCGCGGTACTGCATCCGATCGGTCTGGTCCCGGACCGGGGCAGCTTGGTCTGGGACTTGGCGTCCATTCTCGAAGAAAGCATGGGGACTTCAGGACGCTATATATTTCTCGTGGTCGGCATGGCCGCGCTTTTCAGTACGCAGCTAGGCGGCGTGGACGGCGGAAGCCGGATCTTTTCCGATTTACTGCACACCAACTTTAAGTTTGGCAAATGGTTCAAGCTTGAACAGTGGTATCTGATCCTGGTGAGCACCACCATGATCATCGGCACCTTCAGCGTCTGGTTCTTCGAGCAATACGATATTGCCGGACTTGATTTCCTCTTCATCTCGGCGCTCATCGGTGGTTTTGCCATGGCCGTTTACGTGCCACTGCTGCTCTATATGAACCTGACTTATTTGCCGAAATCAGCGCGACCGGGATGGATCAATATCTTCTTCATGGTGATTGCCTCAGCGATGTACATCGGTTTCGCCGGGTACACGATTTACACCAAAGTCGTGGACGTGTTCTTTAACTCGGCGTAAATCGCCTCTCCTACGCCACCAACAACGGTCGTTCGCTGGCAACGTACGGGCCGAGTTCGGCAAGCGATTCGTGGAGCGCCGTGATCGCTTGCTCGATCTCCGACTCACCCATGGCCGTACTCACGCAAAACATTAATCGTGAAGCCGACGCAACCCCCCGGCGCAGCATGCAGAGATGCAACAAATGCGGTATGTGACCTGCCGCGATCATGCCAGCAATTGAGTCCCGGGCATCGTGCAGTACCCCATTCGACGCTATATGCAGGTTAGTTAGCGATCCCATCCCCAACGCCTGACCCTTTATCCCCGCCTGTTGGAAGGCATGGTTACACCCCTCCCGCAGGCGCTCGCCAAGTGCATTGATGCGCTTCACTTCGTCGCCCGTGTACGCCTCCATCGCGGCTTTCCCAGCGGCCATGGTGAGCGCGTTACCGCTAAAGGTGCTCGCATGCATGACCGGGTTTTCCTGGCTAGGACTAAACAACTGCATGAGCTCGCGTTTTCCTCCGACACCGCCGACCGGCAGTCCACCGCCAATAATCTTGCCCATGCAGGTCAAGTCCGGAATGACACCGTAGACCGACTGCGCCCCACCATCTCCCAGGCGCAGCGTAATCACCTCATCAAATATCAAGACGATACCGTGACGTTCTGTCGCACGTCGTAACGCGGCCAAGAATTCGTGGCTCGCCGGCAACATGCCCATGGACCCCAGCACCGGTTCGACGATCACGGCCGCCAGGTCTTGCGCGTGCGTATCGATTAACGCTTCTGCTCGTTCGGGTTCGTTATACGGACAGATCACGGTGTCGCGGAGGACGCTCTCGGGAAAACTTTTGTCGATCGGCAGCGAAACCGGCGCGTCAAGCGATCCGCACTCGTTCGGATCAGGCACTAAAGATACTTCGGCCAACTCGTAACTGCCGTGATAACCCCCTTCCATTTTCATGATCTTCTGACGCCCCGTTGCGGCTCGGGCACACCGAATCGCCATGAGCGTCCCTTCGGTGCCTGAACTCGTGAAACGGAGCTGTTCAATGGAAGGCACGCGCTCGACAATCAGTTCCGCGAGCTCAATTTGGTTCAAACTGGTGGCTGCATAAGCCGAACCCTTAGACGCTTGTTCTTTGACCGCAGCGACGACGGCCGGATGGGCATGGCCGTGAATGAGCGACGTAAAGTTATTCATAAAGTCCAGTAGCTCGTGACCATCAACGTCCGTGATATGGCAACCAGACCCGTGATCCATTACCAACGGATAGGGTCCGTAATGGGCACTCGAACGGGTATCACCGCCCGGAAATACGGCCGTACTTCGCTCCGCTAACGTTTCCGAACCCGGACTGAACCGCCGATATTCCGCGATGAGTGGATGTTCTTCTTGAGTAGCCATTGCCATTCCTTTCGCTTACTAGCCTGCCTCAAACCCATTTTGTACACATGCTACCGCAAGTTTCTTGAACTCAACGCTACGCGGCTAGCCAATGCCTGTGAAAATCTTGGATCGGACCGAGAGACATGGCGTTATAGTGAGCTGATCAACCGCGAGAAGGTTATCGTGAACCATCAATTCGTCGCGCACACGAGCAAACCAATTTTCCGATCCTTCCGACCCAACGTTCGATGACCGAGTTGCAGCTAAACGGGGAATCGATTGCCGTTGAGGCAATTGAAACGACCCCGCTCGCGTATGTGTTGCGTAACGAATGCGGTATCAAGAGCGTAAAACTCGGTTGCGAAGCCGAACAATGCGGCGCTTGCACAGTTCTCGCAGATGATCGCCCAGTACCTAGCTGCACGCTCGCGTTAAGCGACGCGTCGGAACGCCGGCTCACGACCCTGGAAGGTTTGGCAAAAGGCGACGTGTTGAGCGCGGTGCAAAACGCACTATTAACTTCCAACGCAAGCCAATGTGGGTACTGTCTCTCAGGCATTGCCGTCGCGGCCTACGCCCTTTTTCAAAGCAACGCTCACCCGACCCACAACAATATTGTCAACGCGTTAGATGGACACCTCTGTCGATGCGGGGCTCACCCACGTGTCATCCGAGCACTTGAGCAACTCGCCAAATGAGTAATTTGCCGGGATCACTGATCCGTACACCCGACCTCGACCGATGGATTGCCATTGAGAATGACGGCAGCATCATCGTTTCTACCGGCAAAGTGGAACTCGGACAAGGAATTCTGACTGCCATTCAACTCATTGCCGCAGAAGAACTCGACGTCGACCCCGACCAGGTCCAGGTGCGATCCGCTGAGACCGGGATCACTCCCAACGAAATGGTCACCGCCGGTTCAATGTCAGTCGAAACTAGTGGGGCCGCGGTGCGGCAGGCATGCGCATGGGCGCGTCGATTGATGTTGTCCGAAGTCTCCGACGATCCGGCTCAACTTGAGGTCTCAAATGGCATCGTGACAGGTCCTGGTCTGAACGCGCCCACCAGTTACACGGAAATTCAGGCCGGCACGCCGTTCAAATTCCAAATCGTGGACCCGACCCAGGAAAAAGACCCCTCCAAATACAAGGTGCTTGGTCGCGATAACCATGTCCGAATTGACCTCGAAGACAAAATTCGGGGCGTGGGTGTCTTCGTACACGATCTCGAATTCCCAGACATGTTGCATGCGCGCATTATTCGTCCTCCCTCCTATCATCATCGATTAGAAACCGTCGATCTTACCCAGATCGAAGCTCCGGACTTAGGTTTCGTCGACGGAAGTTTCATTGCCGTCATGAGCACTGACGAGTACCGAGCGACGCGGCTTGCTGAATCCGTGGGCAACATGGCTATTTGGACACAGACTCAGGAAATTCCTGCCGACAATCCCTTGCCCGACTACCTTGTTGCCCATGAAACATCCGCTTTCCCGATCCTAGACAACGTGCCGCAAGACGTCCCTCCACGATCGCTCACGACGGCGATCAACGCCGTTTATTCGCGACCCTACCTGATGCACGGATCACTTGGCCCGTCGGCCGCGGCCGCGCATTTGGTCGACGGGATTCTCACCGTCTGGTCACCAAGCCAAGGGATCGAGCTAATACGCCATACGCTCGCCCAACTCTTAGCAATGGACGCCAAGACTATTCGAGTTATTTATATCCAAGGTGCCGGCTGCTACGGTCACAATGCCGCCGACGATGCCACCGTCGACGCGGCACTGTGCGCACGTGCCGCACCCGGACGACCCGTTCTGTTGAAATGGTCGAGGGCGGACGAACACCAGTGGGAACCGTACGGTCCAGCCATGCGCGTCGACATGGGGGCCAACTTAAGCGATCGCGGCGACGTCGACTTATGGACCCACGATGTCTGGAGCTTTTCGCATGTTGGCCGACCGGCCCCCGGACGAACCGGCATGGACATCGTTGCGGCCTGGCATCTTAACAATGGATTTGAACCTAATGAACCCGCCCCTCGGCTCGGATCCGAGTCGGGGATTCATCGCAATGCGTTACCTATTTATGAGATTTCCGATCAGCAGGTCGTGAAACGATTTGTGAGCGATTCGCCCCTTCGAACATCCGCGTTGCGGAGCCTCGGTGCTCAGTGCAACGTATTTGCCATCGAGTCTTTCATGGACGAGTTAGCGCTCGCCGCGAATACCGATCCCGTCACCTTTCGCTTGCGTCACTTGCAAGACACACGAGCCATCGCGGTCCTTCAGCGAGTCGTCGAGCTGGCCGGCGGCGTGTCCGGGTCTCGTGGAATCGGCCTCGCCCAATACAAAAACCGTCAGTGTTACGCAGCCGTTGTCGCCGAAGTTGTCGTCGACACAACCACTGCCGAGGTACGCGTCACCCACCTTTGGATCGCCGCAGACGCAGGTCGTGTTGTCGATCGTGATGGCTTAACGAATCAACTGGAAGGCGGCGCAATACAGGCCCTTAGTTGGTGCCTCAAAGAGGCCGTGACGTTCGATCGCAACGGCATTACCAGTCGCGATTGGGAGACCTATCCGATCCTGCGGTTTAGCGAAATACCTCTCGTCGAAACGGACGTCATCGACCGTCCTCAACTCGAGTCACTCGGAGCCGGAGAAGCAACGCAGGGTCCGACTTCCGGCGCTCTCGCCAACGCCATCTACGCCGCAACCAGCATTCGGGTCCGGAACATGCCTTTTACGCCCCAACACTTACGCGAAGCCGCCGCCGATTAGCCCGTCCCTGGCGAACCACCAGTCGTGTGCGTAGCATGTCCAATCGATTGGGCGGAGGACAACGTGACAACGATCAAAACGCGTCTCGGCACAATTCAAGGCATTAGCAATAACAACGTCGATGTATTTCGTGGTATTCGATTTGCGGAACCTCCGGTTGGTACGCGCCGCTTTCGGTCGCCCGTCGCGGCGGAACCGTGGAAGGGGACCTTCGATGCGACCGGGTGGGGTAATCGATCACTGCAAGCGCCTCCGCAACAGCCTGGTCTTCCCGAACAGGGCGAACTCAGCGAAGACTGCCTGTTTTTGACCATTTACGCGCCAGCACGCGCTAGTACACAGGAGGCGACTCGGCCCGTGCTCGTCTGGATCCACGGCGGCGCATTCATCATGGGCTCCGGCAACGGCTACGACGGCTCGGAGCTAGCAAATCAAGGGGACGTTGTGGTTGTCACGGTCAACTACCGGCTCGGTATGCTTGGTTTCTTCGACCTATCTGGACTCGATCCAAGCTTCGCTGGCTCTGCGTCGAACGGCATCCGCGATCAAATTCTTGCTCTCGAGTGGGTACGCGACAACATTGCCGATTACGGTGGTGATGCAAATAACGTCACGATCTTCGGCGAATCCGCAGGTGGCGCTTCGATCAATTGCATCCTAGCGGCATCGGAAGCAGACGGCCTATACCATCGAGCCATCGCCCATAGTGGTGGAACTCCATCGATGCCACCACTCGATCGGACCAATGAACTGGCCGTCCACTTGAACGTTGAGGTCGATAATCTGATCGACACGCTCGCGGCCATGACGGGCGAGGAAATTCTTGCTGTACAGATGGCGACTGGATTGGCTGGAGGTTCGGTGATTGATGGAACGGTGGTGACCCGCTCCACTGCCGCAGCAATGAGCGAACGCGGTGCCAGCGGCGTTCCCTACATCGCCGGTTCCAATCACGATGAGGGTACGCTTTTCACAATGATGTCGCAGGACAACGACTTCGAGAAAGTCCTATCGTCTATGGGACGAAACCTTGCACGCTCCACGCTCGACGGTGCGGATCCGACAGCGTATATCGATGTCCTACGATCCGAATATCCCGACGCGTCCGCCAAGGAAATCTACGAAACAATCTGGGTCGACATGTTCCGGCGAGCATCGATCAATAACGCGGAAGCCGCGAGCACGGCCGGCCCTGGCGGCTGGCTCTATCGGTTTGACCTACGATCTAAATTAGCTGGCGGCGCACTCGGCGCGACGCATGCGTCCGAAATTGCCTTCACGTTCAACTCCTATGCCGCCAAAGAACTGCAGGGAATCGGTTTTCATGACGGTCGCGATCCAGTCGTCAAACAGTTAGCCCACGACTGGTCAAACACGGTTTTGGCCTTTGCTAGAACTGGCAATCCCAACAGCGGTGATCTACCTGACTGGCCGCGTTACGAGCAGTTCTCCCGCCAGAGTTTAGTTCTCGATGCCGAATCTCGAATCGCAGGTGCGGAACTCGACCGACGGCACCGGGGTTTATGGGGCGATGGCTAACGGCCGTTGGTTTCTAGTGTTTCTCGAAGACGCCGCCCGGCAGCTGAAATAACTCTTCCACGCCGCAACCTAATTCTGCCGCCAACTTCAGCGCTAGAGTCGTCGATGGCACGAATACCCCATTTTCAATGGTGTTGATGGTTTTGCGGGATACCAAGACCGCCGTAGCCAACTGCGCTTGAGTCAATCCACTCGCCTTTCGCTGCTCCCGCAAGCGGTTCACCAAGTCCTTGTGAACTCCGGCCATCAGCGACGTCCGCGAAAATCGAGGACACAGAAATAGAGCAAAGGAATGCCCACGCCAAATAACGGAATTGTCGCTGCAAAAGCTGGGTTTACTGCTCCGTCGTTAACCGCCAAAACCAAAAAATATAGCGGTACCAGGACCAACACGATCAAATAGAAACCAAATGCCGCGGTTCGTCGGGCTTCGTCCACGAGCAGTTCGTCATTCAAAATCCGCCAGTTACGCCTACCTCCTAGTAAAAACGCGATCAGACTCAACGCAATAAATGCGGGGGCGAGAAGGGCTGCAATTAACCACAACCCGGGCGGGAGCAATTTGGCCGCCCCTACCAAGAGAGACACACCCAAAACGACGTACAGTACGCCGAAGAATAGCGCGGTTACGTGCCGAACGACGGCCAATGCGTCTGCTGATATCACGATTCTGCGCCCTCAAGTATCGTTTACATTACGTTACGCCGTCGGATAAAGAGCGTCAAAGCGTCGATTTGTTGGTAGCGATGTTGCAAATCACGGAAATTGGCATAAACGACCCAATCCACGAGAAAATAGCGCAGAACTTGACCCGGGATTGACACCACCATGCGACCTACCGTGCTCGCTTCGCTACAACTCGCACTGCTGACCTTAATCGGCGCGTGCGGCGGTGGTTCCGGCGGTAATTCGAGTCCGACACCAGCAGTCAGCGCCAACACACCAACAGAAACCTCGAATACTCAAACCGCCGACGAGTGTTTGGGCACGGGGGCGCAACTTGACTGTACATTCAACCACGACGGTCTTGTACGGGACTACCTCCTCTACGTTCCCCAGTCATACAGTGGTATCGAATCGGTGCCGCTGCTATTTAACTTCCACGGCTATGGGAGCAGCGCGATTGGACAAATGGGTTACGGCGACTTTCGTGTTTTAGCGGAAGAAGAACAATTTATCTTAGTCGTGCCGCAGGGCACGCTTCTCGAAGACACGTCCCATTGGAACGTTGGCAGCTGGACCATTGAAAGCACGACCGACGATGTCGGTTTCACTGCCGCGTTGATCGACAAGATTGCCACCGACTACCTTATTGATTTATCGCGCGTCTACTCCACCGGCATGTCAAACGGGGGCTACATGAGCCATCAACTGGCTTGTCTTCTGAGCGACAACTTCGCGGCAATCGCCTCAGTGACCGGCTCCATGTCGCCTGAGACGTTTAACGACTGTGCCCCAACCCACGCGACCTCCGTCTTGCAAATTCACGGGACGGAGGACGACGTCGTGCCATACGGAGGCGCCGATTGGACCAAGTCCATGGAGGTCATCATGGATTACTGGAGCACCTACAACGGCTGTGATCCAACACCTTCAATCACGGCTCTCCCCGACGCCAACGAAGACGGCACCATCGCGGACCTAATCGCTTACGCCAACTGCATTAACGACGTAAACGTCCAACTCTACCGGATGAACGAGATGGGCCACACGTGGCCCGAGCCCGGACGAGGTTGGGACATTAGTGGTATTGACGTCATCTGGAGCTTTCTTTCTCGGCATAGTCTCAACGGACTGGTCGAATAACTCAGAGCCGTTGGCTCCCCTTTCCCGGCCCCAGCTCAGTTCGAGGATTTGCCGATAAGTCGGGTAGGCGATGCCAAAAACTGTTCGTAAAGCGAACAGGTCAGCAACGTGAAATAGGGTGTCGCGAGAAACGCCCAGAGCAACGCGAGAGGCCTAAATCTTGCAATCGCGAATGACACGATCAAGCTGAAAATCATCACCAACGTGACGATCGAAAAATTTGAATCGGCGTGTACAAGCTTTCGCGACAAAGAAAACGACTCAATCACGCCTGTCTTTTTATCGACTGCATAGATCCAAACAAACGTCCAAACGATGCTCAGATAGAGCCCTGGAATCACCAGTAAAATGAAGCCGCAGACGGTTCCAATTGAGTACAGGAACCCTATACCCAGCAGTTGCCTCCAGCGTCCATTGGCGAAACCTGCTAGAACGAAGCGTCCGATCGCCTGATCTTGGCCACGCAACGCCCGCAACATCGATTCAACATAACCACCAGCGATTGCCGGTATCGCAAACAATCCAACCAAGGTAACCGCGCAAACGAATACGGCAACAAGAAAAAACGCCGTATTGGCAAAGATTATGAACGGTTTGTCACGACATACGGTATACGCCTGCCGAAACGCGACTTTCAGGACGTCGTCCGCCGAACCGCTCACGCTCGTACGGCTACCATTTTACGCTGCATGTTAGATACAAGTAGCCATCCAGTAACAATCATTGTGATCGATCTACGACGACGACACCGCTTTCGGTACTGGGAGCACTTGTGATTGGTATGGAGCGCCAAAGCCCGCCAACTGCTTGAACACTTTCGGATTATCGCAGTCGTCGGCCAACGTCCGGGGAAAGTGATTGGGAATGTCGTCCTGCGGCTGGATCGCCGCATGCCGGTAGTAGTTGGCGATGGTTAGTCGAAGACCCGGGGTGCTCTTCGGATACGCACCGTGCCAGAGCTGCCCATGAAAAGCGATCAAGGATCCACGCGGGCATTCAACCGGAATCGCCTCGCGTATTGCTTGCGGCATCACCGGCTGAGAGTTGCGATGATGCGAGCCCGCCACGCAAGCGAACGCACCGTCGGCCAATGTGTAATCCGTCAGGCACCAATTGCAATTGGCATTAAGCGCGACACGTCCCCACGGTTGAGGCACGCCACCTTGGTCGCAATGCAGACCGAGTGACTCGCCGTATCCATCGCCTTTCCACTTTACGAAACAATTGTGCGAACTAAAGCGGGTGGTGTATGGACCGATCATGTAGGACATGAGCGCGGTCGCGACAGGATTGACTGCAAGATCACGAAACGCGCGGTCAAAAGTACACAACTGCATCAATTGAAACTGACTTGGTTTTGCGCCCGACTGCAGTTCCAACGTGCCGCGATAGTCGCCGAAATCGAGTTCGGACGAGGGGCCCTCTGCAACCGTAAACCCGCAACCCACCAGCTCTTCTGACTTGGCCAAAAGCACTTCGGTGAGCCGGTCAAGATTAGCGGGGGTTACACCCGTAACCTCGGGCGGTACCACGGCATATCCGTTGAGATCCAGATCCAAAACGTATTTTTCGAGGCCGAGCTCGGCAACAAGTTTTTGTCGAGCTTTCTGCAAATCGCTGCTACTCACGGCAAACGGAGCTTTCTTCTTCGCATCCTTGTTTTGTTTCGCTCGGTGCTTGCTCATCGATCCTCCCGGCCAATTTGGCCCAATCAAACTACCGCTGTGTTCGAGACACGTCAAAAAGAAGATGGTTCCAAACAATAAACGCGCCGCGGAAATAGTGTAACTGGCAAAAATCGGCTCGGCAGCCAATAAGTACGCGGACGTCAAGGAAGAGAAGAGGTTTTGGTTAGGACAGATTAGACTACAGGGTTCGTACAAACCAACTCATATTAGTCGTAAGACGCCTATGGCGACGCCCAATCCAAGTGCAAATCGCGATTCGCCGCCCTCCGGGCGGGTGATCGACCTCCAGACAATTCATAAGAATTACCGCATGGGGTCCGAAACCATTCGCGCCCTCAACGGTGTTGATTGCAGGATAGACGCCAACGAGTACGTCGCCATAATGGGCCCTTCGGGTTCTGGCAAGTCAACCTTGATGAACATCATTGGCTGCTTGGACCGTCCGTCTGCCGGGGAATATTGGCTCGACGGCGAAAACGTATCCAAGCTCAACGACAAGGCTCTGGCTCGGGTGCGCAATCGCATGATCGGGTTCGTATTTCAGACCTTTAATTTGCTGTCAAAATCGAACGCCTTGCAAAACGTTGAAACGCCGCTACTGTACGGCGGCGTCGGTCGACGTGAACGGCGTAATCGAGCCCGACAAGCCTTGGAACGCGTGGGGCTTGGTGACCGCACGTTTCATAAGCCAAGTGAACTATCGGGGGGGCAACGTCAGCGCGTGGCCGTAGCCCGGGCCCTCGTTAATGACCCAGCGATCCTGCTTGCCGATGAACCGACGGGCAATCTCGATTCACGTACCGGCGAAGACATTATGGCTTTGTTTGAAGAACTCTATAGTGCCGGACAGACGATCATTTTAGTCACCCACGAACCCGGAATCGCGGTACGTGCCAAGCGACACATCCATCTGCGGGACGGTGAAGTGACCGAAGACTACCTTGTGGAGAACGGCTAGTGGCCACTCGAATCCTTCTGGTTATTTCTGTTGGTTTACTGGCGAGTTGCGATTACCTCGAGTCGTATTTGGCAGGCGACAAGGATGCTTCTCTAGAAAACGCCAATCTTCCTTACAGCGATTACCAGCAAGTCACCGTTGCGCCCCGGAATATTCGAGTGGCGGTCGAAGCGGCCGGCGAAGTCGAACCCGTCACAACGGTCGAAGTCAAATCCAAAGCATCCGGCGAGATTCTCGAAATGACCGTCGACACTGGTGACGTTGTTGAAGCCGGCACGTTACTTGCACAAATCGATCAGCGCGTTCTCAAGAATACCCTCAAGCAGGCTGAAGCAAGCCTCACCGTTGCTAGAGCAAAGCTCGCGAACTCTCGTTCACAACTTGAGCGGATCAATTCACTCTATGTACGGAAATCCGTGTCCAAGGCCGACTGGGAAAAATCGACTTTGGACCACGCCACAGCGCAATCCGAAGTCGTACAGCGCGAAATTACCGTCGAGAACGCCGTGATTCAACTCGGTGATTGCGACGTTAATGCGCCCATTACCGGGACCATTATCGAACGCGCGGTCGAACAAGGTACCGTTATTTCGTCACCCATGGGTAACAGTAGTGGCGGTACCCTCCTCCTCAAAATGGCGGATCTTTCGCGTGTCCAAATACGGATGCTGGTGAACGAAATCGATATCGGCAAAATGAAACCAGGTGTTTCTGCGACCGTTAACGTGGCCGCTTACGCTAACCGTCCTTTTCAAGGCGAAGTCATCAAAGTTGAACCACAGGCGACGACAATCCAAAACGTCACCATGTTCCCGGTATTGATCGATCTTGAAAATCGCGAAGGACTTCTACGACCCGGGATGAATGCGGATGTAGAGGTCATGGTCGCCAATCGAAACCAAGTGCTAGCGATTCCTAACGCAGCGCTACGTACTCAGGGCGATGTCTATTCAGGTGCCAGCGTGCTTGGTTACACCATCGAGGACGTCGACAGGATGTTAGCTGCGTCGCCGAAACCACGGAAAACGAGTGCGGTTCGAGATAACGGTTCTCCCGCGTCGACCGCTGAAACCGATGCCGATGTCATTAAAAGTGATATCTCCGACGAAGAACGCCTGAACGCGATCATGACCAAAATGCGAACCGGTAAACGACCCAGCGAAGAAGACGTCGCGTTTATGCGTAAGAACCGTGAACTAATGCAGAAAATCGCGGGCTCCGGTGCTGGCCGAGGACGCCCGGGCGGTGGCGGTCCAGGCGCCTCAGGTGGACGCCCAGCAAATGGTTCTAGAGGACCCGGCGGGCAACGTCCCAAACGGGTCGTGTCATCCGTCGATCAGCAGTTCGGTGGCGACTATATCGTCTTTGTGATTCGCAACGGCGAGGCGGTCGCCGTGCACGTTCGAACGGGCATCACGGATATGGATTACTCCGAAGTTGTCGCGGGTCTTAACCAAGGCGAAAAGGTCCTTATTCTCCCTAGTCAATCCCTCGTCCAAGCGAACGAAACCTGGCAGAACCGAGCGAGCAGAATGAGCCCCATACCTGGCCTCGGCGGTAGCCGTGGCCGGCGCGGCTAAACGCCATGTCGCTCCTCGAATCCATTCGTATCGCATTGAACGCAATTCGTGCTAACGCACTTCGCTCAGCGTTAACGATTTTGATGATTGTGATCGGGGTTGGTTGCGTAATCATCGGTGCGGCCTTCGGTTCGGGCACGCAAGCCGCCGTGAAAGAACAAATGAGCACGCTTGGCGCGAACGTTCTTTCAATTTACCCCGGCCAATCCTTTGGCCACGGTCGCGTCGCATCGTCAAACCGGGTCTCACTCACCATCGACGATTACGACGCGTTGCGCCGTGACAGTCAATTCCTTTCAGCCGTCGTTCCTGAATTGCGAAGCAGTCGTCAAGTCAAATTCGGCAACAAGAACATCCACGGCACGATCACGGGCACGACGCCCAATTACTTGGTCGTCAACAACCGCGAACTGACCCATGGACGCATGATCACGCAGTCTGACCTCGCCGCGCGCAGGCGCGTGGCGGTGCTCGGATACAGTATCCCTACTAGTTTTGAATTCGCTCCGACCAGTCTCCTAGGGCGAGATATTTCGATTGGTCGGATCATCTTCAAAGTGGTAGGTGTCTTCGCCGAGGTCGGATCAGGCGGCTACGGTCCGAGTGTCGACGACGCAATATACATACCCCTGACAACGGCTCGATTTCGTGTGTTCGGTTCAGATCGACTGGGATCTCTCTCCGCCGAAGTTAAAGAAAATATCGGAATCGATATGGCCATGGTCGACATCGAGCGCGTGCTGCGGCGCGAGCACAAAATCCGCCCGGGTGACCCAAATGACTTTCAGATCATGAATCGGAGCGTATTTACCGACATGATGCAATCAATCACGAGCACCTTGTCGACTTACGTCATCGGTATCCTGGCGATTAGCCTACTTATCGGAGCCATCGGAATTCTAAGCATCATGCTCGTCTCCGTAACCGAGCGAACCCGAGAGATCGGGGTTCGCAAAGCGCTCGGTGCCACGCGTGGAAATATCCTTACCCAGTTCATTGTGGAAGCGATTACGTTGGGTGCATTGGGCGGCTTGTTTGGCATTGTCCTCGGATGGCTTGGAAGTGAGGCCATCTCGTCCCAATTTGATATGCCTTTGATCGTCGAGATGCAAACGGTCCTTATCGCAGTGGCAGTCAGTGTATCCGTCGGTTTTTCCGCGGGGGTATGGCCCGCTTACCTTGCATCAAAGCTGGACCCCATCGAAGCCCTCCGTCACGACTGATTCGAGCCGGTCCACGTTCTCCCTAAAGACCTCAGCACTTTCGATCGAGTAAGCTTCCGAGTCTGCACGAGCTCGAGGGATCTACGGCATGGCCACCGATAATCTAATTCAGACGATTGAAGCGTTCGAGGAGGAATACAAAAAGGGCGTCGGCGACCTTCTGCCGTACCGTCCAACAAAACAAGCGAGCCTAGACAACATTCGTCGATTCGGTGACGGCGTTGGCGACTACAATCCGCTCTGGCGAGACCCTGATCACGCGGCCAAATCGCGATATCAAATGATTACCGCTCCTCCCCCCTTCATCTACGGGGTGAGCCTTGGTGTAATTGCGGGCGAAACTGGGGCCATCGATCGAGCGCGGGTGTCTACCGCGTACCTTCCCGTGAATTACGCCGGTGCGGAAATCGAATTTCATCGGCCGATTTGGCTTGGTGATCGAATCACCGCTCAAGAACAAGTCGGCCCGACCATGCGGAAAGAAAGCAAACGAATCGGCGCAATCGCTTTCAATACGGGCTTGGTTACCTATTCGAATCAACGTCAGGAAGTCGTGACCACCGTCAAAACGCTGATGGCCCGTTATCAGAATACCGGCTCTACGCTGGAATACGATCGAGAGCCAAAAGAGACCACCCAAATTCAGCACGAAGCCGCCGACCCACTGGTTTACGAACGTGACCGCCGTGGAGCCGAGCCCCGATATTGGGAAGACGTCGTCGAGGGCGATGATGTTCCGAGCTTGAAGAAGGGAACGTACACGGTGACGGAACTCTTCCTTTTTACCCATGGGGTACTCGGTACAGGTCGAAGCCCACGAGCCGCGTTAGAAGCCGAAGGCTCCGGAGATCTCGGCGGTGGTGGCCGATTCGACGAGGAGCACGCGCGAAAGCGCCGAAATATGCCGGGCCAATTCGACTTTGGTCCACAGCGCGTTTGCTGGCTTAGCCAAATCGTGACCGATTGGATGGGCGACGCCGGCACGCTCAAGAAACTCGACGCCTCCATTCGCCACCCTAACGTCGTCGGTGATACCAACACCGTTTACGGAAAGGTCTCCAAAACCTATGTCGAGAACGATGAGCATCGGGTCGAACTGCAAATAGAAAACCAAAATCAGTCAGGTCTGGTCACAGCATTTGGAACGGCCACCGTGACCTTACCTACGAAGGACTAGGATGTAATGAACAACACTAAGAAAATGGCCCGAGGGTCATCGCCCCCACTGGCGAAGTTCGTTACTTTTCTTACTTGGCTGGCCCTGTGTTCAGCCATCGAAACCGCGGGTACGGAGACCGCGATCGTGTCCGGTCCCGTCACCGACGGTACCAAGGGCGGGCCCTTCTCAGCGCCGCAGATCGATCTTGCGAGTCGCGGTTACGTCATGGAGGAGTTTTTCCTAGACGGCGGCGCGAATGCATATAAATTTACCGATGGCACGTCGT
>Ga0257112_10000389_pt1 | contig 18435 bp, 14 predicted proteins | sample LP_taG_5_FD_191565 | JGI IMG/M metagenome (GOLD analysis project Ga0257112, IMG submission 191565) | Marine microbial communities from Northeast Subartic Pacific Ocean, Canada - LP_J_2015_P26_1000m | ecosystem: Environmental > Aquatic > Marine > Oceanic | place: Canada: Northeast Subartic...
GTCGCCGACGACACCGAGGCTGCCGCCGATGAAGCGGTCGCCGACGACACCGAGGCTGCCGCCGATGAAGCGGTCGCCGACGACACCGAGGCTGCCGCCGATGAAGCGGTCGCCGACGACACCGAGGCTGCCGCCGATGAAGCGGTCGCCGACGACACCGAGGAGGGCTAACCATGGCCACGAAAGAACAGATCCTGGACGCCATCGCCGAGATGAGCGTTCTGGAGTTGAGTGAACTGCTGAAGGACTTCGAGGAGAAGTTCGGCGTGACGGCAGCGGCCCCGGTCGCTGCGGTTGCCGCAGCACCTGCCGGCGGAGCCGACGTGGATGCTGAGGAGGAGAAGGATTCCTTCGACGTGGTCCTGAGCGACGTCGGCGACAAGAAGATCCAGGTCATCAAGGAGGTTCGTTCGCTGACGAACCTCGGGCTCAAGGACGCCAAGGACCTGGTGGACAGCGCCCCGAAGCCCGTCCTGGAGGGCGCCTCAAAGGAAGACGCCGAGCGGGCCAAGGTGGCCCTCGAGGCCGCCGGCGCCACCGTCGAACTGGCGTAGTCCCCTGCCGGCCTGCGTCGGCCGACCAACGAGTGTGGGAATGCCCCGGGTCCGCCCGGGGCTTCCTCGCGTCCGGGATCAGGGATGGCCGGGATCGCGTCTCCCGGTCGGGTCCCGAACCGCGAAACCCGGCATGCTTGACCAGAGGGCGCGCATTCCCTACGATGCTCGCGGAGATCGCCATCGGGCGGCTTAGTTTCCCCTGCATTGGGGGTTGCCTTGGCCTGCGCGCTGGTCTAGGATTGCTTGTTGCCGTGTTCGCGCCTGCCCATCGTTTCGTTTTCGTGACGGTGGATTTACGCGATTCGGCGTTGTCCTTGTCCGCTCGCCCTGGCCAGGAGTTCTAGGTGTCTGTTCGCCCCCTCGTCCGGGAACGGTATTCGTTCGGCAATCTGTCGGAGGTCCTCGAGATCCCCGACCTGATCGCCATCCAGTGCAAGTCTTTCCGCTGGTTCGTCGACACCGGTCTCGCTGACATCTTCCGTGACATCAGCCCGATCACCGACTACAGCGAGACGCTCTCGCTGGACCTCGAGTTCGATCCCGACGACGAGGACCTGCGCCCGCCGCCCAAGTTCTCGGTGGACGAGTGCAAGGAGCGGGACATGACCTACTCCGCTCCCATCTTCGTCCGGGCCAGCTTCAACAACAAGAACACGGGCGAGATCAAGGAGCAGGTCGTCTTCATGGGGGACTTTCCCATGATGACGGAAAAGGGCACCTTCGTGATCAACGGCACCGAGCGTGTCGTCGTCTCACAGTTGGTCCGCTCACCCGGCGTGATCTTCCAGCCGGGCGAACGCTTCCGCCTCCGCAACATGGCGAAGCACCAGCTCGTCACCGGCACCATCCACCCGTACCGCGGTGAGTGGATCGAGTTCGACGTCGAGCAGAAGCCCGGCAAGGACGTCACCGCCGGCACCAAGATCGCCCGGAAGCGCCGCCTTCCGATCTTCACCCTGCTGCGCGCCCTCGGCTACGACGAGGTCAACGAGCCCGGCTTCCTCCAGAAGTTCGTCAACCACTTCGACTTCCTCGAAGGCCAGTGGGAGAAGGTGCGCCTGCCCGAGGGCTGGGAAGAGGAGATCGAGTCCGGGGACCGCAAGCCTCCACAGGAAGAAGCGCTGCTGGAGATCTACAAGCGCGTCCGCCCCGGCGAGCCCCCGACCGTCGAGGCCGCCCGCGCCTACCTGCGCAACGCCTTCTTCGAATCGCGTCGCTACGACCTGTCCCGGGTCGGCCGCTACAAGCTGAACCGCAAGCTCCGCCCCGAGATCGAGCGCTGCGAGGAGCTCTTCGGGCTCGAGCTCGAGAAGCCCGATCTCGACCAACGGGTCCTCACCCGCTCCGAGGTGCTGGCCACCTGCACCTACCTGCTGAGCCTCGCCATGTACGAGCCCGGCTACCGCCTCGACGACCAGGACCACTTCGCCAACCGGCGCATCCGCTCGGTCGGCGAGCTCATCCAGAACCAGGTGCGCATCGGCCTCACCCGCATGGAGCGCGTCGTCCGCGAGCGCATGACCACCCAGGACGTCGAGTCGATCACGCCGATGACGCTCATCAACATCCGCCCGGTGGTCGCTGCGATCAAGGAGTTCTTCGGCACCAGCCAGCTCTCGCAGTTCATGGACCAGGTCAACCCGCTGTCCGGCCTCACCCACCGCCGTCGCCTCTCAGCGCTCGGCCCGGGCGGGCTCTCCCGGGAGCGCGCCGGCTTCGAGGTCCGCGACGTCCACTTCTCGCACTACGGGCGCATGTGTCCGATCGAGACGCCCGAGGGTCCGAACATCGGCCTCATCGGTGCGCTGGCCACCTACGGACAGGTGAACCTGTTCGGGTTCATCGAGTCGCCCTACCGCGTCGTGACGAAGGGCAAGGTCACCGACGAGATCGTCTACCTCGCCGCCGACGAGGAGGAGGAGTACGTCGTCGCCCAGGCCAACGCGCCGCTGAACGACAATGGCACCTTCCAGAACCAGCGCGTCCTCGTGCGTCGGTCGCCGCAGGCGGCCTCGCTCCAGGACCTGCACCTGCAGCTCGAGCAGGCCGTCTTCTTCGGCGCCACCACCGAGATCTCGTACGTGCCGCCGGAAGAGGTCCAGCTCATGGACGTCTCGCCGAAGCAGATCGTCTCGGTCGCCACGGCGCTGATCCCATTCCTCGAGCACGACGACGCCAACCGCGCCCTGATGGGCGCCAACATGCAGCGTCAGGCCGTGCCGCTGGTGCGTGCCGAGGCGCCGTACATCGGCACGGGCATCGAGGTCCGTGCCGCATTCGACGCCGCCGACATGGTGCTGGCCAGAGAGGCCGGCACGGTCCTGGCCGTCGACGGCGACTCGATCACCGTCGACTACCGCAAGGAAGGCGAGTTCCGCCACCAACTGCTCAAGTTCGAGCGTTCCAACCAGGACACCTGCATCAACCAGAGGTCCCGGGTACAACCCGGCGACAAGGTGCGTGCCAACCAGCTGCTGGCCGACGGGCCCTCCACCGACCATGGTGAACTGGCCCTGGGCAAGAACCTGCTCGTGGCGTTCATGTCGTGGGAGGGATACAACTTCGAGGACGCCATCATCGTCTCGGAGCGCCTTGTGAAGGACGACGTCCTCACGTCGATCCACATCAAAGAACACGAGATCGACGCCCGCGACACCAAGTTGGGTCCCGAGGAGATCACCCGGGACATCCCGAACCTCCCCGACGAGAGCCTCGCCGACCTCGATGACCTCGGCATCATCCGGGTCGGCGCCGAGGTCGGACCCCTTGACATCCTGGTCGGCAAGGTCACGCCCAAGGGTGAGACCGAGCTCACCCCCGAGGAGCGCCTCCTGCGCGCCATCTTCGGGGAGAAGGCCCGCGAGGTCCGCGACACGTCGCTCAAGGTCCCGCACGGCGAGTACGGCAAGGTCATCGACCGTCGCCTCTTCAACCGCGACGACGGCGACGAGCTGCCCCCGGGCGTCAACCAGTTGGTTCGGGTCCACGTCGCCCAGAAGCGCAAGATCAGCGTCGGCGACAAGTTGGCGGGCCGCCACGGCAACAAGGGCGTGATCTCGAAGGTCCTGCCTGTCGAGGACATGCCGTTCATGGCCGACGGCACCCCAGTCGACATCATCCTCAACCCGCTCGGCGTTCCGTCCCGGATGAACGTCGGCCAGGTACTCGAGGCCCACCTCGGCTATGGCGCCCGTTGGGGCTGGGACATCGACGGCGAGTCCGTCGGCGACCAGCCGGTCCGGGGCACCGAGACCAAGACCAGGCCGTCGACCCTGCCCGCCATCCACGTGGCGACGCCTGTCTTCGACGGCGCCCACTGGGACGAGGAGGACCGCGCCGGACGCCACCCGACGATCCAGAAGGTGCTCGAGAACATCCGTCCTGAGTCGGCCGAGGGCGAGCGCCTCGTGGGCCGCGACGGCAAGGCCGTCCTCTACAACGGCCGGAACGGCGAGACCTACGATCGGCCGATCACGGTTGGCTACGTCTACATCCTGAAGCTGGCCCACCTCGTGGACGACAAGATCCACGCCCGGTCCACCGGCCCCTACTCGATGATCACCCAGCAGCCGCTGGGCGGCAAGGCACAGTTCGGCGGCCAGCGCTTCGGCGAGATGGAGGTGTGGGCCCTCGAGGCGTACGGCGCCGCCTACTGCCTGCAGGAACTCCTCACCATCAAGTCCGACGACGTCCTCGGCCGCGTGAAGGTGTACGAGGCGATCGTCAAGGGCGACAACATCCCGGAGCCCGGCATCCCCGAGAGCTTCAAGGTCCTCATCAAGGAGATGCAGTCCCTCTGTCTGGACGTCGAGGTCCTCGACGAGGCCGGCCAGGAGGTCGAGATCCGGGAGATCAACGAGGACGTGTACCGCACCACCGAAGAGCTGGGCATCGACCTGTCCCGCCCCGAGCGTGGATCCGACGAAGAGGACGAGCGCCGTAGCGCCGGCCTCCTCCGCTGACCGCAAACAGCCCCAGCCGGGAACAACCAGGAAGAGAACGAGTGCTCGACGTCAACGACTTCGACCAGATCCGAATCGGCCTCGCGACCGCGAACGGGATCCGTATGTGGTCCAACGGCGAGGTCAAGAAGCCGGAAACCATCAACTACCGCACTCTCAAGCCGGAGAAGGACGGGCTCTTCTGCGAGAAGATCTTCGGTCCAACCAAGGACTGGGAGTGCTACTGCGGCAAGTACAAGCGCGTCCGGTTCAAGGGCATCATCTGCGAGCGGTGTGGTGTCGAGGTCACCCGGTCGAAGGTGCGCCGCGAACGCATGGGCCACATCGAACTGGCCGCCCCCGCAGTGCACATCTGGTACCTGCGCGGCACCCGGTCATGGCTGGCCTACCTGCTGATGGGCACCGAGCCACGCGAGGAACTCAAGGCCAAGCAGCTCGAGAAGGTCATCTACTTCGCGGCCCACATCGTTGTGTCGGTCGACGAGGATCGTCGCCACGACGACCTCGCGACGCTCGAGGCCGAATTGGACGAGGAGCGGGTCGCCATCGAGGAAGAGCGCGACGGACGCCTGGCCACCCGCCAGGAGGTGCTCGAGGCCGAGTTGGCCGAACTCGAGGGCGAAGGCGCCAAGGAGTCCGACCTCCGAGCCTGCCAGCGCGCCGCCGAGAAGGGCCTCGCCGAGATCCGCGAGGAGTACCTGGAGGAACTCGAGATCCTGGGCCGTGCCTGGGACGAGTTCAGCAGCCTGTTCTCCCGTCAGATCATCGAGGACGAGCGCCTGTGGCGGGAGATGGCCGACCGCTGGGGCGAGTACTTCGACGGCGGCATGGGTGCCGACGCCATCGCCCGCCTGATCGAGTCGATCGACTTTGACGAAGAGGAGGTCAAGCTCCGCGCGATGATCGACCCACCCGAGGGCCAGAAGCCACTGTCGGTCCAGCGCAAGCAGAAGGCCATCAAGCGCCTCAAGATCGTGGCCGGCTTCAACCGCCGCGATGAGCACGGCCGCCGGGTGAACGAGCCCCGCGCCATGATCCTCGATGCCGTACCGGTGATCCCGCCGGACCTGCGTCCGATGGTCCAGCTCGACGGAGGCCGCTTCGCCACCTCCGACCTGAACGACCTGTACCGACGGGTCATCAACCGGAACAACCGGCTGAAGCGCCTCCTCGACCTCGGCGCACCGGAGATCATCGTCAACAACGAGAAGCGGATGCTGCAGGAGGCCGTCGACGCACTGTTCGACAACGGCCGCCGCGGGCGTCCGGTGACCGGTCCGGGCAATCGTCCGCTCAAGTCGCTGTCCGACATGCTCAAGGGCAAGCAGGGCCGCTTCCGTCAGAACCTGCTCGGCAAGCGGGTCGACTACTCGGGCCGTTCGGTCATCGTGGCCGGACCGACGTTGCGGTTCCACCAGTGTGGCCTGCCCAAGATCATGGCGCTTGAGCTCTACAAGCCGTTCGTCATGAAGAAACTGGTCGACGACGAGTTGGCGCCGAACATCAAGTCCGCCAAGAGGATGGTCGAGCGTCGACGCCCGCAGGTCTGGAGCGTCCTGGGAGACGTCATCCAGGAGCACCCGGTCCTGCTGAACCGTGCACCCACGCTGCACCGCCTCGGCATCCAGGCCTTCGAGCCGCTTCTGGTCGAGGGCAAGGCCATCCAACTCCACCCACTCGTGTGCACCGCATTCAACGCCGACTTCGACGGTGACCAGATGGCCGTGCACCTGCCCCTTTCCGCCGAGGCCCAGGCCGAGGCGAGGGTGCTGATGCTGTCGGCCAACAACGTCCTCAGCCCGGCGCACGGACGCCCGCTGGTCGCCCCCACCCAGGACATGATCATCGGCTCGTACTACCTCACCGTGGAGCTCGAGGGTGCCGTCGGCGAGGGTCGGGCCTTTCGCCGCATCGACGAACTCGAACGGGCGATCGACTCCGGCGAGTTGGGCCTCCACGCCCTGATCGAGTACCGGTCGACCGACATCCCCGAACTGGTTGATACCCCCGCCAACGGGTCCGCCGCCACCTGGCACCGGACCACGGCCGGCCGCGTGCTCTTCAACGAGGCGCTACCCACCGAGTTCCCCTACGTCAACGATCGCATCGACAAGAAGTCGATGGGCGTCCTGGTCGACGACCTCGCCCGCCACTACCCGAAGAGGGTCGTGGCCGACAGCCTGGACCGCATGAAGGACCTGTGCTTCCGGTTCGCCAGCCGGTCGGGCCTGACCGTCTCCATCGACGACGTCAAGACGCCGGTCGAGAAGCAGTCGATCCTCGAGCGCCACGAACGTGACGCCGAGAAGGTCGAGATCCAGTTCCGAAAGGGCATCATCACCGACGGTGAACGCCACCAGAAGGAGGTCGAGATCTGGAACGCCGCGACCGCCGAGGTGACCGAGAAGATGGACGAGGCCCTGCGGGCCGAGGTCTTCAACCCGATCGACATGATGGTCGACTCTGGTGCTCGAGGGAACAAGATGCAGATCCGCCAGATCGCCGGCATGCGCGGCCTGGTGGCCAACCCCCGTGGCGACCTCATTCCTCGCCCCATCAAGTCGAACTTCCGCGAGGGCCTGACGATGCTCGAGTACTTCATCGCCACGCCGGGCGCCAGGAAGGGCCTGGTCGACACCGCCCTCCGTACCGCCGACTCCGGCTACCTGACTCGTCGCCTCGTCGACGTGGCGCAGGAGTTGATCATCAGCGAGCACGCACCGCTCGAGGCCGACGGCCCCGTCTTCGGTATCTGGCTCGAGGACGTGTACCCAGACACCGACAACAAGAGGACCTACCTCGAGACCCGACTCTTCAGCCGGACCCTCGCCGACGACGTCACCCTGTCGGACGGCACCGTCTATCCCAAGGGCACGATCGTGGGCGAAGACGAATTTGAGGTGCTGCGCGACGATCCAGAGGTGACCCGCGTGCGCGTGCTGTCGCCCCTCACCGACGACTCTCCCGCCGGCGTGTCGGCGGCGTGCTACGGCATGTCGCTGGCCACGGGCAAGCCGATCGAGATCGGCGAGGCCGTCGGCGTCATCGCCGCCCAGTCCATCGGCGAGCCGGGCACCCAGCTCACGATGCGGACCTTCCACACCGGTGGCGTCGCCGGCAAGGACCTCGCCGCAGGCCTGCCCCGCGTCGTGGAGTTGTTCGAGGCGCGCACCCCGAAGGGCAAGGCGACGTTGTCGAGGACCTCGGGCGTCGTGCGTATCGGCGACGACGAGGGTCGGGGCCGCGAGCTGGCCGTGGTGGCCGACGACGGAACCGAAGAGGTCTACCTCATCCTGAGCCAGTCCCGTCTCGAAGTCGTCGACGGCCAGGAAGTCCGAGCCGGCGACGCCATCGTCGAGGGCCCACGCGACCCGAAGGAACTGCTCGAGATCAAGGGTGTGCGCGAGACCCAGCAGTACCTGGTCGAAGAGGTCCAGAAGGTCTACCGCGAGCAGGGCGTGTCGATCCACGACAAGCACATCGAGTTGATCGTTCGCCAGATGACCCGCCGGGTCCGCATCAACGATCCGGGCGACTCCTCGTTCCTCCCGGGCGAGCAGGTCGACCAGCGGGTGTTCGCCGAGACCAACCGTGAGCTCGTGGCCGAGGGCCAGCGTCCCGCCGAGGGCCGACCGGAGCTCATGGGCATCACGAAGTCCTCGCTCGCCACTGACTCGTGGCTCTCGGCGGCCTCCTTCCAGGAGACCACCCGGGTGCTCACCGAGGCGGCCATCGAGAGCAGGAGCGATCAGCTCATCGGCCTCAAGGAGAACATCATCATCGGCAAGTTGATTCCAGCGGGTACCGGTCTCGAGCGGTACCGCCGGGTGGCGACGCATGCTCCCGACTACAAGCCGATGGACTTCTACAGCTCCGCCGACGAGGAACAGGACCTCGCCGACTGGCTGGCCGGCCAGGCGTCCCAGGGCGAGGACGAGTTCTCCGGTGCCTACGAGGCCGATGTCATCGACCTGGCGAGCAGCCTCGGGACGTCCGGCGACGCCACCGCGTGACATGTACCCCTTCCGACGACTCGCGCGTGTGAGTCGAGAAGGGGCACACGTAGACTCGCCCGCTGGCCGGAAACCGCTTCCGGCAGCCATCCGCATGCCCACCAATCCGCATCCTTCGAGGTAGTTCGTGCCCACGATCCAGCAGTTGGTCCGCAAGGGCCGCCAGTCCAAGCGACGCAAGGAGGCCACACCGGCCCTCAAGGGCGCGCCACAGCGGCGCGGCGTGTGCACGCGGGTCTACACCACCACCCCGAAGAAGCCGAACTCCGCACTGCGCAAGGTCGCACGTATCCGCCTGACCACCGGCATCGAGATCACCGCCTACATCCCCGGTGAGGGCCACAACCTCCAGGAGCACTCCATCGTGCTCGTGCGCGGCGGCCGTGTGAAGGACCTCCCGGGCGTCCGCTACAAGGTCATCCGTGGAACGCTCGACACCTCCGGCGTCGGCCAGCGGCGCCAGGCACGCAGCCGCTACGGCACCAAGAAGGAGGACTGACATGCCGCGCAAGGGCCCCGTTGATCGTCGCGAGTTGGTTCCCGATCCCGTCTACCGCTCGTCGGTCGTCACCCAGGTCGTCAACAAGGTGCTGCGCAGCGGCAAGCGTTCCACTGCCGAACGCATCGTCTACTCGGCGCTGCAGACGGTCGAATCCAAGACCGGCAGCGAGCCGGTCGGCACGCTCAAGCGGGCACTCGAGAACATCCGGCCGCAGCTCGAGGTCAAGAGTCGCCGTGTGGGTGGCGCCACCTATCAGGTGCCCATCGAGGTGCGACCTCGACGCTCCAACACCCTCGCCGTCCGCTGGCTCGTGGGAAACGCCCGCGATCGCCGTGAGTACACCATGTCCGAACGGCTCGCCAACGAGATCCTCGACGCCTCCAACGGCCTGGGCGCCTCCGTCAAGCGACGTGAGGACACCCACAAGATGGCCGAGGCGAACAAGGCCTTCGCTCACTATCGCTGGTAGGTCGTCCGCTCCGGACGGCCTGCCCTCCGACCTTTCGTCACCCTGTCCCGGGAAGCCGTAGTCATTGCGTGCGATGACTCCCGGCCACGCCCGACAACCACCGACCCGACCTTGAACGAGCATGAGCAAGCGACACCCCCTCGAACAGACCCGCAACATCGGGATCATGGCCCATATCGACGCGGGCAAGACCACAACCACCGAGCGAATCCTCTACTACACCGGGGTCAACTACAAGATCGGTGAGGTCCACGACGGCGCCGCCACCATGGACTGGATGGAGCAGGAGCAGGAGCGGGGCATCACCATCACCTCCGCCGCCACCAGTTGCACCTGGCGGGACCACCGGATCAACATCATCGACACGCCCGGCCACGTCGACTTCACGGTTGAGGTAGAGCGTTCGCTGCGGGTCCTCGACGGTGCCGTCGCCGTGTTCGACGGCGTGGCCGGCGTCGAACCCCAGACGGAGACCGTCTGGCGCCAGGCCGACCGCTACAAGGTGCCCCGACTGTGCTTCATCAACAAGATGGACCGGACGGGTGCCGACTTCTACTTCGTGCTGGGCACCATCCGCGAGCGCTTGGGCTGCAACGCCGCCGTCGTGCAGCTGCCGATCGGTGCCGAGTCCGAGTTCTCCGGGATCGTCGACCTGCTCGAGATGAACGCCCTGGTCTGGACGAGCGAGGACCTGGGCGCCTCCTGGGACGTCGTGGACATCCCCGCCGACATGGTCGACCAGGCCGAGGAGTACCGGCACGAACTCGTCGACGTCCTATCGGAGTTCGACGAGAACATCCTCGAGAAGTACGTCGACGACCAGGACATCAGTGCCGAGGACCTCCGGGCCGCACTGCGCGCCGGAACCCTCAGCGGCCACTGTGTGCCGATCCTCACCGGTAGCGCCTTCAAGAACAAGGGCGTGCAGCCACTCCTCGACGCCGTGATCGACTACCTGCCGTCACCGTTGGACCTACCGCCGGTTGAGGGTGTGCACCCCCGCTCGGGCGACACCGTCGAGCGCTGTGCCGACGACGAAGAGCCCTTTGCCGCACTGGCCTTCAAGATCATGACCGACCCGCACGTCGGCAAGCTCATCTACTTCCGGGTTTACAGCGGCTCACTGGACAAGGGCTCTGCGGTGCTCAACACGCGCTCCGGATCCAAGGAGCGGATCGGTCGCATCCTCGAGATGCATGCCAACAACCGCGAGGACCGGGACGAGGTCCGCACCGGGGACATCGTCGCCGGCATCGGCCTCAAGAACACCAAGACGGGCGACACGCTCTGCTCGCCGAACCATCCGATCGTGCTCGAGCAGCTCGAGTTCCCGGAGCCGGTCATCCACGTCGCCGTCGAGCCCCGCTCGAAGGCCGACCAGGACAAGATGAGCAAGGCCCTCGGCGCGCTCGCCGAGGAGGATCCGACCTTCAGCGTCCGCACGGACGATGAGACCGGCCAGACCATCATCGGCGGCATGGGCGAACTGCACCTCGAGGTGCTGGTCGACCGCATGCTGCGCGAGTTCCGGGTCGACGCCAACGTGGGCCGGCCGCAGGTGGCCTACCGCGAGACCATCACCAAGACGGTCGACAACCTCCGCTACACCCACAAGAAGCAGACCGGCGGTTCGGGCCAGTTCGCCGAGATCGTGGCGACCCTCGAGCCCCATGCCGATCCTGACGAGACCTACCGCTTCGAGGACAATGTCAAGGGTGGCCGCATCCCGAAGGAATACATCCCTGCGGTCAACCAGGGCATCCAGGCGGCCATGACCAACGGCGTGCTCGCCGGCTACAACGTGCTCGGCATCAAGGTCAGCCTCAACGACGGAAAGTCCCACGACGTGGACTCCTCGGAGATGGCGTTCAAGATCGCCGCACAGGCCTGGTTCCGCGATGCGATCGTCCGGGCGGGCCCCGTGCTGCTCGAGCCGGTGATGGCCGTCGAGGTGGTTACCCCCGATAATCACATGGGCGACGTGGTCGGCGACCTGAACTCCCGCCGTGGACGGGTGGGGCAGATGGAGGCCCGCGGCAACAACCAGGTCATCACCGCACAGGTGCCGTTGTCGGAGATGTTCGGTTACGCTACCGATCTGCGTTCGCGCACCCAGGGGCGCGCGACCTACACGATGCAGTTCGACTCGTACCAGAAGACACCGGCATTCGTGCAGGAAGAGATCGTCAAGCGCTTCCGTGGCGAGTGACGTCAACTTAGGCAACCAACACAGAAAGCAGCCGAGGAATTAGGCATGGCCAAGCAGCAGTTCGAGCGCAACAAGCCCCACGTGAACGTGGGGACGATGGGCCACATCGACCACGGGAAGACCACCCTGACGGCGGCGATCACCAAGGTCCTCTCAGACCTCGATCCCGACTCCACCTCCTTCACCGAATTCGACAACATCGACAAGGCCCCCGAGGAGCGAGAGCGCGGCATCACGATCAACGTGGCGCACGTCGAGTACGAGACCCCCAACCGGCACTACGCCCACGTCGACATGCCGGGCCACGCCGACTACATCAAGAACATGATCACGGGCGCCGCCCAGGTCGACGGCGCCATCCTGGTCGTGTCGGCAGCCGACGGCCCGATGCCGCAGACGCGTGAACACGTGCTGCTGGCCCGCCAGGTCGGCGTTCCGAAGATCATCGTGGCACTCAACAAGTGCGACATGGTCGACGACGAAGAACTCCTCGAGCTCGTCGAGCTCGAGGTGCGCGAGCTCCTCGACGAGTACGAGTTTCCCGGCGACGACACCCCGATCTGTCGGGTTTCGGCGCTGAAGGCCCTTGAGGGCGACGCGGACGCCGCCGCTGCCGTAGTCGACCTGATGAGCCAGGTGGACGAATACATCCCGCAGCCCGAACGAGATGTCGACAAGCCCTTCCTGATGCCGATCGAGGACGTCTTCACGATCACCGGTCGCGGCACCGTCGTCACCGGTCGTGTCGAACAGGGCATCGTCAACACCGGCGACTCGATCGAGATCATCGGCATCAAGGACACCCAGACCACGGTCTGCACCGGCGTCGAGATGTTCCGCAAGATCCTCGACCAGGGCCAGGCCGGCGACAACATCGGCGCCCTGCTGCGTGGCATCGACAAGACGAGCGTCCAGCGCGGCCAGGTGCTCGCCAAGCCGGGCTCGATCACGCCGCACACCAGCTTCGAGGCCGAGGTCTACGTGCTGACCAAGACGGAGGGTGGCCGCCACAAGCCGTTCTTCTCGAACTATCGGCCGCAGTTCTACTTCCGGACCACCGACGTGACGGGCTCGATCTCCCTTCCCGAGGGCACCGAGATGTGCATGCCCGGCGACAACACCACCATGAACGTCGAGCTCATCGCCCCGATCGCCATGGACGAGGGCCTTCGCTTCGCCATCCGCGAGGGTGGTCGCACCGTGGGTGCCGGCGCCGTCACCAAGATCCTCAGCTGACTTCGATGGCGACTGGTCAGAAGATCCGGATCCGGCTCAAGGCCTACGACCACGAGGTCATCGACCAGTCGACGAAGAAGATCGTCGAGACGGTCCTACGGACCCAGGCGGAGATCCGCGGCCCGGTCCCGCTGCCGACCGAGAAGCACCGGTACACCGTGGTGCGTGGGCCGTTCAAGGACAAGGACTCCCGGGAGCACTTCGAGATGCGCATCCACAAGCGCCTGCTCGACATTCTGGAACCTTCGCCCAAGACGGTCGACGCGCTGCAGCGACTGGACCTCCCGGCCGGAGTCGATATCGAGATCAAGATCCAACAGGACTGACGTCCCCGGATCAGCCGAACGAAAGGCAGAAGCGCCCCCCCCGGGGGCGCTTCTCCCGTTTTCCCACAGGTCCAAAGAGCCAACGGCCCCTTTCCCCGGCTTCCGGTTCGAGAACACCCGAGTGCAGGAGTCCATCGGTTGAGCGCCTGGAGCAGCGGCGCTTGTGCCCGCCGCCCTACGGACAGGTCCTTCGACTATTCAAAAGCGCCCAAGAACTTCAGTTCTTCAACTTTCGACGTTCGCGACTGGCCTCGAGGAGGTCTTCCGCCACTTCGTGGCGTTCAGCCGCCGTCGAGATGATCGCCTGGAGCGTGGCGGCGGCGGGCAGGGCGAGCATGGCACCGACCACGCCCAACAGTGCAGCGCCGGCGATGACGGCTCCGAATGCCATGGCGGCGTGGATCGCCATGGTCTGCGAGGTGATCCTGGGGGCGAGGACGTAGTTCTCGACCTGCTGGTAGACGGCGATCACCACCAGCACCCACAGCCCGGACGCCGGTTCGTCGATGAGGCCGATGAGGACGGGTAGGGCGCCGGCCAGGTAGGTGCCGACGACGGGGACCACCTGGGAGACCACGCCCACCCAGATGGCGAGGGCCAGGCCCGACGGAAGGTCGATGATCTCGAAGGCCGCCCAGTGGACGACGGCGGCGATCACCGCAAGCACGCCCCGGGAGACGATGTAGCCCCCGGTCTTTGCGATGGCCACGTCCCAGATCTCGAGCACGTACTTCTGTCGTTTCTGTGGGAGTAGCGAACAGACGGTTCGTCGCAACTTCGGGCCCTCGGCCACGAGGTAGAAGGCGAACAATCCGATGGTGAACACCTGGAACAGCACGTTGGCCACGGTGGAGCCGAACCTGGCGAGGTCGTCCGCGAATCCACTGAGCCGCTCGGCGAGCGCACCCGTGTCCCAGTTGGCACGGACATCGGTGGTTGCGTTCTCGATGCCGAAGTTGTCCTCCAGGAACTCGTCGATGGACTCGAGGTAGCCGGGGAGGTTGTCGTTCAGTTCCGTGACCTGCTCGGAGAGCAACGAGCCCATGGCGAACCCGAAGCCGCCGAGACCGGCGAGGAGGGCGAGGAACACAAGGGCCGTCCCCAACCCCCGTCGGATGTTCCAGCGTTCGAGGGCGTTGACGGCCGGCTCCACGGCGAACGAAACGAACAATGCCACCAACAGCATGATGAACAGGGAACGCAGCGACTCGAGGACTCCCTGCAGGTACCAGAGGGCCGCCAAGCCGCCGAGGGACAACAGGATCGAGCGCACCATCCACGGTGGCGGGTGTGTCGTTGGGTCAGGTGTCGGATTGGACTCGTCCACGGTTCCCGACGGTAGTTGGGGGCCCGGTGGCGAGCGTGGATTCGCGGCGTTGTGGGGGGCCGCGAACTCCCCTAGCCTTGGCTCCTGCGCTTCCGGAGGGTTCCGGTCGTGCTCCAAGTGACGTTCGTGAAGGCCCGCCCGGATCCGATGGGAAACCAGCGGGAACCACTCGACACAACCGAATCACCGCTCCGCCGGGTCTTCCCGTGCGGAGCGTTCGCGTGAACCGGCCCGAAGGGGTCGACCGCCCCGGGGGAGGTCCCCGGGTGCATCAGCAGGAGCCACCATGGCGAACAAGGCACTCGTCGGCGAGAAGGTCGGCATGACACAGGTCTGGGACAGCGACAACGTCGTCGTCCCGGTCACCGTGTTGCGCGTCCGGCCCAATCGAGTCGTCCAGGTCAAGACCGCCGAACGCGATGGCTACAGCGCACTCCAGGTGACCTTCGGACAGCGTGAGGGGCACCGGCTCACACGTCCCGAAGCCGGCCACTTCGAGTCGGCCGACGTCCAGCCCGGGGTCCGCCTGCTCGAACTGAGGCTCGACGATGTCAGCGAGTACGAGGTGGGCCAGGAGCTCACCGTCGACACGCTTGCCGAAGAGGTACACGTCGACGTCACCGCCGTCAGCAAGGGCAAGGGCTTTGCCGGCGTCATGAAGCGCCACAACTTCAAGGGCCACCCGGCCAGCCACGGTGCCCACAAGGTGCACCGCAAGCCCGGCGCCATTGGCCAGTGCGCCACCCCGTCCCGGGTGTTCAAGGGAAGGAAGCTTCCCGGCCGCATGGGCAACCAGAAGACCACCACGCAGAACCTGATGGTGGTCGAGGCCGATGCCGAACGCGAGCTGCTGCTTGTCAAGGGCTCGGTGCCCGGTCCCACCGGCGCCACCGTCCTCATCCGCAACGCCGTGAAGCGAGTTCGGTAATGGCAAGCGTCACGATGCGTAGCCTCAGTGGCGGAGACGCCGGTGCCGTCGAACTCGACGGTGCCACCTTCGGCATCGAGCCGAACATCGCCGTGATGCACCAGGTGGTGACCGCCCAGTTGGCGGCACGCCGGAGCGGCACGCAGAGCACCAAGACCCGGGCCGAGGTCCGAGGCGGTGGCGCCAAGCCGTGGAGCCAGAAGGGCACCGGCCGTGCCCGCCAGGGCTCGATCCGTTCGCCGCAGTGGCGCGGCGGTGGCGTGGCGCTGGGGCCAAAGCCCCGCAGCTACGCCCAGAAGACGCCCAAGAAGATGATCCAGTTGGCGCTGCGATCGGCGCTGTCCGACCGAGCGGCCGAGGGCCAGGTCGTCGTGATCGATGCATGGGGCTTCGAGGCCCCCCGCACCAGGGATGCCGTCGCTGCCCTCGCCGCCCTCGGGATCGAAGGTCGGGTCCTGGTGGTCGCCGCCCGCGACGACGTCAACGCCTGGAAGAGTTTCGCCAACCTGACCGAGGTCCATGTGGTTTCGCCGGGCGAACTCAACGCCTACGACGTGCTGGTGAGCGATGTCGTCGTCTTCTCCCGGGACACGCTGCCCGCCGGCTCGTCCGCTGCGGCCGTTTCCGAGCCTGTCGTCGAGGCGGCAGCCGCCGAGGCCGTCGAAGAGACCGAGGCCGTCGAAGAGACCGAAGCCGACGAAGCCGTCGAAGCCGTCGAAGCCGCCGAATTGTCCGCCGGCGACGAAGAGGCATCGTGAAGGACGCACGCGACGTCATCGTCCGACCGATCGTGTCGGAGAAGTCGTACAACCTCCTAGAGGCCAACGTCTACACCTTCGAGGTGGCGAAGTCGGCCTCCAAGCCCGAGATCCGCGACGCCGTCGAGGCCATCTTCGATGTCAGCGTCCTGCAGGTGAACACGTTGAACCGCAACGGCAAGCGCAGCCGCAACCGGCGCACCGGCGTCTGGGGCAAGCGTCCCGACGTCAAGCGGGCCTACATCACCCTCGCCGAGGGCGATTCCATCGAGTTGTTCGAGGCCTGAGCACCATGCCACAGCGAAAGCGCAAGCCCACCAGTCCCGGCCGCCGATTCCAGACCGTTTCGGACTTCTCGGCGATCACCAAGTCGACCCCCGAGAAGTCGCTCGTCGAGAAGCAGACCTCGACCGGCGGTCGCAACAACTACGGCCGTAAGACCGCCCGCCACCGTGGTGGCGGCCACAAGCAGCGCTACCGGGTCGTCGACTTCCGACGCAACAAGGACGGCGTTCCGGCCAAGGTCGCAGCCATCGAATACGACCCCAACCGCAGTTGTCGCATCCTGCTGCTCCACTACCACGATGGGGAGAAGCGCTACATCCTCGCCCCGAGGGGGGTCGAGGTCGGGGACACGCTGCAGTCGGGCCAGGGATCGGAGATCAGGTCTGGCAACGCACTGCCGTTGCGCTACATCCCCGTCGGTACGGTCATCCACAACGTCGAGCTGCAGCCGGGTGGTGGCGGCAAGATGGCCCGCAGCGCCGGTTCGAGTGTCCAGCTCGTGGCCAAGGAGGGCGACTTCGCCACCCTGCGCCTGCCGAGTACCGAGATGCGACGAGTGCGCATCGACTGTCGGGCCACCGTCGGCGAGGTCGGCAACCAGGAGCACGAGCTCACCAAGATCGGCAAGGCCGGTCGCAACCGCTGGAAGGGCGTCCGCCCCCAGAGCCGCGGCGTTGCCATGAACCCGGTCGACCACCCGCTGGGCGGCGGTGAGGGCAAGTCCTCGGGTGGCCGCCATCCGGTGTCGCCCTGGGGCAAGCCCGAGGGCCGTACCCGTCAGCGGAACAAGCAGTCCGACAAGATGATCGTGCGCCGGCGTCGCCGGCGTGGGTCGCGGAGGTAGGCAGCAATGCCACGGAGTCTCAAGAAGGGACCGTTCGTCGACGACCACCTGCTCAAGAAGGTCGACGCCCTGAACGCGTCCGGCGAGAAGAAGGTCATCAAGACCTGGTCCCGCCGGTCCACGATCATCCCCGACATGGTCGGCCACACCATGGCCGTCCACGACGGTCGTAAGCACGTCCCGGTGTACATCACCGAGGCGATGGTCGGCCACAAGTTGGGCGAGTTCGCCCCGACACGGACCTTCCGGTCGCACGCCGGCCATGAGAAGGGAGTGCAACGCTGATGGGCGCCGCCACTCTCAAGACCAACGAGGGCCGTCCGGGGACCCGGGCCGTTGCCCGTCACGTGCGCGTCTCAGCCTCCAAGGCCCGTGAGGTCCTGAACCTGGTCCGCGGCGAGTCCTACGGTCGGGCCAGCGAGATCGTCGCCTTCTCGGAGCGCAGCGTCGCCAAGGCCGTCGGCAAGTGCCTCGATTCGGCCGTCGCCAATGCTGAGCACAATGACCAGGTCCCGGCCGAGGAACTCTTCGTGTCTGCCTGCTACGCCGACGAAGGCCCGACGCTCAAGCGCTGGCGCCCGCGTGCCCGTGGCCGTGCCACTCCCATCCACAAGCGCACCTGTCACATCACGGTGGTGGTGAGCCGTTACAACGATGAGGAGCTCGAGGCGATGGCCGCCCAGGACGCCCTCCGGGACCGTGCCGGTGCCAGCACCCGTGCAGCCGCCTCACGTCGTGAGCGCGTCGAGAGGAGCCGCGCCGTCGAGGCCGCCAGCGAGGACGAGCACGAGCACGAGGGCGAGGCCGTCGACGAGGTTGTCGAAGACGTTGTCGACGAGGTTGTCGAAGACGTTGTCGACGAGGTTGTCGAAGACGTTGTCGACGAGGTTGTCGAAGACGTTGTCGACGAGGTTGTCGAAGACGCTGTCGACGAGGTTGTCGAAGACGCTGTCGACGAGGTTGTCGAAGACGCTGTCGACGAGGTTGTCGAAGACGCTGTCGACGAGGTTGCCGATGAC
>Ga0257112_10000393_pt1 | contig 18319 bp, 15 predicted proteins | sample LP_taG_5_FD_191565 | JGI IMG/M metagenome (GOLD analysis project Ga0257112, IMG submission 191565) | Marine microbial communities from Northeast Subartic Pacific Ocean, Canada - LP_J_2015_P26_1000m | ecosystem: Environmental > Aquatic > Marine > Oceanic | place: Canada: Northeast Subartic...
CTTCTACAATAACTACTAATACATCAGTCGTAACATTATATCTTTTTGTTATTTCAGTAATATCTCTGTTAAAACGAGCTTCTGGTCTTAGCTCAGGGGCACCGGCGTGAAGATCGCCTACGTGTCTCCCGCTAGCTAAATAGGCAGCCCCCACAAATAAAACTGCACTGACACACAATGTTATAGTGGCTTGACGAGGACGTGCCAGTTGAGCAAAAAATCCCATTAAATTTTGACGATATGTAATTGCGGATTGAGCCGAAACAGCAAATTTTGAACTGTAACGAGCATATGAAGCTGCTAGAGGAAGCATAACTAAATTAGTAATAATTTTAAATGCAACTCCTATAGAAGCTGTAATACCTAATTCTTGTATCATTCCAATCGGTAATAATATCAATGTTCCAAAACCAACTAAATCAGTCACCAATGCCATTGAACCTGGCACTAGTAATCTTGAAAAGCTAGCTCTTGCAGCAACTTCTGCTGTCTTTCCGTCGATAACCTCTTTGGTAATTTGATTAACTTGTTGGATGCCATGCGAAACACCAATTGCAAAAACTAGAAAGGGAACAAGTATTGCTAGAGGATCTAATCCAAATCCTAATATTTTTAGCATTCCAAATTGCCAAACAAGTGATGTAAGCGAGCAAACTAATGGAATAAATGTAAGAGTCCATGATCTCGAATACCAATAAACAGCTAAGACAGTTAATACAAAAGCTAAAGCAAAAAAGATAACAACATTGTACGCCTCATTCGCAATATCTGAAATCATCTTTGCAAAGCCAGTTATCTCAACCCTGTAAATTCCTGTTTCGAACTCATCTCTAATGGCTTCGATTTCTTCACCAAGTTTTAAGTAATCTAACCTCTCGCCTGTACGAGGATCATATTCAGTTAGCTCAACTTTGATTAAGGATGAACTGAAATCATTAGATACAATACTCCCAACATGCCCTCCGGTTAAAATTCTTTCTCTGATCTTATCAATTTCAATTTGGTTTAACTCTTCTGGTATTATATCTCCGGGGATTACAGCTGTACGCTCAAAGCCTTCCTCGGTAACCCTCATCACAGTAATATTAGGCGACCATAGTGACTGCATAGATCCTTGGTTAACACCGGGAAGATAACGAATGGTTTGAGAAAGATTAAAAAGTTTTTCTAAATACTCTTTATTAAAAATATCTCCTGTTAATGTTCGAAAAGCAAGCGTTACACTGTTAGTTCCGCTTAAGTCATTTTGGTACTGAAAATATGTTTTAATAAAGCTGTGCTCAGCAGGCAATTGTTTATAAAAACCTGCATCCATTTTAATTTGCATAGCAAAGTAGCCCATGATAATCGTTAAAACTATAAAGCTTGATAAGATGTAAATTTTGAATTTAAAAAGCCAGTTTTCGATTTTTTGTACCATGATAAAAACAAAGAATTTGTAATAATCGAACAAAAATATGAGATAAAACAACTTTTGTACAATATTTAATAAAATTAAATTCAGTTATTAAGTTAAGCGTTAAAAATGACAGATTATTGTCATCCATATAACTCAATGATAATGAAACACTTTTTTAATTTTAAAGTGAACATTGCGTCACTTTTTCTTCCATCGATATGATTATTGATTATACTGTCTCTTATGGCTGAACTTCGTCATAGAATTGATTTTGCAAAAATATTTGCAAGAGATCAGGTTTTTAAATTAAAGAGAGCTTGGCAGGTTTCAAGAAGTGGTAAAAACTCTTTGACAAAAGACCCAGCATATAATGCTGCTAATCCAAAACATTTTATTCCAATGATTGAAAAAGAACGTTATATGGATCGAACTGGAATATTTGATAAAATGATCACTGATACTCACAGACACTTCTGGGATCCAAACGACAAAAAATATATAGATTTTGATCAACCATTTGATATGGAAAATGAAAATATAGTTGATCCAAGAATTTTTTGTATGGAACTGAGAATTCCATCTGTGGCCGAAAAATTAACCGAGAAGCAAAAAATAAAATTAAACAATGAAAGTTTTAGATGGACGCTGTCACAAATTTTGCACGGCGAGCAAGGTGCCCTATCTTTAAGTGCAAGTCTTTGTCATATTCTCAAAGATCCTGGAGCCCAAGAATATGCAGCCAATCAAACCAGAGAAGAAGCTCGCCATGTTACAGGTTTCACCAATTATATAAAAGCACGATGGGGAACACCTTATAAGGCTGGTCCAACGCTTGGAAGAATACTAGAGAACGTTGTGTCATCGGATGTGGTTTATAAAAAAATAGTTGGCATGCAAATGCTGATTGAAGGCTTAGCCATGGGTGCATTTGGGATGGCTCATGAAGATACTCATGATCCTCTACTAAAAACTTTATTGAAATATACAATGAGCGATGAAGCATTCCATCATAAGTTCGGAAAAATATGGGCTGATCGAACAATACCTAAGTTGTCTAAATCAGAACGTAATAAGGTTGAGGACTGGGCAGCAATGATATTTCACGATTTATTATATAATCTTGTTAATCCTTGGGAGAAGAAAGAAATCTATCAAAGCGTTGGCCTTGACCATAAATTTGTCACAGAAGCATTTATGAAAGAAATGGACCGTGAAGAAATTATTAAAGAAGAAATGATGGAGACCAATAATATCTTTAGAGTACTCTGCAAAACTCTGCTAAAAGCTAATATCATTACTGATCGCACTAGAAAAACTTACGCTCAATATGTAAATATGGAAGAATTACATGCTGAAAGTGACGAGGTTGCTGGACAAGAAATTGCTGATGAAGGTCTAAAAAAACTGGAAAAAATCAATCAGTCAAGAATGGTTGCATAAGAAAAAACTATTTCAAATAATTCTCCAAGTAATCCTCTACTCCCTCTTCTATACTTGTGAACTTATCTTTATAGCCAGTTTTTCTTAGATTGGATATTTTGGCTTTAGTAAAATATTGATAACCATCACGAATCTTTTGAGGCGTAGAAACAAAATCTATTTTTGTTTTTAAATTCATATTTTTAAAAACTGTTTTAGCTAAATCATGAAATGTTCTTGAAGTACCAGTTCCCACATTATAAATACCTAATAATTTCTTCTTTTTTAAAAACCATTGAACTACTTTCACACAATCTTTCACATAAATAAAATCTCTGGATTGTTTTCCATCAGAATATTGTTTGTGATGCGACTTAAAAAGTTTAAGTCTTTTGTTTGTTTTTATTTCTTTAAAAAATTTTGGAATCGGGCTCATCATAAAACCTTTATGAAATTCATTAGGTCCATAAACATTAAAAAATTTTAAACCTATAGGGTTTGAACCTAATTTTTCACCTGACTTAATTAAACTTAGTATGTATAAATCGAACAGATGTTTACTTAATCCGTAATAATTTATTGGATGAATATTTAAAAAATTTTCAATTGAGTTATCATCATTAAAGTTTTCAAAACTGTTTCCATAAGTTGCTGCGGATGAAGCATAAATAAATTTTATTTTGTATAAATTGCAAAGATTAAAAAGCTTAAGTGAAAAAAAATAATTATTTTTTAGAAGGCGTTCTAAGTTTTTTTCAGCTGTCGAAGTAGTAGCACCCATATGAATTACTGCAGTAACTTTTCTTCTATTTTTTTCAATAAATTTGAATAACTCGCTAATTTTTATAATTCTTTTTCTTTTAATAAGTGAAATATTTTTTTTCTTTAGTTTGTTTTCTATTTTATCGCATATAATTACTTTATATTTCTTAGACAACTCAATCGCTATATTTGAACCAATAAACCCCGCTCCTCCTGTAATTATGATCATTTTAAGTTTTCTTGAATAATTTTTGTTGTACTAAATCCTGGTAGTAGTTCAACTAGCTCCACCGAACCCCCATTTTCAATCACATATTTAGAACCTACGATCTCTTCTCGCCTATAGTCGTTTCCTTTAATTAATATATCTGGCTTTATCTTCTTAATCATTTCTTCGGGTGTTAAACTATCAAATATTGATATAGCATTGACATCCTCAATCTCAGATAATTTATTAGATCTTAAGATTTGATTCTCAACTGGACGTTTTGGACCTTTAAGAGATTTGATAGATGAATCAGAGTTTAAGCCTACGACAAGAAAATCACACTTTTTTTTTGCTTCGTGAAGTAAAAAAAAATGTCCTTTATGCAGTAAATCAAAGCAGCCATTTGTAAATCCTATAGTCTTATTATTCGATTTTTCCTCAGCAATTTTGTTTAAAAGATCAATGGTGTTAAAGAGCTTTGAATTACTCATTCAAAAATTAATCATTTCATTCTTTGTTGTAACTGCTGTACCTCGTTTACCTACAACAATTCCAGCCGCATGGTTTGCCAAAAGTGTGGATGTTTCTATATTTAATCCTGTAGCTATCATAAGTGCCAGAACAGCAACTACAGTATCGCCTGCACCGCTTACATCATAAATTTCTTTTGCAATCGTAAAGAAGTTTTTAGATTTTTTATTATTAACCAATATCATTCCTTTTTCCGATCTCGTAACTAAGATATTCTCAATCTTATATTTTTTAATTATTTCTTTTGCACTTTCTGTTACATCTTTTTCTGAATTAATATAATTGTTTGTTGCTTCCGATAGCTCCTTTTGATTTGGGGTTAAAAAATTAACACCCTCATAAATACTGAAATCTTTACTTTTGGGATCAGCAAAAATAATTTTTTTATTTTGTTTGGCCAGTTTAACAAGTTGTTTAATTAATGATTTAGTAAGTAAACCTTTGTTGTAATCAGATAGAATAATTACATCACAGAATTTTATTTCCTTTTTTACAACATCTATTACTTTTTTATTGCTTACTTTATTCTTCTTTGAAAATGGTTTTTCCTCCTTATCAACCCGCAATAAATGACTAGATTTATTTAAAAATCTCATTTTTATTGGAGTGGTATAGGATAAGTCTTTTAAAAATGATCCTTTCACATTTTTTTCAAAGCCAATTAGTTTTCTAATTTTTTTTGATGAATTGTCATTACCATTAATAGAAATGATTATTGCTTTACCTCCTAAACTTGAAATATTTCGAGCAACATTTCCAACTCCGCCCAACTGAATTTTCTCTTCAACAACTGACAATATTGGAACAGGCGCCTCGGGTGACATGCGCTCAACGTTGCCATAAATATAATGATCAAGAATCATATCGCCAATACAAAGTATATTGGCTTTATTGATTTTACTTGTATGAAGCTTTATTGTGTTTTTTATTGATGTGTTTGCCATAATTATTTTGGTGATTTTTTCTGTAAAATTCTTTGTAGAGTTCTTCGGTGCATTTTTAATCTTCGTGCTGTTTCAGAAACATTTCGATTACAAAGCTCATAGACACGTAAAATATGTTCCCATTTAACTCTATCAGCTGACATTGGATTAAGAGGTGGTTCTGGATTTTTTGCATATGGAGCCTTTAGTGCAGCTTCAATGTCATCTGCATCAGCTGGCTTTGCTAAATAGTCACACGCTCCTTCTTTAACTGCAGCTACAGCTGTAGGAATATTGCCGTACCCTGTCAATATAACTATTTTGCTATCAGGCCGTTTGTTTGACAAAAGTGATACAATCTTCAATCCGTTTCCATCATTTAGTCTTAAATCAATAACTGCATATTTTGGAGATGATTGGGAAAGCAAGTTTTCTGCCTCAGCTACTGAAGATGCCCCATACGACTCAAAACCTTTCCTATTCATTGCAGTTAATAATCTGTTACGAAAAATATCATCATCATCCAAAATTAATAATGAATTATCAGTAGTAGTATTTTCGTTATAATTTAATTCCATAATTATAATTATATCCCCAGTGAATCTTTAGATAAGAAAACTTGAACGCATCCACCTTGATTTTTTAAATTTAAAAATTTTATATCACCAAAATTCTTTGCAAGTAAGTTTTTTGAAATAAAAAGACCCAAACCTAGACCTTTATGTTTATTTTTTGCGGTATTTCTAACATATGGTTCACCAAGTAAGGGAAAAATATCTTGGGGGAAACCATCACCATCATCAATAACTTCAACAATTATACTATCTTGATTATGTTTTAAATTTATTGTTACATTTTTTTTTGAAAATTTAACTGCATTATCAATAATATTTGTTAACGACTGAATAATCTCTGGACTTCTAGAAACTGTGATATGATTTTTCTTAAAATATTCTTCAATATTTACTATAAATTCAACCTCTCTATCTGAATAAGAATTTAATAGTTCATTCACTAATCGATGGAAATCAAGTCGATTGATAAATTCGTTGCTTTGGTCTGAAAAATTATTTGTTCTAAGTCTGTCTAGAATATCGCTACATCTTTTTAATTGTGATTGAATCAGAATTAAATCTTCATAATTAGAATCTTTTTTACTTGCATTATTAACTAGTTCCTTTGCCGCTATGGAAATTGTTGACAGTGGAGTACCTAACTCATGAACTGCCGCAGCAGTAAGTCCCATTAATGCTGAAATCTTTTCTTCATTTGACAATGCAAATTGTGTTTGTTTTAGTGCTTGACTTGTTTTTCTTGATTCATCTGCAACTCTAAAACAGTATGCTCCAATAAATATTAATGCAATGACAAGTGCTGACCATATAGAAAAAATTTCAAAATTAGAAAAATCATCCTTATTGATACCTAGCGGTAGACTCTCTAATGGATAATAAAAAAAAGCCAAAAGTGTTAAAGAGATTATCGATATTATTCCAATAACAATAGTTCTTGATAGATCTAGATATGTTGCCGAAATAATTATCGGAGCAAGAATTAGAACACAAAATGGGTTTGTTAATCCTCCTGTTAATGATAACAAAAGAATTAATTGAACCAAATCAAATATTAAATAAGAAAAAGTTTCATTAAAACTAAGAATTTTTATTAGTGGATTACGAGCAGTTACATGAATATTTAAAATAATGCTTAAAAATATCAAAGGTATGACAAGTAATATATTGAACTGGATCCTAAAATAATAATATGAAATGGCAACGGCAGTCAGCTGACCACATATAGCAATCCATCTAATTAAACTTAGAGTTCTTAATCGAAGTTTAATGTCTTCTATGGTATTTTGGTTAAATGTTTTTAACAAAATTTATATAATATTTAAAGTTGTATAATCGATTATTATATTACAATAATTAGGTCAATGAAAAATAGATCTAACAAAATTTACAAGATTCTCCACAAAAAAAATGAAATCAACGTTAAAATAAAAAAAAATAAACTATCTCAGCATTACAAATTAACTTTTGATAAAAAAACACTATCTGGACTAGTTTCAATACCTCGTCATATCACTTTTAATGATGGGTTAACTTTTGCTAAAGAAAATGCTGAATGGCTTAATAAACAATTTAATGAAATAAATCCTATAATAAATGTAATAAATGGCACTACAATATTGTTTGAAGGGGAGGAAAAACAAGTTAATTTTCAATTTTCTAAATCTCCCTTGGTTGAATTAAAAAATAATAATTTAATTATTTTTGACAGTAAAAATAATCATCAAAAAGTTTTATATGAGTGGATCAAAAAAAATCTTCTAGAAAAAACAAAAAAAATAATTTTTAATTTTTCCAAAATTCTTGAAGTAGATATAAAAAATGTTCGGTTATCTAACTCTTTTTCGTATTGGGGATCGTGCAATTCTAATAATGAAATTAGTATTAACTGGAGATTAATTTTATCTCCATCTGAAGTTCTAGAATATATAATCGCACATGAAATGTGTCATATTGTGGAATTTAATCATAGTAAAAGATTTTGGTCTCTTGTGGACAGTCTGGTAATAGATAAAAGGACTCAACAGAATTGGTTAAAAATAAATGGGAACTATTTATATAGAGTAAGATTAAATTAAATATCTAGGTTAACAACACTTGAAGCTCTACTTTCAATAAACTCTTTTCTAGGTAAAACATTTTCACCCATCAAATCTTCAAAAATACCTTTTGAAACTTCAACATCATCAATTTTAACCTGTATCAAAGATCTATTATTGGGATCAAGTGTAGTTTCCCAAAGCTGTTCAGGATTCATTTCGCCTAAACCCTTGTACCTTTGCAGAGACAATCCTTTTTTACCAGCATTCACAATTGTATCCAAAAGTTGAGAGGGTGAATAAATTACAATTGAGTTTTCTGATCCATTAATCAAACTCCCAGGACTTTCAAAGATCGCGTAAAGTTCATCATAATTATTAATAATATTCTCAATAACTTGTGAATGTAATAAGTCAGGATCTATTTTTATCAGATCAGTTACTCCTCTTAATTCTCTCCGAAAAACAAACCCTTTTTCCTTGTCATAACTTCCTTCCCACCCTCTGTCAAAATCAGGTGCACTAATATTTATTCTTTCTGCTATATAATGGGCAGCTTGTGTAGTTTTTTCACTCTTATCATTAAATTTTTTAACGTCTAAACACCCGGCAATTGCTATTTGCTCAAGTACTTTTTTATCATATCTTTTTGGTATCTTGCTTAAGAGATTTTTAACTTCTACTATTTTGAGCAATTCTTTATTTAAATCTTTTTTTTCAAAAGTTGTTCCCTTAGCAGTTTTAAAAGTAAAATCTTTTGATCCGTAATTAATTAGTTCTTGATATAACTCATTGTCATCCATTAAATATAATTCGTCTTTCCCTCTTTTGATTTTGTATAATGGGGGGCGAGCAATATAAAGATTTCCGTTTTCTATTAACCCTCTCATTTCCTTAAAAAAGAAAGTTAACAATAATGTTCTAATATGTGATCCATCAACATCAGCATCTGTCATTATTACTACTTTATGATATCTTAGTTTTTCAACATTGAATTCTTGATTACCTATTCCAGTCCCTAGCGCAGTAATTAATGTTCCAATTTCTGTTGACCCTAAAATCTTATCTGTTCTTGACTTCCAAGTATTTAATATTTTTCCTCTTAAAGGAAGTATAGCTTGAAATTTTCTATCTCTTCCTTGTTTGGCTGATCCACCAGCTGAATCTCCTTCGACAATAAAAATTTCGGAAAGCTTTGGATCTTTTTCCTGACAATCAGCTAACTTGCCGGGTAAATTAGTAATTTCTAATGAGTTTTTTCTTCTTGTTAATTCTCTGGCTTTCCTTGCCGCTTCTCTTGCCTCAGCAGCCTTCTGAATTTTTTGCAAAATTAACTTTGATACCTGTGGATTTTGTTCAAACCAGTCAGTTAACTTTTCATTAACTATACTTTCAATAACTGGCCTAACTTCTGAAGAAACTAGTTTATCTTTAGTTTGAGAAGAAAATTTTGGATCTTGAACTTTAACAGATATTATAGACGTCAAGCCTTCACGTATATCATCACTGTTAGTAACTACTTGTTGTTTTCTGCCATTTTTTTGTTGGTCAAAATAGTTATTGACTACCCTAGTTAATGCCGATCTAAAACCAGATAAATGTGTGCCTCCATCTTTTTGTCTTATATTATTAGTAAAAGAAAGTATTTGTTCGTAATAGCTATCATTCCACCAAAGTGCACAACTGAACTTAATTTTGTTTTTTTCTCCTTCAATAAACATAGGTTGATCGATTAGAGATTTCTTTGATTTATCAAGATATTTTACAAACTCTTTTATTCCACCTTCATAGTGAAAATCAGAAATTTTTTTGTCTGCCTCTCTATTATCGCTTAGCGTTAAGGTTATAGAAGAATTTAAAAAAGCCATCTCTCTGAATCTTTGTCTCAATATTTTTAAGTCAAAATAAATATTGGAAAAAATATTTTTATCCGGACTAAAAGTTATTAGTGTTCCATTTTTATTCTTAACAAATCCTATTTCTTTTAATGGTTTTTCTGCTTTGCCATTTTTAAAATTAATTTCATACTCATTCCCATTTCTATAAATTTTAAGATTTAATTTTTCAGATAAAGCATTTACGACTGACACTCCAACTCCATGGAGACCTCCGGCAATTTTATATGAGTCTTGATCAAACTTACCTCCTGCATGAAGCTGTGTCATAATTACTTCAGCGGCAGAAATTTTTTCTTCTGAATGTATTTCAGTAGGAATTCCGCGTCCATTATCTTCTACAGTAACTGATCCGTTAGAATTCAAAGAAATATTAATTTGGTCACAATATCCAGCAAGGGCTTCATCAATTGAATTATCAACAACTTCAAAAATCATATGATGCAAACCACTGCCATCATCAGTATCTCCTATATACATACCAGGTCTTTTCCTAACGGCATCAAGACCTTTGAGAACTTTTATTGAATCTGCACTATAGTTAGATTTGAAAGATTTTTGCATTAATTTATTATATATGATTTTTGACTTCAAAGAAAACTGTTTGGTTATTAATACCAGAAAATAATTCCTTTGATACGCCAGAATACCATACTTGTGAATTAATTTCTTTTAACTCAGCAAGTAACTGTTCCTTGTGTCGATCATCAAGATGCGCCATTGCTTCATCAATCAAAATTATAGGTGCTTTGCCTGAGTCATTTTCTTTAATTAATTTTGCTACCGAAATAATAATTGCAATTAGCATCAATTTTTGCTCTCCCGTGGAGCAATTTTTTGCCTCTAATTTAATATTATCATTCTTCCAAATACTAATGTGAATTTTGTTTGCATTAATCGACGTAGTGCCTATTTCAGCATCTATGAATCTTTTAGATTTTAATATATTTTTATACTCTTTAATAAAATAATCTTTACTAACCAGAAGAGATTTTATTTCCTTAATATATTTAAATTCAATTGTGCATGATGAAAAACTTTGTGAAATGCTTTTTAATTTCTCATTGATTAGCGATATTACTCTATTTCTGTCTTGAATTACTTCATAAGTTAACAAGGCTATTTTATTCTCAACAATATTAATCCAATCTTCTCTTTGAGATTCATTTTGAATTAAAGCCAACCTTTCTTTTAACAATTCACTCAGTTTTCTTTGGTTTTTTAGATGTTTTTGTTCAATATTAAAAATTAATCGATCAAAAAAATTTCTTTTTTCAGTATTGCTTTGCAACATAACTTTCTCCATAGAAGGAGTAATCCAAATAATACGTAAATAATTCAATAACTCATTACTATTAACTCTTTCATCGTCAACAAGATAATAACTTTCCTTTTTTTCAGAATTTATAAACTTTTTATGTAAGTTTACCGTTCCATGGGAATACTTTAATAACATTCTAATTTCGAAACTATTGTCTTTAACTTTTGTATTTAATATTTCATCATGTTTGGCACTTCGCATTCCACGTCCAGGAGAAAATAATGATATTGCCTCTAATATGTTAGTTTTTCCTGATCCATTTTCTCCAAATAAAACAATGTTTGTTTCTGAAGACTCAATAGTTAAATTTTGATGTGAACGGAAATTTTTTATAGAAATTTTTTCAATAACTACATCCGAATGCATATTAAATACGCATAGGCATTAGAACAAAAAATAAATTTTCATCTGATTTATCTAATATAATAGCCGGAGAAATTGAGTCTAAAAGGTTAATACTTACTTCTTCACCATCAATTTCATTACATATATCAACCAAATATCTTGAGTTAAATCCTATTTCCACTCTTTCTTTATTATAATCAAGGTCAATCTCTTCATTTGCAGAACCCTTTGAAGAACTGTCAACACTTAAAAGTAGTTTATTCGACTCAATGGATAATTTAATAGCTTTAGATTTAGTTTCTTCATTAATCGCAACAGCAGAGACACGATCGACAGCACTTTTTAATTCTGCATTATTAGTCGTAAAAGTTTTGTCGTTATTTTGAGGAATAACTTTAGTATAATCTGGAAAAGTGCCGTCTATTACTTTTGATATAATGTTTAACTCACTGAAGGAAAATTTAATCTTGTTTTCGTTAAGCTGTATATTGATATCCCCAGATGCATCATCCAAAATTCTTCTTAGTTCCAAGATTGTTTTCTTTGGAATAATCAAACCTGTCATTTCCTCAGCTCCTTGGGGCAGTGGGATATCATATTGAGCCAAACGATGGCCATCTGTAGCCACTGCTCTTAGCATGTCTATAGAATTTTTCTGAGTTTTATGTAAAAAAATGCCGTTTAGATAATATCTTGTTTCCTCGTTAGAAATTGCAAATTTTGTTTTATCAATCATTCTGATTAATTCTGAAGCACTTAAAATAAATTTTGTAGTTAAGTCAGAGTCAGAAATAGTTGGAAAATCTTCAGTTTGCATTGTTGTTAAATTGAACTTTGATCGACCACATTTTAAAATCAAGCTTGAACTTTCATCATCAAAAGTTGCTTGAATTTCTGAACCATTCGGTAGTCTTTTTATAATTTCATAAAACGTAACTGCAGAAACAGATATTTCCCCGGAACTAATCACCTCTGCATTTAATTTGTCTGAACAAAAAATATCTAAGTTAGTAGATGATAAAGTTAGATTGTTATCTTTAGCAGTAATAATAATGTTAGATAGTATAGGCAATGTGTGTCTTACCTCTACAATGCCGTGTATATGTGATAAAGCTTTTAATAAGTCAGAACTATTTACTTTGAAATCCATACAAGTTTTAAAGAACCTTTTTTACTATTGTAATATTTTTTAGTTAAGATTTGAATAGTTTTTGCTATTTATGCTGAAGTGATAATTTGGGTAATTAAATTAATATCTTCATCAAATTTAGTATTTTCGGATTTTAGTTGTTCTATTTTCTTAATTGCATGAATAACGGTAGTATGATCTCTACCTCCAAATTTGCGTCCAATTTCAGGTAAAGATCTTGTTGTTAACTTTTTAGATAGATACATAGCTATTTGTCTAGGTCTAGCAAAAGATCGAATTCTTCTACTAGAAATAATATCTTCAATTTTTATATTATAATAATTCGATACCTTATTTTGAATCTCATCAATTGTAATACGACGATTATTAGATCTAAGCAAATCCTTTAAAACTGATTTAGTTAAATCAACATCAATTTTTTTTCCAAGAATATTGGAAAATGTAAATACTTTATTTAAAGCTCCTTCTAATTCTCTAACATTTGTGACAATTGTTTTGGCTAAAAAAATAAGTATATCATCATCTAAACATAAGTTGCTTTTACTTCTAGCAAGCAATTCTTCAGACTTTTTCTTTAAAATCTCATAGCGTAAATCAAAAGATGCGGGAAGGATATCTGCAACCAATCCTCCAGAGAATCTTGACTTAATTCTTTCATCGAATCCATCTAAATCGCTAGGAGCTCTATCGCAAGAAATAATTACCTTTCGATTTAAGTCTAGTAATGAATTAAAAGTATGAAAAAACTCCTCTTGCGTTGATGATTTCCCAATCATAAATTGAATATCATCTAAAATTAGGACATCAACTGATCTGAACTTTTGTTTAAAAGACATTGTATCTTTTTGCCGTAAAGATTTTATAAATTGAAACATAAATCTTTCAGCAGATAAGTATAAAACCTTACTTTCTGGATTATTTTTTTTGATTTGCCATGCAATGGAATGCATAAGATGAGTTTTTCCAAGCCCTACTCCTCCGTACAGATACAAAGGATTAAATTCAAATTTTTCTAATTGAGATAATCTTTTTGCTGATGCAAAGGCAAGTTCATTCGATGGTCCTACAATAAACTTATCGAAGGTAAATCTCTCATCTAATGGCCAATCTTCATTCTGATTCAAATTTGAAAAATAATTTTTTGATACATTTTGGTCTGACACATTATTATCTATCTGTAGCATGTTTGCTGACAATGAATTATCGATGCTAATTTTGACTCTTTTAATCTCAGGATTTTCTGAATTCAAAAAATAAATTATTTTATCTAAGTAATGTGAAGTAATCCAATCTCGTATAAACCTTGTTGGTACGGAAAAGTGTAAAACATCTTCTTTTAAAGATTGAATTTTGATATTTTTTATCCAACTATCAAAAATTTCATTTCCATATTCATTATTTAGCTTTTTCAGAACACAGGTCCATAGGTCACTTAAACTAAATGCCTGAGAAGTTTGCTGATAAAGATCCTGAACCATAAATAATAAAAACTCCTAAACGAGTTCACTAAAAATCTTATATAAAAAACCAAAAAATCATAATAAATTTTGAACTTTTTTTTACAGAAATAAATTAAATTGTAATTTAAACAAAAAAGCCCTCCACCAAATATTTCTAAAATTTAGTACTTAGTAATTATTTTGGATAATTAAAAAAAGATTTTTTTTAATTAAAAATAAACTATCGGTTCTAAATCTGAATCGCAATAATAAAAATTATAAAATACTTATATAATTTATAGTTAATTTAAATGACCATTCTTTGACATCACATCCACTTATGGACTTAACTAGTGGAAATAATTTGATGAATCTATTTAAGAGATTTAATTTTGTTTGCAAGACGTGAAATTTTTCTAGATGCTGTGTTTCTATTGAGTACATTTTTTGAAACAGCAGACATCATCTCTGACTGAGCAACTTTTAAAGCCGAATGGGCTTCTTTTTTCTTACCATCAACTATATTTAGTTCTACTTTTTTGACATAAGTACGATATCTATTTTTAATAGACTTGTTAAATGCTGTTTTGCTTATTATTTCTCGAACTTTAGCCTTAGCTGACTTTGTATTTGCCATATTTCACCTTTATTATTTATACTTGACAGATTGGACAATAAAATGTCGATCTTTGGGCTATTATTATTCTTAATATCTTAGACTGACAAGATCTTTTTCGACAAATTAATCCTTCACGACGATACACTTTGAGCTTATTTTGATAATTACCCAATTTACCAGTTGCCATTACATAGTCGTTAATACTAGATCCGCCTGACTTTATAGACTTTCTTAAAATTTTTTTAATTGACAAAACAAGTAAAGAGCATTCTTTTTCTGAAAGCGTAATACACGCTCTATTTGGATTTATTTTTGATAAAAAGAGAGATTCAGATGCATAAATATTTCCAATGCCGACAACATATTTTTGATCCATTATTGTCGACTTAATAGAAGTATATTTACTTTCACAAATTGTTTGTAAATACTTCTTGTTGAATTTTTTGGTCAAAGGTTCAACTCCGAGTTGATTAAAAAATCGGCTTTGCAATAAGATATCTGACCTCTCAACCACTATTAAACCAAACCTTCTTGGATCAATATACTGAAGTTCAATATTTTCTGAAAATCTAATAACAAAATGTGTATGTTTAAAAAGGTAATTCTTACTAGATTCTGAAATTACTATTCGTCCTGACATTCCTAAATGAATAATGACACTTTCTCCATTAGAAAGATGCATAATGATATATTTGGCTCGTCTCTGAATTTCACAGACCTTACTTTGGATAATTCTCTTTGAGATAAACTTTGATATAGGATATCTCAATTTTTCTATGTAAGAACTAAAACTTATAATTTTTTTACCTATTATCTTGGGTTTTATTCCATTAATTACTGTCTGAACTTCAGGTAATTCTGGCATATAAATAAATATTTATTTTTCAAATTCTTTGAGATAACTAATAATCTAGTTAACATATATTAATTATGAAAACTAATGAAGTCTTCAACGTGGTGGCAAACAAATATGACATAATGAATGATGTTATGTCAGCTGGTACACATCGATATTGGAAAGAATGTATGATTGATTGGTTGTCTCCATTACCTGGAATGAAGATTATAGATGTTGCAGGAGGAACCGGAGATATTTCTTTTAGATATCTTAAAAGAGTTAATGCACAAGGTGAAGCCACAGTATGTGATCCCAACATTAATATGGTTGAGTATGGGAAAAATAAAAAAAATATATTTTATGAAAAGATTAATTGGACAAATGCACAAGCTGAAAATTTACCTTTTGAAAATGAAACATTTGATGCTTACTTGGTATCCTTTGGTGTAAGAAATTTTTTAGATATTAATAAAGCACTGAACGAAGCCAACAGAGTCTTAAAAAAAGGTGGAAGATTTTTGTGTCTCGAATTCTCAAAAGTACAAAATAAAAATGTTTCAAAATTATATGATGTATATTCTAAATTGATTCCAATATTTGGAAAGATCATAGTTGGAGATGAGAAGCCATACAAATATCTAAATGAAACAATTAAAAGTTTTCCACCACAAGAAAAATTCAAAACGATGATAGAAGATAATCTATTTGTAAATGTTGAATATAGAAATATCTTTAACGGTGTTGTAGCGATTCATTCAGGATGGAAAAGAAAAAATGATCAGTAATTTTTTTTTCTTAATAAAAATAATTCGAGTATTTAAAAAATATGATATTTTAAAACTTGTTATTAAAGCTATTAAATATAAATTTTTATTTTTTTGCTTTACTGAACTTTTTTCATTTGATGTCTCAATTTTAAAAGAAGAAAAAGAATCTTCTGATGGAACAAAAATTGCAAAAGCACTGAATGAACTTGGACCCTCATTTATTAAGCTGGGTCAGCTTTTATCGACAAGGCCGGATATTATAGGTAATGCGATAGCAGAGGACATGTCTTTGTTGAGAGATAATCTTCCACCATTTTCAAAATCTGAAGCAATCGAAATTATCGAAAAAGAATTTAACAAAAGTATAAATGAAATTTTTATAGATTTTAGTGAACCAATAGCCGCCGCTTCCATAGCACAAGTCCATTTTGCTAAAATTAATCAAAATGGCGTATCAACAGATGTAGCTGTCAAAGTATTAAGGCCAAGAATAATAGAAATAATAGAAAATGAAATGAACAGATTGGAATGGCTAACCAATTTTATGGAAATGTTTAAGGAATTTAGGAGGTTACGACCAAAATCGGTAATAGAAAAAGCAAGAGAAGTGATAAAATTTGAACTCGATTTTAGATACGAAGCTGCAGCAGCATCAGAACTTGCCGAAAATACCAATAATGATGAAAGTTTTTATGTACCGAAAGTATATTGGGACAAAGTAACAAAAAGAGTCTTAACGATTGAAAAAATTGAGGGAATAGCCGCAGATAAACTAGGAGCTCTAAAAGAAAACAATATTGACACTAAAAAAGCTGCCGAGCATTTAATTATAAATTTTTTAAGACAATCAATACGTGATGGCTATTTTCACGCAGACTTGCATCAGGGAAATTTATTTATTGATAATAAAAGTGATCTGATAGCTGTAGACTTTGGTATAATGGGAAGACTGGATAAAAAAAGCCGAACCTATTTAGCCGAAATAATTTATGGATTTATTAAACAAGATTATCTACATATAGCAAAAGTACATCAAGAAGCAGGCTTAATAGATAGTAATCAATCCGTTGAAGATTTCTCTCAAGCGTTAAGATCAATTGGTGAACCAATCATTAATCAAAAAGCAAAGAATATTTCTATGGGAAGTGTATTGGTACAATTATTTGATATTACCAAACAATTTAATATGTCATTACAACCACAACTGCTTTTACTTCAAAAAACAATGATTATTGTTGAAGGGGTAGCTAGAAAATTAGATCCAAATATTAATTTTTGGGAAATATCTAAACCTGAAATTGAAAAATGGTTAAAAGATGAATTAGGAGCAATAAATAGACTTAAACAAACTCAAGAAATACTCCGTTCACTAGCTCGAAAAGTTCCTGACCTGCCAGACTTTCTTAATCGAGCAGACACCGCTTTTGACATTATTGTTACTAGAGAAGAAAATATTAAGAAGCCAATGAGAGGCAGCATCTATATTTTTGGCGCTGGAATTATTATAATTTTATTTCTTGGATCTATAGCATTGATATAAATCATTTATTTTTGCTATATAGATGTTTCTTTTAATCGTTAAATAAGTATATTGCTGAAAAATATGGAACATAATAAAAAAATTTTATTGATTATCACTGGGGGCATTGCTGCTTACAAATCTCTTGAATTGATTAGAGGTTTTAAAGAAAAAGATTGCGATGTAACATGTGTTTTAACCAAATCAGGTTCAGAATTTGTAACACCATTATCGATTGAAAGTTTATCTGAAAATAAAGTCTATACAGATCTTTTTAATTTAACGGATGAATATGAAATGGGTCACATCCAATTATCTAGAGTTGCCGATATTATTTTAGTCGCACCCGCAACAGCCAATATTATTTCTAAAATGGCTTATGGTATCAGTGATGATTTAGCTTCAACGGTTTTAATGGCAACAAATAAACCAGTTCTAGTGGCACCGGCGATGAATGTTCGTATGTGGATGAATAATGCAACACAAAGAAACGTTATTACTCTTAAATCAGATGGAATTAGGTTTGTAGGCCCTGACACAGGTTCAATGGCATGTGGTGAATATGGAGAAGGC